>OLIW01002207.1_pt1 | contig 14998 bp, 8 predicted proteins | sample 1601321 | NCBI WGS metagenome assembly OLIW01 (sample SAMEA2452114, study PRJEB22498) | human gut metagenome | reverse complement strand
CTTGATCGTAAGCCAAAGGCTCTTTCAGGTGGTCAGAGACAGAGAGTTGCTATGGGACGTGCTATCGTTCGTAGTCCTAAGGTATTCCTTATGGATGAGCCTCTTTCAAACCTTGATGCTAAGTTAAGAGTACAGATGCGTGTTGAGATTTCTAAGCTTCACCAGAGATTACAGACAACTATCATCTATGTAACACATGACCAGACAGAGGCTATGACACTTGGTACAAGAATCGTAGTTCTTAAGGATGGTATTATTCAGCAGGTAGATACACCTCAGAACCTTTACAATACACCTAACAACATCTTCGTTGCTGGTTTCATTGGTTCACCTCAGATGAACCTTATTGATGCTACAGTATCTCAGGAAGGTTCACAGGCAGTTCTTAAGATGAGCGAAGAAGTTACTATCAAACTTCCAGCTGAAAAGAGCAAGAAGCTTATCGATGAAGGTTATGTTGGAAAGACAGTTGTAGTTGGTATCCGTCCAGAAGACGTTAAAGATGATCCAGAATTTATCGCTGCTCATCAGGATACTAAGTTTAAGTCAACAATCAGAGTATATGAATTACTTGGTGCTGAAGTTAACCTTCACTATGAAATTGGTGATGTTACATGTACAGCTAAGGTTAATCCTAGAACAACAGCTCGTCCAGGTGATGAAGTTGAATTCGCTATGGATGTTGCAAGACTTCATGTATTTGATAAGGAAACAGAAATGGTAATTACTCACTAATTACTATACATAATTAGATATTTGTATTATTCAAATATAATTATTTTATAAAATTTAGAGGAAGTGTATAATTTCTATACATTTCCTCTTTCAAAAAGATGCGAAGGAATGGAGTATAATATGATTTCAAATCAGATTTTACAGACAACCGTTGATGGGTTAAAAGAAATATCACGAGTTGATTTATGTGTTATTGATGCAGAGGGCAAGGTTGTAGCTAAGACATTTGATAATGTTGCTGAATGTACAGCAGATGCACTTGTATTTATAGATTCACCAGCAGATAGTCAGGTGGTTAATGGATATCAGTTCTTTAAGGTTGTTGAAGATGGCAATCTTGAGTATATAATATTGGCTAAGGGAACAACTGATGATGTATTTATGTTAGGAAAGCTTGCAGCATTTCAGATACAGAATCTTTTAGTTGCTTATAAGGAAAGATTTGATAAGGATAACTTTATAAAGAATCTTCTTCTTGATAATCTTCTAAGGGTTGATATGTATACAAGAGCTGAGAAGCTTCATATTGATACGGATGTAAAGAGAGTTGTATATATTATTGAGACTAAGCACGAGAAAGATATTAATGCATTAGAGACAATAAGAACTTTATTTGCTTCAAGAACAAGGGATTTTATCACAGCAGTTGACGAGAAGAGTATAATACTTGTCAGAGAGGTTAAGAGTAATGAAACTTACGAAGACCTTGATAAGACAGCAGAAGTTATTATAGATATGTTAAATACAGAGGCTATGAGTTCTGCTCATATTGCTTATGGTACTATTGTTAATGATATAAGAGAAGTATCACGTTCTTACAAGGAAGCTAATATGGCTCTTGATGTAGGCAAGATATTCTATAGTGACAAGAATGTTGTTGCATATAACAGACTTGGTATTGGACGTTTAATATATCAGCTTCCACTTCCACTTTGTCAGATGTTCATAAGAGAGATATTTGACGGAAAGTCACCTGATGATTTAGATGAGGAGACATTATCAACAATTAACAAGTTCTTTGATAACAGCCTTAATGTATCAGAGACATCAAGGCAGTTATATATCCACAGAAATACTCTTGTATACAGACTAGATAAGCTTCAGAAGACTACAGGCCTTGATTTGAGAGTGTTTGATGATGCCATAACATTTAAGATTGCACTTATGGTAGTTAAATATATGAAATATATGGAAAGTAAAGATACATACTAATTTGGAGGAATATTAATAATGATTATAATGTAAGATGTTACCAAAACGTATACATCTGGAGTTCCTGCTTTGAACGGAATTAATCTTCACGTTCAGAAAGGAGAATTCGTATTTATAGTAGGTAAGAGTGGTTCAGGTAAGTCAACTCTTATAAAGCTTCTTCTTAAGGAACTTGACCCAACATCGGGTAAGATATACGTTAATAAAAAGTACCTTAATAAACTTACAAGAAAGAAGTTACCATATCTTAGAAGAGATATCGGTGTTGTATTTCAGGATTTCAGACTTTTACCAGATCGTAATATATACGATAATATTGCATTTGCACAGAAAGTTGTCGAAGCTCCTAATAAGAAGATTAAGAGCAGGGTTCTTGCTATGCTTTCAATGGTAGGACTTCTTGATAAGTATAAGTCATTTCCTAATGAGTTATCAGGTGGTGAACAGCAGAGAGTTGCCATAGCCAGAGCACTGGTTAATAAGCCAGCTATATTATTGTGCGATGAGCCTACAGGTAACCTTGACCCAGCTAATTCTAATGAGATTATGAAGATATTAGATCAGGTTAACAAGCAGGGAACAACAGTACTTGTTGTTACTCATAATATGGAGATAGTTCAGCAGATGAAGAAGAGAACTATTACTATGAGCGAAGGCAAGATTATCAGTGATTTGGAAAAAGGTGGTTATTTCTATGAAGATTAGATCGTTATTTTATCATATTAAAGACGGATTAAAGAACATCTATCGTAATAGATTGTTCTCTCTTGCGTCTATAGCAACAATTACAGCGTGTATATTCCTTTTTGGTGTATTCTATGCACTTGTATCCAATTTTCAGTATATGATTCATAAGGCTGAGAATGAAGTATGTGTAACAGTATTTTTCGATGAAGGACTTACAGACGCAGATATTAAGAAGCTTGGCGATACGATAAGCCAGCGTAATGAAGTGTCAAGAATTCATTATACATCAGCTGATGAAGCGTGGGAGAATTACAAGGCTGAGTATTTTAAAGATTACCCAGAACTTGCAGAGGGTTTCAAGGATGATAATCCTCTTGCTAATTCTTCATCATATGAGATATATCTTAATGAAGCTTCAAGTCAGGCTACACTTGTAACATACCTTGAAAATCTTGATGGTATAAGACAGGTTAACCGTTCAGAGGCAACAGCAAGTGGACTTGCCAGTGCCGCAAGACTTGTTAGTTACATAACAATAGCAATTATAGTTATTCTTCTTGCAGTATCTATATTCCTTATTACTAACACAATTGTAATAGGTATTACTGTCCGTAAAGAAGAGATTTCTATTATGAAGTATATAGGTGCTACAGATGCATTTGTTAATGCACCATTCTTCGTAGAAGGTATTGTAATTGGACTTGTTGGTTCAATTATTCCAATAGTTATTCTTAGATTTGTATATGAGAATATTATTAATTTTGTTATGAATAAGTTCTCGATACTTCAGAATATTCTTGCATTTATGCCGGTTAATGATGTATTCAGAATACTGGTTCCAGTAGGAATTCTTCTTGGTATCGGAATAGGTGCATTAGGAAGCTTCTTTGCTGTAAGAAAGCACGCTAATGTATAGCAGATAATATTAGCCAGACATAGGACTGCTGCATTGAATTATATGATTATGTATTATATATGAAGATTATATTATGTGATTGTATATGATATGTGGAAGTCCTATTTAAAAATAAAAATGGTATCCGACAGTATAGATTGTTATGCTATTGTTAAGCGGCTGTTTGTATGCATTTTATAAATGGTCTGACTGAATGGAGGAGTTGTATGAGGAGAGCATTAGCAAAAAGGCTTATTCCATTGTTGATGGTACTTGTGCTTGTAATACCATATTTTGCAGTGTCATATTATGATGTATATGGAGATGATAAGCAGAATCTCAATGATGCTAACAGCAAGAAAAAAGATTTGCAGAGCCAGTATGAACAGACAGAGAAAATAATTGAAGACTTAAAGGCACAGAACGATGATATGATAGCTTATATTGCCCAGCTTGATGCACAGATGTCCAGTGTTGACGGTGAGCTTAATGAGGTTAATGAGCAAGTTGAGCAGATAGAGGCTGAGATAGCGGATACGGAAGAAAAGCTTGCACAGGCAGAGATAGAGGCAGAAGAACAGTATAGTTCAATGAAGCTTAGAATTCAGTTTATGTATGAACATAATGATGAAACATATTTTGCATTGCTTATGAATTCCCAGAGTATGGGTGATATGCTTAATAAGGCGGAATATATTACAAAAATCTCACAGTATGACAGGGAAATGCTTGAAAAATATAATGCTACTGTTACTTATATAACTGTCGCCAAAGCACAGTTAGAAACGGACAGGGAGACACTTGTAACCAAGCAGGAGGAGCTTGAAGATAAGAGAGCTTCACTTTCACTGCTTGAGTCAACCAAGAAGAGTGAAATGGCTTCATTACAGAAGAATAAGCAGCAGCAGGAGAATTATAAAGCTAAGATAGAAGCTGATATAAAGGCTCAGGACGAATATATTGCCAAGATAGAGGCAGAGATTAAGGCCAAGGAGAATAGTGGAAGTGCCAATGTTGTAAAATATGATGGTGGAAAGTTCAAGTGGCCTACAGAGTCAACAAGGATAACCTCACCTTATGGTGATACAGAGGGCAGAAGCTCTCCGCATAAGGGAATTGATATCGGTGCACTTAACAGAGGCGTTGCGGGTGATGCTATATATGCGGCGTATGATGGTGATGTGGTAATTGCGACATTTAGTTCATCAGCGGGTAATTATATTATGATTAATCATGGTGGTGGATTGTATACAAGATATCTGCATGCTTCAAAGCTTCTTGTCAGTGCAGGAACACATGTAACTAAGGGACAGAAGATAGCACTTATGGGAACAACTGGTGATTCTGACGGAGTTCATCTACATTTTGATGTAAGATATAACGGAAGTTATGTTTCACCTTGGAACTACTTAAGCAAATAAATATTAATAAATGCAGAGGCATATAGGTATGGACAATCAAAATAACAACATTTATTCAAATGATAATGTCAATAGTGATGATTTTAATGCTGGTGATAACATTAATGTAATTAATAATGTTAATGCAGATAATGACAATAATGCCGGAAACAGAATTAATAATAGTGCTTCGGATAATCGTGGAAATATTGGTGATTTGTATGGAATGAATGATTTAAGAAGAAATGCACAGCCGCCAAGAAAGAAGAAATCACAAGGCTTTGCAAGCGGAATGATTATCGGTGCTGTATCAGCATTTATGGCTGTTATACTTCTAATATTAAGTGTGGCAGCAGTGTGTATAGCCAAAGGCTACATTCATATAGGTGTTAATGGAGATGTATATATACAATCTGATGCAGTCACAGATTCAGACGGAATTGGAAGTGAGGTAGAAGGCAAGCTTAATGCAATTGATTCTGTGCTTGAATCCTTTTATTTTGGTGATGTAGATGATGAAACCGCCAAAGATAACATTTACAAGGCGTATCTTAGTTCATATGGTGACAAGTATACCATGTATTATACAGCGGATGAATATAAAGCCTTAAAGGAGTCAACAAATGGCAAGTTCTATGGCATAGGAGCAGTCTGCCAGCTTAGCGGTGAAGGTGGTGTTCTTCTTGTAGATGTATATGATAATGGGGCAGGTTATCAGGCTGGACTCAGGAGTGGCGACAGGGTTGTAAATGTTGATGGCAGGGACATAACAGATATGGAGCTTTCATCAGCCGTTGCACTTATTAAAGGCGACAAGGGTACATCTGTCACGCTGGAGGTCATTCGTGGAACTGAGCGACTGACATTTTCTGCGGTAAGAGATGCTGTTGAAGCAAAGACAGTGTCATATACACTTCTTGATAATAATATAGGTTATCTTTCGATATCACAGTTTGAGGAGGTAACAACAAAGCAGTTCAAGGCGGCTGTTGAAGATTTGCAGTCACAGGGTATGAAAGGATTTGTAATTGATATAAGAAACAATCCAGGTGGATTGCTTGATACGGTTGTAGGTATGCTTAAATATATGCTTCCTGACGGACTTATTGTGTATACAGAGGATAAGCAGGGCAATAGAAAAGAGTATAAAGGTCAGGATAATGATGAGTTCAATCTGCCACTGGCAGTCATTGTAAATGGCAATAGTGCCAGTGCCTCAGAGATATTTGCAGGTGCTATACAGGATTATGGCAAAGGAACGATAATTGGAACCCAGACATATGGCAAAGGAATTGTGCAGACAGTTAAACCACTTACAGATGGAAGTGCAATAAAGTTCACAATTGCCAAGTATTTTACACCAAAGGGTCAGGATATACACGGAAAAGGTGTTACTCCAGATATGGTAGTGGAATATGATACTGATGCAGATGTTGATACCCAGCTTGATGCGGCAATTAAGAATGTGGAAGCACAGATTAATTAAATATATGCAAATGGAAAATATATAAATTACAGTAAGCCTGATGGCTGATATGCAGATTGGCAGTTAGTTGAAATCTGTTGTGTATCAGCAGTCAGGTGATTTTTGTTATAAAATAAAACAAATGTTCTGTTTTGATAGACAAAGGCATTTATTTGTAGTAAAATCAATATATAAGGTAAATACTATTAAATAATATTGTTGTTGACTATTTTACTATAGATTAACGAAGGGAGAATTGTTATGGAATTCAAGTTACACGCTCCTTATAAACCGACAGGAGATCAGCCCCGTGCAATAGAGAAGCTTGTGCAGGGATTTGAAGAGGGTAATCAGTTCGAGACACTTGTCGGTGTTACAGGCTCTGGTAAGACATTTACTATGGCGAACATAATACAGCATGTGCAGAAGCCAACACTTATTATCAGTCATAATAAGACATTGGCGGCACAGTTATATAGCGAGATGAAAGAATTCTTTCCTGAGAATGCAGTAGAGTACTTTGTCTCCTATTATGATTATTATCAGCCAGAGGCTTATGTGCCACAGAGCGATACTTATATAGCCAAGGATTCTTCGATTAATGACGAGATAGATAAGTTAAGACATTCAGCAACAGCGGCACTGTCTGAAAGAAATGATGTAATCATAGTTGCTTCAGTTTCATGTATATATGGATTAGGTGCACCTATTGATTATAAGAATATGGTTATCTCACTTCGTCCAGGTATGGAAAAAGACAGGGATGAAATGATAAGAAAGCTTATAGATATACAGTATATGCGCAATGACCAGGATTTTAAGCGAGGAACATTCAGGGTAAGGGGAGATGTTGTAGAGATATATCCGTCAGCTTCCAGTGGAGATGCTGTGAGAGTAGAGTTTTTTGGTGATGAGATAGACAGGATAAGCGAGATTGATTCTCTTACCGGTGAGGTTAAATGTAACCTTGACCATGTTGCTATATTTCCTAATTCACATTATGTTGTTGAAAAAGAGAAGATGGAAAAGGCGATTGAGAATATAAAGAAAGAGCTTGCAGAGAGAATAGAGTATTTTAAGAGTGAGGATAAGCTTCTTGAGGCACAGAGAATAGAAGAACGAACGAACTTTGATATAGAGATGATGCAGGAAACAGGCTTCTGTTCAGGTATTGAGAATTATTCAAGACATTTAGCAGGGCTTCCGGCAGGGTGTCCACCATATACGCTTATGGACTATTTTCCAGATGATTTTATGATTATTGTCGATGAGTCACATATTACTATTCCACAGATAAGGGGAATGTATGCAGGCGATCAGGCAAGAAAGACGACACTTGTAGACTATGGCTTCAGGCTTCCTTCAGCGAAGGATAACAGACCGCTTAATTTTCAGGAGTTTGAGAGCAAGATATCACAGATGCTTTTTGTATCTGCTACGCCTAGCAGGTATGAGGAAGAACATGAACTTATGAGGGCAGAGCAGATTATAAGACCTACAGGACTTCTTGATCCAGAGATAACAGTCAGACCAATAGAGGGTCAGATAGATGATCTTATAAGTGAGATTAATAAGGAAGTTGAGAAAAAGAATAAGATACTTGTAACTACACTTACCAAGCGTATGGCAGAGGATCTCACAGATTATCTTAAGGAAGTCGGCATAAGAGTCAAGTATCTTCATGCGGATATTGATACATTAGAGCGACAGAAGATTATAAGGGATATGCGACTTGACGGATTCGATGTGCTTGTTGGTATCAATCTGCTTAGAGAGGGACTTGATATTCCAGAGATAAGTCTTGTGGCTATTCTTGATGCTGATAAAGAGGGCTTCTTAAGAACAGAGACTTCACTTATCCAGACGATAGGACGAGCTGCCAGAAATGCAGATGGACATGTTATTATGTATGCAGATACTATAACAGAGTCTATGGAAAAGGCTATATCTGAGACGGAAAGACGTAGAAAGATACAGCAGGAGTACAATGAGGTACACGGAATAACCCCTCAGACTATAAAGAAGGCAGTAAGAGATCTTATAAGTATATCTAAGGCAGCAGAAGCAGATAATTCAAATGGAAGGCTTGATGTAGATTATGAATCTATGAGCATTAAAGATCTTGAAAAGGTTAAGAAGCAGATTGAGAAAAATATGCGTAAGGCTGCAGCAGAGCTTGACTTTGAACAGGCGGCTATGCTTCGTGATAAGATGATCGAGATTAATAAGTATATTTATGAGGATAAGAAGTCAGGCAGATAGAATTAATAGCTATTATACAAGGTGAGGCTATAAGTTCAAAAGCAATATTACGCAGTCAGGAATGACAGGCAGATATTATCATTACAGTATTATATGATGTATGTGTCATAATTATAAAAAGCAGTTGCTGTTTACAGAAAAAGCATTATGTAATTGAGATGATTAAGGATTAAGAAAGAAGAAATAACGGAGAAAATAGAATATGGAAAAAGGCGATTACAGGAATTATATAAGAATAAGAGGTGCAAGTGAGCATAATCTTAAAAATATTGATGTAGATATACCAAGGGACAGTCTTGTAGTACTTACAGGTCTGTCTGGTTCTGGTAAGTCAAGTCTTGCCTTTGACACTATATATGCAGAAGGCCAGAGAAGATATATGGAGTCATTATCTTCATATGCAAGGCAATTCTTAGGACAGATGGAAAAGCCGGCGGTAGAGAGCATAGAAGGACTTTCACCAGCTATTTCCATAGACCAGAAGTCAACTAACAGAAATCCACGTTCAACAGTTGGAACTGTTACAGAGATATATGATTATTTCAGATTATTATATGCAAGAATAGGTACACCACATTGTCCAAAGTGTGGCAAAGTAATCAACAAGCAGACTGTAGACCAGATGGTTGATACTATTATGGAGCTTCCAGAAAGAACAAAGATACAGATATTAGCTCCAGTTGTAAGAGGAAGAAAAGGTGAACATAAGAAGCTTTTTGAACAGGCTAAAAAGAGTGGTTATGTAAGAGTTATTGCTGATGGCAATATGTATGAGCTTACAGATGAGATAAATCTTGATAAGAACAAGAAGCATAATATAGAAATTGTTGTTGACCGTCTTGTAGTTAAAGATGGAATTAACAAAAGACTTACAGACTCAATAGAAACAGCACTTAAGCTTGCAGAGGGACTTATGACAGTTGATGTTATAGATGGTGAGCCGATTAACTTTTCACAGAGCTTTTCGTGTCCGGATTGTGGCATAAGCATAGATGAGATAGAGCCAAGAAGCTTTTCGTTCAACAATCCATTTGGTGCGTGTCCTGATTGTTACGGACTTGGTTATACAATGAATTTTGATGCAGAGCTTCTTATACCAGATGATTCATTAAGCATCGATGAGGGAGCTATAGTTGGTATGGGATGGCAGTCTGTAAAGGATGAGGGTAGCTTTTCAAGGGCTATTATGAGTGCACTTGCAAAGGAATATAACTTCAGTTTATCAACACCATTTAAGGATTATTCGGATGATATTAAGGATATGATTATAAATGGTACTAATGGCAGGAGTGTTAAAGTGCATTACAAAGGCCAGAGAGGCGTTGGAGAATACGATATAGCATTTGAAGGCCTTATCCATAATATGGAGAAAAGATACAGGGAAACTTACTCAGACAGTGCAAAGCAGCAGTATGAGGAATTCATGCGCATAAGACCTTGTAAGTCCTGCCACGGACAGAGATTAAAGCCATCATCTCTTGCTGTTACGATAGCAGATAAGAATATATATCAGATTACAGATATGTCTATTGTTAAGTTAAAGAAGTTTTTAGATGAGCTTGAACTTACAGACAGACAGAAGTTTATCGGTGCAGAGATACTTAAGGAGATTAAGGCAAGAATACAGTTTCTTATGGATGTAGGACTTGATTATCTTTCATTATCAAGAGCTACAGGTACGCTTTCAGGAGGAGAGGCACAGAGAATAAGACTTGCGACACAGATAGGTTCAGGACTTGTTGGTGTGGCTTATATACTTGATGAGCCAAGTATCGGACTTCATCAGAGAGATAACGACAAGCTGCTTGGGACACTTATACATTTGCGTGACCTTGGTAACTCAGTTATTGTGGTTGAACACGATGAAGATACTATGCGTGCCGCAGATTATATTGTTGATATAGGACCGGGTGCCGGACGTAATGGTGGAGAAGTTGTTGCGACAGGAACAGCAGCTGATATTATGGCATGCAAGGATTCGCTTACAGGTGCATATCTTAGCGGAAGAATCAAGATTCCAGTGCCGGCTAAGAGAAGAAAGCCGACAGGCTGGATAACTGTTAAGGGTGCAAGGGAGAATAATCTTAAAAATATTGATGTTGATATACCACTTGGAGTATTTACATGTGTAACAGGTGTATCGGGTTCAGGAAAGAGTTCCCTAGTGAATGAAATTCTGTATAAGCACCTTGCTAAGTCTTTAAACCGTGCAAGATGTATCGCTGGTGACCATGATGATATTATAGGAATCGAGCAGCTTGATAAGGTTATAGATATTGACCAGTCGCCAATAGGAAGAACTCCACGTTCTAATCCTGCGACATATACGGGTGTATTTGATATGATAAGGGCTCTTTTTGCTTCAACAACAGATGCTAAGGAAAGAGGTTATAACAAAGGACGTTTCAGCTTTAATGTAAAGGGAGGACGTTGTGAGGCTTGTTCCGGAGATGGTATTATCAAGATAGAAATGCATTTCCTGCCTGATGTATATGTTCCTTGTGAAGTGTGTGACGGAAAGCGTTATAACAGGGAAACACTTGAAGTTAAGTATAAGGGAAAGAGCATATATGATGTACTTGATATGACAGTTGAGGATGCAGTTGATTTCTTTGAAAATGTGCCATCAGTCAGAAGAAAAATAGAAACTCTTAATGACGTTGGACTTTCATACATTAAGTTAGGACAGCCATCTACAGAGCTTTCAGGTGGAGAGGCACAGAGAATAAAGCTTGCTACAGAGCTTTCAAAAAGAAGTACAGGAAAGACTATATACATTCTTGATGAGCCTACAACAGGACTTCATTTTGCAGACGTCCACAAGCTTGTTGATATACTTCATAAGCTTGCGGAGGGCGGTAACACTGTTGTTGTTATCGAGCATAATCTTGATGTTATCAAAACAGCCGATTATATTATAGATATGGGACCAGAAGGCGGCGACAGAGGTGGTACAGTTATTGCAAAGGGTACACCAGAAGAGGTTGCCAAGGTTAAGAAGTCTTATACGGGACAGTATGTTAAGAAGTATTTATAAGGATGGTGCAGATGACGGCATTGTGGATGAAAGTTCAATGATAGAAGATGTTTAAAGTCTCTAAATTGGCAAATTTGAAAATTGCAGGTGCTGGTCAGCGTTATAAATTATAAAAACATATCTTTTATAGTTACTTTAAATAATATAAAGTGTAAAAATACGACATTTGATTGCTAGGAGAAGAAAAATGGTATCAGGCATTATATTTGATATGGATGGTATTCTTATAGATTCAGAAAGACAGTCTAATGAGGGCTGGCTATGGGCGGCAGGGCAGCTTGGAGTGGATATGCCCATGTGGCTTATAGACAGCTTTAAGGGTGCTCCGGCAGAGCTTTGCTGCAAGTTCTTTGATGATTATTACAAGGGTGTGATAGATTATTGGGAAGCGAAGGAGCTTAGAACACGGCATGTATACAAGATAAGGGAAACAGAAGGTATTCCTGTTAAAAAGGGCGTAAAGGACATATTTGAATATATAAGAAATAATGGACTAAAGTGTGCAGTTGCTACATCAACAAGGCGTGAAAGTGCTGAGAAAACACTTCATGAAATAGGAGTGTGGGATTATCTTGATGCAGTTGTATATGGAGATGAAGTCGAACATGGAAAGCCAGAACCGGATATATTTCTTCGTGCTGCCAAGGCAATAGGCGTAAATCCGTCAGAGGCAGTAGTAGTTGAGGACAGTATCAATGGAATTAAGGCTGGATATGCGGCAGATATGAGAGTTGTCCATATTCCTGATACAATAGCAATAGGCGATGATATCAGGAAGCTTACATATATGGTATGTGGTGACCTTAATGGACTTATCGATGTTGTGGAAAGTATTAACAAACCGGCTATTAACAGGAAAAATGTAATCAATACATTTGCAGAGTATGTAAGAAATTACGACCCATCAGATGAAAAGATAAAACTTAAAATAGATCATACCTACAGAGTAGCAGGAATGTGTCAAAGAATTGCAGAATCATTAGGCTTAAGTGAACCAGATGTGGATATTGCATGGCTTCTTGGAATGTTACACGATATAGGAAGATTTGAGCAGATAAGGCGTTTCGGTACATTTAATGATGTCCAGTCAGTAGACCACGCAGAATTCGGGGCAGATCTGCTGTTTAAGGAAGGTCTTATAAGGAAGTTTGCAGAAGGGTATTATGAAGAATGTGAGCTTGCACGTTCAGGGAATGAAGAAGCTGAGCAGATGATAAAAAATAATGAGCACCACAATAAAGATACAGGACTTCTTGAAATGGCAATAAGACAGCATAATAAGTATCGTGTAAAAGAAGACCTCACCGAAAGACAGCGTATGTTTTGTGATATATTGCGTGATGCAGATAAGGTTGACATATTTAAGGTAAATGCAGATATTCCTATGGAGATTATATATGATGTAACAACAGAGGAACTTAAGAATGGAGTTATAACCAAAGAGGTGCTTGAGAGCTTTTATAAGAAGGAAACAGTACTTAAAAGTGTAAGAAGGAGTGCAGTTGACCATATAGTAGGGTATATATCACTGCTTTTTGAACTTGTGTATAAAGAAAGTTATAGACAGGCCAGGGAACAAGGTTATGTATATAAACTGCTGGATTTTAAGTCTGATGTACCTGAGGTTAATGCAGAATTTGACGATATGAGGAAATATGTAGACGAGTTCCTTATGGAAATATAAAGCTGTATAAATCTGAAATTAAGCGGTATAAGCATACAACAGATTAATAATAGGAGGTTGTGTTGTATGGGATTGTAATAAAGATTGAAGAATATGCTTGTCATTATGCCGCTTGTTTACTATAATAAATGTATATATGAGTTGTAGATGTGTTATATATACTGATATATACTTTAAAAGCAATGGAAAGAAATATAAAACAATAAAAGCTGTAAATTGATATAAAAAATTGTTATGTAAAATATCTAATTAATATATGTGTGTGTTATATGTATATATTATATATGTATATGTTATATATATGTATATTATGATACCAGGGGCACAAGGTCTAAACCCACATGAGCTCGCTTATAGGTGGGTTTAGACCTTGTGACACACTCCCTGATATGAGCATAAAAGTGGGATGATAATCCCACGATATGCGAATATTGGGGAGAATTGTGGGAGTGCGTAGCACGGAACAATTCGTAGGTATCAAAGTCGGGGGCTTTTGACCCCTACATAATATTATTTATATATGCATATTGTGTCTGGATATTTTTTATGATTGGCTGATTAAAGTATAGAAATGTATATAAAATATATCTTCAACGCAAACTTATGTTTAGGAAAGGGACAATATGAATCAGGAAAAGGTTATAGTTATTGACTTTGGCGGACAGTACAACCAGTTAGTTGCACGTCGTGTCCGTGAATGTAACGTATATTGTGAGATATATTCTTACAAAACACCTCTTGAGCAGATTAAGGCGATGAACCCTAAAGGAATTATCCTTACAGGTGGTCCGAATAGCTGCTATGAAGAAGGTTCACCTACTTGTACTAAAGAGCTTTTTGAACTTGGTGTTCCAGTGCTTGGATTATGTTATGGTGCTCAGCTTATGCAGCACGTTCTTGGCGGCAAGGTTGAGAAAGCTCCAGTAAGAGAGTATGGAAAGACAGAGACATTTGTTGATAAGAGCAGTGCTTTATTTGGAGATGTTTCAGAAAAGACTATCGTGTGGATGAGCCATTTTGACTACATTTCACAGGTTGCTCCAGGATTTAAGATAATTGCACATACAGCAGACTGTCCAGTGGCAGCAGCAGAGTGTTCAGAAAAGAACCTCTATGCAATCCAGTTCCATCCAGAAGTTCTTCATACACAGGAGGGTACAAAGATGCTTCACAACTTTGTGCGTGGAGTATGCGGATGTGCTGGAACCTGGAAAATGGATGCATTTGTAGAGAATACTATTAAGGAAATACGTGAAAAGGTTGGCGATGGTAAGGTATTACTTGCACTTTCTGGTGGAGTTGATTCATCAGTGGCTGCAGGTCTTCTTTCAAGAGCTATTGGAAAGCAGCTTACATGCGTATTCGTAGACCATGGTCTTCTTCGTAAGAACGAGGGCGATGAGGTTGAAAGTGTATTCGGTCCAGAAGGACAGTTTGACCTTAACTTTATAAGGGTAAATGCACAGGAAAGATATTACTCTAAGCTTGCAGGTGTTACTGAACCAGAAGCTAAGAGAAAGATAATCGGTGAAGAGTTCATCCGTGTGTTTGAGGAAGAAGCCAAGAAGATTGGTGCAGTTGACTTCCTTGCACAGGGAACTATATATCCAGACGTTGTAGA
>OLIW01002203.1_pt1 | contig 15011 bp, 10 predicted proteins | sample 1601321 | NCBI WGS metagenome assembly OLIW01 (sample SAMEA2452114, study PRJEB22498) | human gut metagenome | reverse complement strand
TCATTCCAAGTCTTGCAGCGGAAAGTTCGGCAAATTCGCGGACTGTGTGGGTCTCGTTTGTGGCAAGAACAAATTCGTCGGGTTTGTCGGCCTGCAGTATGCGCCACATGCCCTCGACGTATTCGGGGGCGTAGCCCCAGTCGCGCTTGGAGTCCATATTGCCGAGCACGAGCTTGTCTTGCAGGCCCAGCTTTATCCTACCCATTGCTCGCGTGACTTTGCGCGTCACAAAAGTTTCGCCGCGGCGCTCCGATTCGTGGTTAAAGAGTATGCCGTTTGAGGCGAAAATCCCGTAGGCCTCGCGGTAGTTTTTCACAATCCAAAATGCGTACTGCTTGGCGACTGCGTAGGGGCTGCGCGGATAAAAGGGGGTGGTTTCGCGCTGCGGAACTTCCTGAACGAGCCCAAAGAGCTCGGAGGTTGAGGCTTGATAGAACTTTGTGGTTTTAACAAGCCCCACATCCTTTATTGCGTCTAGGAATCTGAGGGTTGCGATTGCATCGACATCCGCCGTGTATTCGGGAACTTCAAAGCTCACCTTTACGTGGCTTTGGGCGCCGAGGTTGTAAATTTCGTCGGGGTGGGTCTTTTCGAGGATTCTGTTTAGGTTGGAGGAGTCTGTTAGGTCTCCGTAATGCAGGAAGAATCTGCCTTCAAAAGACTTGTCATTATAAATGTGGTCGATTCTGCCGGTGTTAAAAGAGCTTGAGCGGCGGATTATGCCGTGTACGGTGTATCCTTTCTCCAAGAGTAGCTCCGTTAAATAAGAGCCGTCCTGCCCCGTTATTCCTGTGATTAAAGCGGTTTTCATATTCGATGCGATTTTGTGCGAGTCTTCAATGTTACATATAAAAGTCAACAATAAATGGAGTATGTGAACTTACTTCGGCGTTTTAATGTCCCGGGTGCGGAGATTAAATTTTCTACCTTGAATGTATTCCTTGGGAGTGGTCGAGTTTCCGGAATTTAAGGTATGTTCTTCAGTGTTGAAGTTTGGATGGCGCTTCGGAGCATTTTTCGAGCGAGAATGTTAATTTTAGAACATTCGGAAGAGCGTGGGCCGTGCAACACTATTCTGAATTTACCAATTCAGATAGATTCCCGCAGCTTTATTTTAAACTTTACGCGAAGTGGAAATTCTTTCGACGCAGTTTCCGACGCAATAAGAATTAAATACACGCCGCCGGGAGGTCGCATGTTTTTCTCTGCTATGGCTGATAATTCCGCGGCGCCATGCGATTTTTCTTAAACGAAGCCGCAAGCATGAACACTAAAATTATTGTTGACGACCAGTCGTATTTGCTTACGAACGGCAGTGCTCCAAAGAACATATTATAGACAAAGTACATTATGGACAAGAGCGCCAACCAGTAACTGTACGGGAATTGTTTTCTCAGTTTCACAATTTCAATGGCGCAAAACAGGCTGATTATGCAAATAACGTTCATTGTTATGCCGAATAAAAACCCCATCGAGGCAAAGTGGTCCATAATCGCGGAGTGATATCCCGGCAGGGAATACTGCATTGTTCCAAAAATCGGATGTTCGCAAAAGTCTTTCCAAGCCATGGCGTACAGTTCAAGTCTGCCGGAGGAGTCGCCGTCAAACAGGAAGGCATTCATTCGAGCTTCAATAGCCGGCGATATGTATCCGGTCAGAGTCGTCAACTCAAATCTAAATACGTATACAAAGATTCCTGCGAATCCCAAGAGGATCATTCCCAACAGGAGGTTGATTCTATTTATAAATAAGAAAATAAAAGTGACAAACACAAATGCTATAAGCGGCGAGCGGCTGCCGCTTTTTAGCATGGTATATATCCCAAACAATATTCCAAATGCCGCTATGACTCTCAGCACAATATTAAAGCTCTTCTCAAGAGAGATTGTCAATCCGAGTAGATATAGCGATACTCCCAGATAGCCTACGGCGATCGTAAACAGGGCAGTAGAACCGGTTCTGATATCAGTTGCACTGGTAAAAATTCCAACGTCGCTTACGCCGAAGAATACGGTGAAAATAGATGTAAAAAATATGAGAAAGAATGCCAATATAAGTGTGAATCGAATATTTATGCGCCTGAAACTAAAGAATACCGACAGGGGAGCAAGGAAGCCGTAGAATAGAAAGTAGAAAGTCTTTCTGGGATCTCCTTCAATCTGGAAAAAGCCGGCGGACTGCGACAACACTAAAGCCCGTATAAGAAACAGCGAAGCGCAAATAAAGTACAGAACTATTGGTATTGAAATGTCTTCCCTCTTTATTTTTGGCGAGAACAAATTAATCAAAAGTACGCAAGATGTGACGGCAAAGGCGAAAATTCTGTACGGTATTGTAACCAACTGGCTGCTGGCTCCAAAGCCCAATGGTATTAGCAAGACGGTTGAAGCTTGGTAACCGGCAAATATTAAAACCAAGTTTAGCGAGCACAGGAAACTCAAAAAGTTTATTTTGGGAGTGTTCAAATACACTCGACTATCAATTGTGGCTTGTGTATATTCCATAATGTATTTTCTGTTGATACTCCATACTTGCCGCAGGCGCGGTGAAAATTTGCGAAATCTTCAAAATTTTCTACATAAGCTTGCGGGGTTAGATTCCGTGCTGCGACTTGTAAAGCTTTGGCTTCTTTCACGCCACGTTCCGGATTGGCTGCCGGTGCTTCTAAAAATTGACAAATTTTTCAGGAATCGTTGTTCTTTCCTCCTTCTGACGGCAAATTTGCGGCTACTATTTCAACATTCTCGTCTTTTGTGGGTATTTCCATCAAGTTTTAATAAAGTTTTTGAATGCGTTTTTTATTGCTGCGGAAAGATTGCAGGGGTGAACTTGGATACGCCTAGTGCTTAAGCTTCACTATTTGCCTTCCGCTTTCAATGTCAACATTTCACCAAAGAGTTTTTCACCGGCGGGCAGGTAATTGCTGTCCAAGCATCCGCAGGGGGTAAGAGTCATCTCTCCAAAGTATATCTTTTCGCCGGCGTTGTATAGATCAACGCGAACAAAGGGAAAAGGTTTGGATAGTTTGTCGGCCAAGTCGAACATCTTATCCATGTCTTTCGGTTTTTCAATCGAAAAGCCCTCGGGAGCCTTGGCGCCCGCCGGGTTTATTCTCAACAAGTTCCACTCTCTATCAAGCAGGTAATATTTGGCTTTTCCCAAAAATCTGTCCAGACATACCATGACGGCTTTCGCCTTCCCGTTGAAGCAATAGAATTTATAATCGCGCGGCAGCGGATAGTTTTCGTCCCTTATGTATTCCTCGCAAACAATCTTTCTGTCTATATGCTTGTACTGCATCTCGGAATATCGGAGGTGAAAATCTTTGCGCATCCATGCGTCCAACTTCCTCCGTGCTTCCTCTTTGTCCAACTTTGATTTGTCGGGGCAAATTATGTTTGAACCGCATCCGTGGTTTGTCTTTATCGCAAAACTGTCGGGAAGTGCATTCCAGTCTATGTCGGAGGCCTTGTCGTAAACAGCTATTAGTCTTGTAAGAATATCACCCTCTCCTATGGATTTTACATATTCACGTACTCTGAATTTGTCCGCACACTGCCAGGCCAATGGGTTGTACTGGTAATTATTGAGCTTCAACCACTGCAATTTTTCATTGAAAGACTGCGGATTTTTGAGGTTGAGAGGTCTTCCGAAGGCAAAATAAAAGCGCAATTTCGAATTTAACGTTGGAGAGATTCTGGTTATCAGCGAAAAAAACCGGCGATCAAACCAGAAGAATATTGCCCGTGTCAGTTTCGATTTAATCAGTATCTGCTTTATTTTTTTAAAAAAAGTCATGATCGAATATGCAAATGAAATACTAAGAACTATGGCCATGGCGTTGTCAAGGTCTAAATCCTCCTACCGCCTCGAGATGCTCGCCGGAATCTTGCTCTTCATAAGAGCGGAGATTGATTGTCTTTCGCTCGGCGCAAGCATTGCGAATGTCAGTATCAGAAACAGTGCTATCGCCGCCGAGCTGCCGAAAAATAGCCGCACAGGATCCCCGGCTTTTGCAAAGGAAAATTCTACTGCGCACCAGGTCAATGCAAAGGCGAATGTTGTTTTAAATACACACGAATAAAAGAAGCCCAGGGCTGAAAATCCCAATTTGCGCGAGCCGTACACTATTCTAAAAAGCATCAGCAATAGTCCCATTAGTATCTTTATGTAAAATACGTCTACCGCCTGGAAACCGAGGTCCAGCCACAAATATGCTAGCAAGATCACGGAGGAATTTGCAAGCAGGGCGACAAGTTGATACAATTTTATCCTTCCGAAAGCCGACATCCCCATTGAAATAGGCGCCGATATGAGGTCTACCATCGATGATAGGAGAATCAGCACGAGGAAGGGCGTCGTTATTTCGGGGAATTTTCCAAGCCATAGAGACAGTACATAGCGGCTGTTGATCAAAAGGGGAAGCGTTACTATTGATCCGAGCACAAAGGAGAATTTTGAGGCCCAGAATATGTTCTCGACAAAGAGCGCGTGTTTGCCGCCTGTCCAGTATTTTACTATTTGCGGGCGGAAGGCTGTTTGAAAATTTGCTATGAATGTCGATGCCGCCCCCCCCGCCTGCATCGCAAGCCCGAACGCGGTGTTTACCACAACACCGAAGAACGTGTTTAAGAGCACATTCAGACCTTGAATTTTTATAATGGACGAGACGCTGTCCATCAAATTCCATATGGCAAAGCTCGTTATTTCTTTAAAGAAATCTCTGTCCCAGGTAAACTTGTATCTTATTTCTCTAAAGTTTACCTTGCAGAAACATATGTTTATGGCAAGAATCGCGATCGACGATAGAAATATGAAGAGGGAATAATATATTACCTTTTGCGAAGCGAGAAAAACCAGTAGCACCGTCGAGCCGAGCTTTAGGAGGGCGTTTAAAACGCCTGAAAGGGCCAAAAATTTCATTCTCTCCGTCGCGATGACAAGGGCGTTGTATGGAACGGTCAAAATGCCTATTATAGTCGTAAATACGGAGAATTGATAGACTATGTTTGCCGCGAATTTTGAGTTTTCCGGAATGTCTATTTTTGCATTGAAAAACCAAAGTGCGATTGTCTCGGAGAGGACGAGGGCTATCAGCGATATCGCACAATGCAAAACAAGGCTGAGGTTAAAGGTTTTTTCCACAAGCGCGCTGTCATTTTTTCCCATTGCGAAATTCAGGTAGCGCTGGGTTGCAATCACCATGGCCACGTTTAGGAATGAAAATAGTACTACAACTCCTCCGACGACACTGTAAACTCCGAAATCCTCCTCTCCGAGTTCCCGCAGCAGCAGTCGAGAGGCGTAGAGATTTATGCACATTACCAAGAATGTGCGCACGTAAAGATAGATGGTGTTTTTTGCTATGCGCTTTTTATTCGCACGCGATAATGATTTATCGTTCTCGTTCATTTAACCTTTTTGTAGCGGGATGTCACAAGTGTATGTTTTGGATTCTATTGTAAGCTGTATTTTATAAAATTTCACAGATTTGTACGGCAAGCCAATTCCTCAATGATTTCTCATATATCTGTACTTCTTTTTTTTAGGATCTCGTTATTTTTTGCAGATTTGAGTAAAATGACGCATAAGATTTCGCCATTTGGCGGCATATATTTTAAGGAAATATTAGTACATTTACAATTCAATAAGTGCCGATGTTTAGAATGAATATATATATCATTATGCCTTTTTTTACTCTTTTTTTGGGGTGAATTTTATGAGATCTTTTTAAAGATTTCGTCTCTGGTTTTAATTTTACAGACGAAATCTAATAAAGGTCAGTCAAGGTCGAGCAAAATCTAGCTGTTAGGGTTAAAGCTATCGGAATAGTGTTGCATATGAAGAACTTCTCGAAGCGATTTATTCCGTTCTTTGGTAATATATGATATTAATATGGTATTTACTAATTAGAGTTTGCTTCTAATTTTTTTTATCTCTTGATAACTATTCTCGGGAATTATCCACCAGAATAGAGGTTGAAAAAGGAGCTACGTAGAAATTACAATGGATGATATTTCGAGTGTTCTTAAAGAATCCATGTTGTTACCATCATTGTTACTCATATATGTATTATCGCAAGTAATATAGAGTCTCTGATATAGGTAGAAGTCTTTATGATCATATTCCTTTCACTTGTTTGAAATTAAGCGCTTTATATTTGTTCTCAATTTGATACTTTTTATGGAGGCGTTTTGCGACAATGATTTTGTACACAAATTCCAGCTATTCTAATATATTGTTTTCTAGTGTGTTGAAAGCCAAATGTAAATCTATCTGCCAGTGTATTTCTTATGGAGAATTTTTGAAGTTACATAGAAACTATCTACATGAAAATTTTTAAGGCATAAAGCTCGAATCTTTTGGCAGTGACAAAAGTCATGTCGCATTTGTACTTGCAATGCTTATGAATTCTAAACGATTCATAGATGAATTTCACAAGTGTTGACAGAGATAAGGCTTTTTTTTAATAGGAAACGTATTATTTAAGAATAAAATTAAAGTTCGCCTTGGGCATAGGGATAATATAGCGTCCTGTGCTCTAAATCGCATCGTGAAAGCAAGTATATTCTATTTCCTATGTGGTTCAAACGGATGTGATAACGTGGAAGCGCAATACCTTAAGACTTATAAAAATAACTCAAGTTCGAAAAGATGATTTTTTGTATTGCGCCGTAGCGTTAGCTTTGAGATTATACGGATGGTTTTTTAGAAGTGGAATAGAATATGAACATAGCTATCGTAGGAGTGGGATATGTCGGTCTTGTGACCGGGGCTTGTTTTGCGGAGATGGGGGTTAATGTGTTTTGCGTGGATGTTGACGCTAAAAAGATAAATGCTCTGCTGAAAGGCGAAATTCCAATTTACGAACCCAATCTCGATAGTCTTGTGGAGCGCAATGTAAAAGCCGGCAGGCTTCACTTTTCCACAGATTTGGCTTCTGTCTTAGACGATGTGCATGTGGTATTTTCCGCAGTGGGAACTCCACCCGATGAAGACGGTAGCGCGGACTTAAAGTATGTTTTGGACGTTGCGCGCACGATAGGTAAGAATCTAAAGAAATACGTCCTTGTAGTTACAAAGAGCACAGTTCCCGTAGGTACTGCCGAGATGGTTCGAGGGGCGATTCAGGGGGAACTAGACAAAAGGGGCGAAAAGATAGAGTTCGACGTTGCCTCAAATCCGGAATTTCTGAAGGAGGGCAGCGCCATAGAGGATTTTATGCGTCCCGACAGAGTTGTTGTGGGTGTGGATAGCGAGAGAGCTAAGGAGCTTATGACATCACTTTACAAGCCGATTCTAGTCCAGAATTTTAGAGTCATATTTATGGATATAGCGTCGGCTGAGATGACAAAATACGCGGCAAATTCGATGCTTGCAACTCGCATATCGTTTATGAACGACATCGCAAATCTCTGCGAGCTTGTCGGGGCAGACGTGGATATGGTAAGGCAGGGGATGGGCTCAGACAGCCGTATAGGTTCAAAGTTTTTGTACGCGGGCTGCGGTTATGGGGGCTCCTGCTTTCCGAAAGACGTAAAGGCTCTTATAAAGACTGCGCACAAGTACGGCCACCCGTTAAAGGTTTTGGAGGCGGTGGAGGAAGTTAACGAGGCGCAAAAGAACTTGCTTTTCAAAAAGTTCAAGGCTGAGTTTGACGACAATTTAAAAGGTAAAAAAGTTGCGGTTTGGGGCTTGTCTTTCAAGCCGGGGACAGACGATATGCGCGAGGCTCCCTCGCTAGTTTTAATAGATAGCCTCTTAAAAGCTGCTTGCGAAGTTACGGTTTACGATCCCGTGGCAATGAATGAATGCAGGCGCAGGATAGGCGATGTGGTTAGTTACGCGAAGGACATTTACGACTGCTCAAAGGGCGCGTGTGCGATATTTCACGTTACTGAGTGGAAGGAGTTTAGAATGCCCGATTGGAAGAGGATACGCGATTCTATGTGTGAGAATCCCGTAATAATAGACGGGCGCAATGTGCTTTCGCTCTCGGATTTAGATGGTTTTAAATACATAAGAATAGGCTAGAATGAGGCGGGTTTGCTGCATATCAAATTGCGCGTCCCACTATCGGGAGTCTATTTATAAGAGGATAGACGAAGAGTTTGATTGCGCATTTGCCTTTGGCGAAAAGCCTGTTGGAGTAAAGGACATATTAAGTTTTGATACGGGCAAGCTTAAGCGCTGCCGCAGGCTTAAGAATAAAATTTTTATTCGCGCTCCGTTTTATTGGCAAGAGGGCGTCTTGCCTTTGCTTTGGGAGGATTGCGACGATTACATAATACTGGGCGAACCCTTTTGCATCAGCACATGGCTGTTTTTAATACTGTCAAAATTCTACCCGAAAAAGCGCGTATTTTTTTGGACTCACGGTTGGTATGGAAGAGAGGGGTTCTTAAAGAAAATATTAAAAAAGATATTTTTTAAGCTTGGAGCCGGCGTTTTTTTATACGGAAACTATGCGCGGGAATTGATGATTAAAGAGGGGTTTGACCCCAAGAGCTTGTTTGTAATCCACAACTCTCTAAACTATGCGGTGCAGCTTGATTTGCGAGAAAAACTTTCCGGAAGCGATGTTTACCGAAATCATTTTAAAAACGAGAATCCCAACCTGATTTTTTTGGGAAGGCTTACAAAGGTAAAATCGCTGGATATGATATTGCGCACTCTTGCTATTTTAAAGTCGGAGGGGCGCATATACAATTTAACTTTGGTGGGCGACGGCAGTATGAAATCCGACTTGCAGGCTCTGAGTCGGGAACTTGGCTTGGAAAATCAAGTTTGGTTTTACGGAGCTTGCTATGATGAAAAGGTAAATGCCGAGCTTTTATATAACGCGGATTTGTGCGTTTCGCCGGGGAATGTGGGGCTTACGGCGATACATTCGCTGATGTTTGGTTGCCCCGTTTTAACCCACGATAATTTCAAGATGCAAATGCCCGAATTTGAGTCTATCGTAAGCGGCAAGACCGGGGATTTTTTTGAATATGGCAATGTGGATTCCCTCGCGCAGAAAATAGGGCAGTGGTTCGACAACTCGAAAGATAGGGAGCTTATCCGCAAAAATTGTTTTGAAGAAATAGATAATTCCTGGAATCCGGAGTATCAAATTGATGTATTCAAAAGAGCCCTGAGTTGAACCGGGGAGATTATTTTTTCAAGGTGAGTGCAGTCTCAGGCATTCTTTAGGATTTCGCTGTATAGATTTATATATTTTGAGAAGGCAAGTTCCTTTGAAAAGTTATCTTTTGCCCTTTTTAGGCAGGCATCTTTGCAGGCGGCTTTGCCTCTTTTTACAATTTTGATTGCCTCGTTTACCATTCCGCGGACATCGCCGACTTTTACAACTGCCCCCGTATTTTCATCTATAGATTCGGGGCTCCCTCCGGTGTTGTAGGTTACTACGGGCGTCCCGCAGGCGATGGCCTCCATATTAACCATTCCTAGAGCCTCAACATTTGTCGGATTTAGAAACACGTTTGCAAGAGAATACAAGCCCGCCAATTCGTCAACGTTTTCCGTGCGCAATATTGGAATTATGCCATGCAACTTTAATTCGTCCGTCTGCTTTTTTGAGGTTCCTACAACGATTAACTTAACATTGTGTTTATTTAGAAGGTTTGCAATTTTGGGTAAATCCGCATAACCCTTTGAAGCTCCCCAGACATTTGCGACGCATATCGCGTACTTTGGGGCGGTAAGTGAATATTTTGCCCTAATTGCATCGAGGTTTTTTGGCGTCTTGAAAGAGTTCAGATCTATACCATTTCTTATTGTCGTTGAAGCACAGTCCTTGAAGTGGGATTTTTCTAGCTCTGAGCGTAGCCAATCGGATACGGGCACCAGATGCAGAAAATTGCGAGCCTTTTGAGCAAATTCAATTTTTATCGAATGGTTTTGCCCTGAATTGTCGAAGAGGTATGAGGCCGGATAACTCTTTTTTCTGGGGCAATCTGAGCAGTGTTTTTCCCACTTGCGGCAATCGAAAAAGTAGCAGCAGTGCCCGGTCATAATCCAACAATCGTGCAGTGTCCAGACTACGGGTCTGTTTCGTTTTACAAGATAATCGAACAGGCTCGGAACATGGAGGTAATAGCCGTGTAGATTGTGCAGGTGGATTATGTCGGGATTTATTTCATCTATGGCGGATATCAGGCGCCTTGTGCCGAGCTTGGAGAAGGCGCCGTCTTTGTCAAATATTCGCGTATATAGCACATTCGGGTAGAGCTCCCAACTCTTGCAGAGTTGAATTGTCTTTGATTTGCTAGGGCGCGGGTTTCTTCCAAATGCAATGTAGGACTCCCAGCCATTTTGCATTGCAACTTCGCCTATGCCCTCGGCAATTCTTCCGGTTGAGCCAGAATTGACGACAGTGTTTACCTGCAGTAGCTTCATTGATTCTATATTTCCTAGTAAAGTTATTTTAGAGGCCGAATCTTTATTTGAGAATCTATGACAAAATATGTTTATATTGCAACAGTAGTTTGATGCGTGCATAAAAATTTTTATATATTGAAGATTCTGAGGGATGTTGATATGGAATCTCCAAAGACAATATGTACTGTCATATCTTATGACTTAAATCTTTTGAATTTATGTAGTTCTGCTTTTGATGGTATATTACGATTCTTATAATTACTCTTGTTTATATTTGCGCAATGAGGGAAAAAAAATCTTGAAAAGAGGCGAAGAATCAATACTTAGAAAAGCTTAGAAAACAGTCTGTTCGTATGAAAAGTATAGGGTTTCCGAGAAGTCACAAAGAAAATGAAAAAAGAATAGCTCTCTTGCCTGAGCACATAGCCAGGATAAAGAACAAGGGGTATATCTTAGTTGAGACAAACTACGGACGTGATCTTGGTTTTACGGATGCGGACTACGAAGCCGCAGGAGTGAAAGTCGCGAGTAGAGAAGAGATTTTGATGCAGGAGATAATATGCGATCCTAAAGTCGGCGACGCTGAGTATTTGGAACATCTCAGAGGGCAGACTGTTTGCGGTTGGATTCATGCCGTCCAAAATAGAGATATAACTGACAAAATTATAAACGGAGGGTTATCCGTCTACGCCTGGGAAGACATGTATGATAAAGGTAGGCACTGTTTTTGGCGCAACAACGAAATTGCTGGAGAGGCTGCAATACTTCATGCGTATATGTGCTACGGAACTTTCCCCTACAATACGCGGGTCGCTGTACTAGGAAGGGGAAACGTCGCTCGGGGGGCAATTAAGACGTTGGATTATATGGGGGCCTCCGTTATTTGTTACAATCGACACACAGAGTCTCTCTTGCGGGAAGAGATTGGTAATTTCGACGTAATCGTAAATGCCATATTGTGGGATACAAGAAGAAAGGATCATATCGTTTATAGGGAGGATCTTAAACGAATGCGGCGCAACAGTATGATTATAGACATAAGTTGCGATAGACATGGAGGAATAGAAACTTCGGTTCCGACTACGATAGAGTCTCCCATATACGAGGTTGATGGGATAATTCATTATGCGGTGGATCATACGCCCTCCATCTTTTATAGATCTGCGTCAGAAAGTATAAGCGACGAATTAACAAAACATATAGATGCCCTCATAGACGGAAATGGCGATGAAATCCTGAATAAGGCTATGAATTTTAGGGAAGGTAATATTCTTGATATAAGGATAAACATGTTCCAAAATCGATAATTTTATGAATATATATTTCTACACTAGCTTTATTTGAAATAATATTCGTATTGGCTTGTCTAAACTTGCGAAAGGAAGTAAGGTAAAACCATGAAGTTTGCATCAAATATTTTATTGGGCGTATGTGCTTATGCAGCCGCCGCCGCTGCGGCATTTGCGCAAGGCGATGTTTTAAAGAGCGTAGAGGAGGCGAGGAATTTGTCCGACTCCGCCCTAAAGCAGTACAATCTGGCCTCGCAAAAATTGGACGAGGCGGGCAAAATTCTAGATGAAAATCAAAATAGACTTGCAACCCTAAGTGGAGAGCTGTTCTCGCTAAATATGCGCACAAATTCTAATGATAAGGATATAAAGGCAAAACTAAATAGCCTTTCTGTTCTTAAAGAGGATTTTGCGGACGCGCGCAACAGTCTTGATAGCGTTAAGTCAGGCTTGGAGTTTGCATCTTCAATTTTGCCCTTGGGCAAAGAGCGAATCGCGCTTGGCGAAAAGCTTTACAACGAATGTTCGGATCTTGTTGCAAAAAATCCCGGCGAAAATTATGCGGATAAAAATTACTTTGATTTTACCGCTTCCGAATTTGTTCGCGCCAAAAACTCATTCTTGAAGCTTCAGGCGGAGCTTACTCAGGAGTTGTCGTCTGTGGGCATCGCAGGCCCGAGAATTAAGGGAATAGAAAACTTTTTGGAGCTTGGCAATTCCTATTTAAAGCAGGCCTCGGAAAAATGTCGCACTAATACGGATTCTGAACTTTCAATGGAAAGTGAACTGAAAAAACTTATTGATAGTTCTATGGCATCGATTTCCTCTCTCAACAAGCAATACGTCGAGCTTAGAAGTCTTAAGAATTCCTATGTCAGGTCTCGCTTGGGTCTAGAGGCTTTTGTTATGAACAAGCTTCCGAAAATAGAAGGGGGCAAGTATTTTGATTGTGTATTTAAGCCTGGTATAAATTTATTGGTGCAATCGCAAATTTTGACTAAGAAAGCTATATCTAAGAGTCCCGATATGTGCTATTCCTTTCCCCAAGGCCTGTCTGGGACTTTCGTATCCAAAGGTAAGGCTAAAAACGAAAATGTGTATTCCCCTGCGGCTGCTTCGGGAGGAGCTCTTGGATTTCAAAGAGAAAAGGCTAACGATAAAAAAAGTATAAGGGATGAAATATTGCAAAGATGCACGAAACTGTCTTACTTAACGGCGGAGTTGATGGGCTGCTCTAATATGCTTTCCAATTTACTAAATGAAGTTCATGCTTCATTGAATTCAATCTCAGCTATAGAAAGCGAAAGTCAGGCGGGCTTGCGCGGGGCGATACGGGCGGCCGCAGATTCGCAGAGTATAGCCTCCGAAATAGAGATTTTAAAGAGCAAGGTTGAAATTGCAAAGGCTCAATCGGACGTTGCGGCAAAGCACTTTGAATCTCTGGGCAAGGAGGCTGCGCAGACCAAAGAAAAGTCGCTTGAAGATATCAAGAGCTTGGATAAGATTGTGGAGGAGCTAGATAAACTTGAGTAGTTCAAGGTTTTTCTTCAGCTAAATTATCTAGGATATATTTTAAGGGGCGGAATTTACCGCCTCTTTTTTATTGAAAGAATTTTGAGAATCTTCCGATAAATATAAAGTGGGAAACTTTCTAAAGTTTGGGCTTTGCTGCATCTCGCTTGCGCTAAAAAAGCGCGGGCCTGGAATGCGCGCGCTCACTTACAAAAATTTTTGCGCGCTTGAAATAGGATACGCCCTCTCTAAGCTTTCCGAAATTTGTCTAAATAACGCAAACTACGTTTTGGAAGCTGTGAAGTTTTGCGGGCAAAGCGGCATAGCGCACTTTAGAGTTTCATCGAGCATCTTTCTGCTTTTAACCCACCCGAATTTGCATCTAAGAATTTCGGATTTAAAAGATTCTAAGCAAATAATTTCAGGTTTAAGGCGGGCGGGGAGGCTTGCAAAGTCGGGCGGGATATCGCTCTCATTCCATCCGTCGCAGTACGTTGCTATCGCTTCGGCTGACGCCGAAGTGAGGGAGGCTGCCGTGCGAGATATAAATTTTAACGCTGAAATTTTGGATTTGATGGGGGCTAACAAGAACATTTCAAACCCAATAAATATCCACATAAATAGAAGCCCAAAGTCGCCCGATTTTATTCGCGATTTTGAAAGCGGGATCTCTCTTCTTTCAAGCTCCGCAAGAAGGCGCCTAAGCATAGAAAACGAGGACAGGGGATTTTGGAATACGGCAAATCTTTTAAAGTTTTTAAGGCCTACAAAATTCCGCTAAGTTTTGATATTTTGCACGAGCGCTGCAATTCATCGGGTGTTAGTGAATCTGAATTGGCCGATTTGTGCGCCAAAACTTGGGGCGGGCACACTCCGATTTTTCATTACTCCGAAAGTGCCTCAAAATTGAAGCCCAGAAGCCATAGCGAATTTTGCAAACATCTTCCGCCAAATTACGGCTTTGAGTATATTTGCATGATTGAAGCTAAGGCAAAAGACCTTGCAATTAAAAAACTTCAACTTAAAATTAAAAGAAATGAAAATAGTAAAATTATTGAGAACACTGTCGCTTAGCTTGCTATCCCTCTTAGGGGTTTCATGCGCAACTGAAACTGCAATACCGACTGCAAAGAACGTCGATATAAAAAGGTACATGGGCACTTGGTATGAAATTGCCCGCTACGAAAATTCCTTCCAAAAGGGTCTTAAAAATTCTAGCGCACAATACATACTAAACGACGATGGCACAGTGACTGTCTTAAATTCCGGCGAAGATGCAAGCGGCAAAAGGACCTCCGCCAAGGGGCGCGCATACGCTCCAAATAAAGGCGATTTTTCCAAGTTGCGCGTCAGCTTCTTTTGGCCATTTTACGGCGACTACTACATACTCGATATAGACGATAAATACTCTTGGGTTTTAGTCGGCGGGCGCGACAAAAGTTACCTCTGGATACTTTCAAGAACTCCCACATTGCCGCAATCTACAATAGCTAAAATTTTAATAATTCTTTTTCTTCGATACCCATGAGTTTTTTTATAATTTTTAAATTCTTTTTTTATTACATTATTGTTTTTCACAAATATTTCTCCTTTGGTTTTGATAATATAACCATTATAGTACGAATTTTTTTCATTGGCAAACGAATATAGCTAATTTTCGTACCAAAAAATTCTTTGAATTGTACATACGAAAAAATATTTTAATAAAAATCAAAAATATACAGTTCTAAAACCGTTATTAAACAAATATCTATATTTCGGACGGGCTTTTAACCCCATTATCTTCATTTGGAAAGGAAAACCGTACTATGGATGAAATTACAGAAC
>OLIW01002201.1_pt1 | contig 15014 bp, 13 predicted proteins | sample 1601321 | NCBI WGS metagenome assembly OLIW01 (sample SAMEA2452114, study PRJEB22498) | human gut metagenome | reverse complement strand
CTAGGCGGTGCAACACATTGACGAGTTTTCCCATCACATTTTCCCCTCTCGGAAGACCGAACTGATCGCCGACTGCAACCCGGACTGCCGGTGCGATCTGTGCGATCACCTTTGTATTCTTATCTGCAAGAAGATCCCAGATCACTTCGATATTGGTATTGATACTGATCGCACCCGTCGGACAGACAACCCTGCACTGTCCACAGTTTACGCAGTCTGTCTCTGCAATCTTTTTGTTAAATGCCGGCGTTACCAGAGCCTTCGTTCCCCGGTATGCAAAATCAATCGCATTAACAGATTGTACGTTGTCGCACATACGGACACAGTCACCACAGAGAATACATTTATTCGGGTCACGCACAATTGACGGTGAACTGAAATCCAGTGGATACTGTTCTTTTGTATTTTCAAATCGGACGGTTGTAACACCCATACGGTGTGCCAGCGACTGAAGCTGACATTCTCCACTCTTGATACAGGTTGTACAGTCTCTGCAATGTGCAGCAAGTAAAAGCTCCAGGATCATCTTACGATATTTCATAAGACGCGGAGTATTTGTGTAAATGACCATCCCATCTCTTGGCGGTTCTGAACAGGATGCAAACGTCTTTCCTCTCTCATCTTCTACGGTACACAAACGACAGGCTCCATACACAGACAGTTCTGAATGGTAGCAGAGCGTCGGTATATCTATATCTGCATTACGGATGACAGAAAGTACATTCGGCTCATCTGTAAATTCTACCTTCCTTCCATCTATTGTCATATATCCCATGACTCATTCCTCCTATTTCTCGATATGAATTGCTTTAAACGGACACTGTTCCATGCAGGCTCCGCACTTGATACATTTCTCCTGATTGATATGATAAGGAGATTTCAGCACGCCTTCAATTGCGCCTGCCGGACAGTTTCTTGCACACTTTGAGCAGCCCTTACATATCTCCGGATCGATCTGGAATTTACGCAGATTTGAACAGACTCCTGTCCGGCAGCGTTTCTCGTTGATATGTTCCAGATATTCCTCTTCAAATGCATTCATGGTACTGATAACCGGCTTCGGTGCGCTCTTTCCAAGTCCGCAAAGTGCCGTACTTTCAATCATATCTGCCAGTTCACGAAGCTCGTCCATATCGGATGGTTTTCCATTTCCTGCCACAATACGCTCCAGGATTTCAAGCATTCTCTTTGTACCTTCACGGCAAGGAACACATTTTCCACAGCTTTCTCTCTGTGTAAAACTCATGAAGAACCTGGCAACCTCTACCATACAGGTATCCTCGTCCATGATAACCAGACCGCCCGAACCGATCATTGCCCCGATCTTCGCCAGTGAATCAAAGTCCATCTTACTGTCCAGCTGATCTTCGGTCAGACATCCACCGGACGGACCTCCGATCTGTACTGCTTTGAATTTCTTGTCATTCTGGATTCCACCGCCGATGTCATAAATAACTTCGCGCAATGTAATTCCCATTGGTACTTCGATCAGTCCCGTATTTCTTACATTACCGGTCAGTGCAAATGCTTTCGTTCCGGGACTCTCCGGTGTACCGATTCCTTTGAACCAGTCTGCACCATTTATAACGATCATCGGAACATTGGCATAAGTTTCTACGTTATTAAGAACAGTTGGTTTTGCCCAGAGTCCCTGCTCTACTGTACGTGGCGGTTTTACTCTCGGCATTCCACGTTTTCCTTCAATAGACGCAGTCAGTGCACTGCCTTCTCCACAGACAAATGCACCTGCACCACGGTTGATATGTAAATGAAAACTGAAATTGGTTCCTAGAATGTTGTCTCCTAAAAGTCCGATTGCCTCTGCCTGGCTGATCGCTGTCTTCAGTCTTTCAATCGCAAGCGGGTATTCTGCACGTACATAGATATATCCTTCCTGTGCCTGTACTGCATATGCCGCGATCATCATACCTTCAATCATACGGTGTGGATCGCCTTCCATAATGCTTCGATCCATAAATGCACCCGGGTCACCTTCATCACCATTGCAGACCACATAGCGGAGCTTTTCTTTCTGAGAAGCAACCTGCTGCCATTTTCTACCGGTACGGAATCCGGCACCTCCACGTCCACGCAGATTCGAATCATAGATTGTCTGGATCACTGCTTCCGGTGTCATCTCAAAGAGTGCCTTTTCGATTCCGGCATAAGCACCGACCGCCATTGCACCCTCAATATGCTCTGCATCGATATGTCCGCAGTTCTTCAGTACCAGTCTGGTCTGCTTTGCGTAGAACGGAATCTCTTCCTGTGACGGATAAGTCACTCCATCCATCTTGTAGAGAAGTCTTTCTACCGGTCTGCCACCCAGGATTGTTTCGTTATAAATCTCTTCGCAGTCTTCCAGTTTTACTTTAATATATAAATAATTATATGGCTCAATTCTTACCAGAGGTCCCATCTCACAGAAGCCATGACATCCACTCTTCATAACCTTTGTATGTGCGATTTCTTCCCCGATCTTTACTTCTACCCCTGTATGATCTTTTGTCAGTTCTTTTAACTTTTCATAAATCTTGCCTGATCCACTTGCCAGACATCCGGTTCCCCCGCAAACCAGTACTCTGCAGTCAGCCGATTGTTTCTTCTGACATTCAATACGATATTCCTTCAGTTCCGTTCTGTTTTCAATTTTCATTTTCTTCACCTCTCAGTTCTTCAAGAAGTTTGATTACCTTCTCCGGTGACATCTTCGGATGTACTTCATCATTAACCGTGATCGCAGGTGCAAGTCCACAGGCACCAAGGCAGGATACAGTCTCTACCGTAAAAAGCATATCGTCTGATGTATGCTTGTGCTCATTTAACCCCAGCTCTTTATACAGCGCTTCCAGAATCGGAATGGATTTACGCACATGACAGGCTGTTCCGTCACAGACCTTGATCACATACTTTCCTTTCGGTTCAAATGAAAAATTCTCATAAAAACTTGCCACACTGTACGCTTTTGCCTCTGTAATCCCGATCTGTTTTGCAACATAGGTAAGCAGTTCCGGTGGAAGATAACGGTATTCCTCCTGAATATCCTGAATGATCGGTATCAGTGAGCGTTCCTCCCTTGTATGCATGACAATGATCTCATCCGTTTTCTGATAATAAGATGCATCTAACATTCCATTTCCTCCTTCGTCATATTGTACATTTTCTTCTTATTATTCTATTATTTTTATGACATTATAACATACATCTATAGTTTTCGTTTATACGTTTCATATATGATAGCTATATATTTTCCAATATATGATAATATAAGAGTAAAAAGTATTAGTATTTATGAATAGACGGATAAATGTGTACCCAGCTCCTCAAATGCACAAAAAAAGCAGAATAGATATATCTTGGTTCGATATATCATTCTGCTCTCATTTACATCATTTCACGAATTGTTTCTTTTAAATGCTCAATAAATTCTCTTTCATACAATTTTTTCTGATAACCCTTTTTGTAGATCAGCACATCCCGGATCATCTGTCCGGAAAATCCGGCATGCTTCTGCACCAGATTGTACTTTTTCCTTATTTTTTCCGGTACTGGCGATACCCACATATAACTGTTTTTTACTTCCCGTAAAATATCAAACTGACTTCCCCTTTCAAAAATATAAATTTTATTGTGTGGATGAAGCGACTCTCCATTCTCACTCAGCTCAGTGTATTCTCCGGTCGGAAGTTTCCAGTCCCCATGCAGGATTTCCACACCATCTTCCAGTTCTTCTCTTGTCTTTAACTCCCTCTTTGCAAGATCACCATCCGCAGAAGTTAGGATCACATACGGAAGCTCTGCTAAAAGTTCTGCATTCAGTCCTTTCAGATCAAGAAGCGACTGAAAATAAGATTCATTCTCGCACAGATACCGGATGATCCCCATAGAATACCCGTTCTGCAACACATTTTCAATGGCATGCATAGAACTATTTTCCTGAAATTCTGCTTTGATCGCCGTTTCCTTGCTCTGCATTCCAATAAACTCTGCAAATGTACTGGAAATGTAACTTGCCCTCGGAACAGTAATCTTAAATGAGAGATTTTCTTTCCCCAGATCACTGCAGTCCCTTTTCATTTCCTCTATCTCGTAAATGATCCTTTTGGCATACTCCAGAAATTTCTGTCCTTCTCTTGTCGCCTTAACCCCTTTTGAGGACCGCTCAAAGATAGAAATTCCAAATTCCCGCTCCAGATGCTTGATCGCCTTACTAAGATTTGGCTGCGCCACATAAAGTTCCTTCGCCGCCTTTGAGATTGACCCACTCTTTTCGATTTCAACTACATAATGCAAATCTGTCAGATTCATCTTCCCCATCTGCCTTTCTGATCTCTGACTTTATCTCCCCATAACTATTTTCTGAACTTTTATTACAGATTCTTTTCCAGCCATTTACAAACTTCTGAAAATGTTCTGCCTGTTTCTTTTGGTCTTCCTACCGCAACAAGAACTGCCCCGGTTTCCTTTGCTGCCTGTACCTTTTCTCCAAAGCCTCCGGCTTTTCCCGATTCTTTGGTCACAAAATATTTCGCACCTGTCTGATGGATCGTAGCCACGTTCATCTCCTTTGAAAATGGTCCCTGCATTGTGAAGGCCAAGATCCTCACATTTTTTAAGGACCTGACTGTCCGGAAGGACCCGTGCAAAGATGCGTTCCCGCAAAACCGGATCCCCGGCAAACGCTTCCAGTTCCTTGCTTCCGGTGGTAATCAGGATCTTTCCTTCTGTATTTTGCAGATATTCCACCGCATCTTCAACCGACTGCGCCCAGATCACCCTATCCGCTTCATCCGGCACTGCTTCCATCTCCTCCCGCAGGCAACGCAGATACTTCACACCTGAGATTTCGCAGGCCCTTCTTATCTCTCCAGTCACAAGCTGTGCAAAAGGATGGGTTGCATCGATCACCAGATCGATCTGCTTTTCCTTTATCATCTCTGCCATCTGCTTCTGATCCATACGTCCAAAAAAGACTTCCGCATTCTCATGCTCTCCGGTACATTCTTTTCCATATTCGGTTGCGGCACTGACATAAACTTTTACATTTCTTCCATCCAGAAATTCCGTAATCCGCCTTCCCTCTGTTGTCCCTGAAAATATTAAAATCCGCTTCATATTCTGATCCTTACCTTCTTTTCTGCCACTGCTATTGTCACCCGGTTCATGCACTGCTTCGGCATCAGAAGCCTGCCATCCTCTCCGGCCGCAAGGATCGCCGCCCGCTCACAGACATTGTCCACACCTGTGACCTTCCGGACAAACTCCGAATGAGAGCTGACACATTTAACCTTTCCCAACTCTTCTGCTGAAAACGTGTAAAATGGAAGCTTCCACTTTGCCGCATAAGAAAGTAATCCCTCTTCTTCTTTTTTCAGATCAATACTGTCGATCTCAATAACTTCCTTTTCTGTAAATCCAAGGATCTTTTTTGCCTCATTGACCGCACTTTGGATCTCTTCTTCGGAAATCCCTTTGCGACATCCGATTCCCAGCACCAGGTTCTTCGGCGGAAGGTCCAGAATCGTCTCTTCTTCCCGTCTTTCGCCACTTCTTCCTGCAATCCGGATTCCATATGGATAGTTTCTAAGAAACTCTTCTGTTTCACATAGCTTTAATTCCTCCGGAAGCTTTCCTTCTACTGGAAATACACTATAAAATCCAATCTTTTTCCCATCCAGAACCACAGCTGAGATCTCCTTTGCCTTTTTCCGGTCTGTCAGTACCAGATCATTGCTTTTTGCAAATACATCTACCGCAAACTTTTGTTCCACATCCGTTGCTGTAGTAAGTACTGCCTGCGCATTTATTTGCTCCGAGATTTCCTTTGCAAGCTCTACAGCTCCGCCCACATGTCCCGACAGAAGCGGAATCACATAGCTTCCTTTTTCATCCAGCACCAGAACCGGCGAATCGGTAAATTTGTCCTTCACGTGAGAGGCGATCATCCGCACTGCGATTCCTGCTGCCCCGATAAAAAGCAAAGCCTTCTCTCCCCAGAGGCTGCCTATCCAGCTTTTCTTATCTTCCGGAAAAGCATGAAATCCGTATAATCTGCAAAACCGTGTCAAAGTATACACTTCGACACGGTATCCGCTTTGTATGAAATTCTCTCTGACTTTGCAGGCCATCTGACAGCCTGCATCTGTAAAACTCAAGATTACAATTTCCATAAACTTTAGTATTTCTCCATCTGCTCCACGTTCAGTACAAAAATCGTACTTCCGCCTACCTGCACATTGATCGGAACGGATGGTGCTGCGCTCATGCTGCTCTGTCCTGAGATCAATGCCGGGTTTGCATAAGTGATCGTCTTTCTTTCGCCAGAATTCTTCTTGATGATCTTAAGTGCTTCTTCTACCTTCTCATCATCCACTACGACCATGATCGTGGTATTCTTTTTCTTCAGAAATCCACCGGTTGTAGCCAGCTTTGTTACCATGTATCCGGCAATATTCAGTTCCTCTATCGTTTCCAGTTCATCATCCTTATGCAGGATTGCCATAATCATCTTCATACAAAAACCCTCCTGTCTCATCTGGCTTTTGATGCCAGATCCCTTTTTCTTTTATTTTACCGCATTTAGCTGGAAAGGTAAACGAAAATGTTGCATTTTAAAAGATTAGTTGAAATCTAAAATAAACTTTAACTTTGTGCATTAACTGTTACAATAATCTTCTTCAATCCTGCCATCAAGTATCCGGATCACCCGGTGTGCCTGACTGGCGATCTCTTCATCATGTGTGATGATAATAACCGTTCTGCCTGACCTGTGCAGTTCTTTCAGGATTTCCAAGATCTCCTGTGTTGACTTCGTATCCAGATTGCCGGTCGGCTCATCGGCAAGAATGATCGGCGGTTTTGCGGCAACCGCTCTTGCCACCGCAACTCTCTGCTGCTGTCCTCCGGACATTTCATTCGGCTTATGCTTCATCCGGTCTTCCAGTCCGACACTTTTCAGGGCTTCCATCGCAAGCTGCTTTCTCTCATTTTTTGACACCCCGCGGTATACCAGCGGAAGCTCTACGTTTCCAACTGCATCCAGATTACTGATCAGGTTGAATCCCTGGAAAATGAAACCGATCTCTTTATTCCGCACATCTGCAAGCTGATTATCTGTCATACTCGCCACATCCTGCCCGTCCAGAACATACTTGCCGGAAGTCGGTGTATCCAGACAGCCGAGCATATTCATCAGCGTTGATTTCCCCGAACCTGAATGTCCCACAATCGCAACCAGGTCTCCTCTTTCGATATCCAGATCGATCCCGTCAAGCGCACGGACTTCATTCTCACCCGGATTGTAGATTTTCTTCATATTTTCTATATGAATCAATGCCCCCATAAATGTTCTCCTTTTCTTTTCGCTCTACTTTATGTTCCTGTTTTCAATATACCTTATTTTGAATCCAATCACAATGCTATCCTCCTGGCATCATGAATTCTTAAGAATTTCCATTGAAAACATCTTTAAATTTCCTTCTTTATAAAAATTATCAATTATACATCTCGTTTAAAAACACTTATGATAAAACTATCAGTTATAAAAAAGGAGATTTGAAAATGACCAATTTAAAATTACCGGAAGATTTTGAAACCTATCCGGAAGCAAGAAAGAATGCTTTTCTGAAAATGAAAGAACTGAAAGAGTCCGGGCGCAGAATTGTCGGAGTTTTCTGTACCTACACCCCATGGGAACTGATTGAAGCTGCAGACGCAGCTGCAGTTGTACTTTGCGGAATCGGAGATGACAATATCCCGATCGCAGAGACCAGACTGCCACAGAACCTTTGTCCTCTGATCAAGGCAAGCTATGGTGCTGCTCTCGCTGACCGCTGTCCATTCTTCTATTTTTCGGACATGGTACTCGCAGAGACAACCTGTGATGGCAAAAGGAAAATGTATGAACTGATGTCTGAGCTTAAGCACTGCCATATTATGCAGCTTCCGCCAGGAAAAACAGGCCGCGGTGCGCTGGAATTCTGGAAACAGGAGGTAATCAGCGTCAAAGAAGATCTGGAGGATTTCTATCACATAAAGATCACAGATGAACAGATCCGCAAAGCGATCCATCTTCGCAACCGGGAACGCAAGGCCGTCCTTGACTTCTTTGAGATCGGACGCTTAAAGCCGACTCCGATTACCGGTTATGAGATCAACACGGTTATTTCCTCGAACGAATTCACGGTTGATCTGGAAGAAAAAATCAAATACCTGGAACACCGTACCGCCGAGCTTAAAGAGCTTTATGAAAAGGAATATAAAGGCAAACCATCCCGTCCGAGGGTTCTCATTACCGGATGTCCGACTACCGGCGTGATCGACAAAATTGTACGCCAGATTGAAGAACTCGGAGCAGATGTTGTCGGCTTTGAGAACTGTTGCGGTCCACGTGAGAAAAAAGATCCGATTGATGAGACAAAGGATCCAATCACTGCAATCGCCGAAAAATATCTTCGTGTAAACTGTTCGGTCATGAGTCCGAACCCGGGACGTCTCGAGGCACTTGATACCCAGATTGACGAATATCAGGTAGATGGTGTCGTTGAGGTTCTTCTGCAGGCATGTCATACCTTTGCCATTGAATCCGATGCGATCCGCACCTTTGTCACCAAAGAAAAAGGACTTCCGTATATTGCGATCAATACAGACTATTCTTCCGGTGACCAGGCACAGATCAATACAAGACTCGGGGCATTTATCGAAATGCTCGGTTAAAAGAAAATCCGGTGATCTTTCCTTTGATCACCGGACTTCTTTTTTCTCTTTTTGACAGAACCATTTAAGCTTCTTCTTTCCCTTCAACAAGGCTGTTCAGTTTCTTGTTAGCCAGGAAGATAAGTGCTGTAAATACTAACATAATGACTGTGATTCCAACAAATACAGGGAACACATCAAATTTTTCAATAAATGCCTGTACAAACGGGCTTAACTTGTTTGCCCCAAATGTAGAAATTGCGATAACTCCCATCAGAAGTGAGAGATATTTCTTCGGCGCATACTTACTTACAAATGCATTACGCAGCGGTGAGAAACACATCTCTCCGATTGTAATAACCGTTACAAACAGGAATGGCCAGAAAACGCTTGCTTTTACAGAAGCATCTGCGCCAACTCCGCGAACCAGTTCACATACAACCATTACTCCAAACGAAAGTCCTACAAAAAGGAAGCCAAGTGCTACTTTCTTAAACATATTCATATCGCCCTGCGGACGCTCTGCAAGTTTCTTCCAGATAGCTGCCATCACACCACCAAGAACGACACACAAAAGTCCGTTCCATGTAGTAGTAACCCATGACGGCGGAATGTCAAAAGAGCCAATACTCATCTTCACATAATCGGTCATATAAATGACAAGCGCAAGATCCTGCTGATAGTAGAACAGCCAGAAGATAACGGAGAGTGCCGATACAAGGATGATCGCTATCATACGGTTTCTTTCCAATTTTGTAAGTGGCTGCTTGTCGTTCTTTCCATCTTCTTTCTTTTCGGTAGACCCGATCACATTTCCATTCTCATCCGTAAGATACTTGAATGGTTTCACACCCTGTCCCTGAAGGTTTTTCCAGTTCAGCACAAACCATACCAGACCAACGATGCACCAGATCGATGCCACAAAGAAGCACTGACGGAATCCAAGTACATCGCCTTTTTTGAACAAGTGGAGATACAAAAATCCGGTAAGCAGTGAACCTACGAAAGCCCCAACATTTACATAAGAATACTGAATGGAAAATGCAGCATCCAGAAGCTCTTTGTTCTGATATTGTCTTCCGATCAGAGCGTTTAAGTTTCCTTTAAAAAGACCGGTTCCAATCGATACAAGAATGATCATCAGATTGACCATTCCCGGACCTGTTGCCTTCCAGCCTACCAGATATCCGATTGCCATGATAATATATCCCAGAGAGATCGCATATCTCGCTCCCAGCCATCTGTCAGAGATAATTCCTCCGATCAGCGGTGCCATGTAGGTATACGCTGTCAGATTCGCTGCCATTACTGCCGCATCTGTTCGCTCAATACCAAGACCACCCTGTAAAGTTGCAGTGATCAGGAATAGAAGCAAGATTGGCTTTGCTCCGTAAAATGCCAGGCGTTCAAACATAAATGTGATACAACAGGCATAAAAGCCTTTTGGATGTTTTTCATTAGTCTGTGCTTTTCCCATTACTTTTTATTTCCTTTCTGTTTTGGCGACTGTCGACAATCGCCATTTCTTATAAGTAATATAGCATAACATCACCACTTTTTCAATACAGCTCATTTCTTACACTCTTTTTTTGTTATAATTCAACAAAACACAGCAAAAAAAGATGTGGAATATTACTATCCACATCTCTTCATTATTAATATTTATCCATTTACTACTATGTAAATCCTGTAACCTCTCTCTGTATCCTAGACAAGAAAATCAAATGAAAATCCTGAATCCTCTTCCGACAATCCCTGCTCTTTCAAAAGCCTTCGGATCGTTCTCATGTAATGTTCGGAAAGAACGTGACAGATCTTCTCCTTGTTCTTTTCCCTGCAGGCATCCACCAGTTCTTTATGAATCGGATACTGTCTTTCTAACACACGCTTTTTATCCGTGCTCAGGCTGAAACCCGTAACAATATTTCCATAATTCAGCTCTTTCCATGCTTTATAGAGCCTTGTCATACCAGTCATCTCTACAAGCAGTCCATGCATCTGGTTATCATAGACAAAAACATGGTCAAACTGCTCTTCATCCAGTTTTTTCATTTTTTCCAGCACTTCTTCCATCCGGCAAATGGTATCCTCCGGAACGTTTCCGCCCATCAGCTTCACTGCCATGGTTTCGTAATTCGCCCGCATAAGGTAAATTTCAAATGATTCTTCCAGTGTAATTTCTTTTACAGAGCATCCTGCATTTCTTACATATTCTATAAGCCCTTCATTCTCCAGCTGTCTAAGTGCCTCACGAATCGGAGCCCTGCTTGTCTTAAATTCCTTTGCCAGATCCTGTTCCACAATCTTCTGTCCCGGCTCCAGCTCCTGATAAATGATCCTCTTCCGGATAATATCTGCAATATTTTCCCTTAGTGTTCGATATGTTAATTCTGCCATTCCTTTTACCCAACCTTGTTACTCATTCTCTGCCATTTCGATAATCTGACACCATAATTATTATAACAGGACAGTTTCTTTCCTGTCTATAAAAAAATTAGAATGCACTCTGAATTTTACTTTTCTATCGTTCCTTGCGAAATATGCCTTCTTCCAGATTCGGAAAAACTTGCAGAGAGTTCTTCCTGAACTCCCTGCAAATACTTCTTTATACAATTTCAAACACACCATCACCTGCTGTCTTGATATGACAGCTGTAAAATTCTTTGGATGCCTCGATCAGATAACCGGTATCCTTTACACCGGAGGTCTCATAAGCCGAATGCATTGCGAGCTGCGGAAGTCCGATATCCACGGTATTCATGGATACCTGCGCCATCGCAATATTTCCCAGTGTACTTCCGCCTGCCGCATCCGAGCGGTTGGCAAAAAACTGCACCGGTACACCTGCCTTTTCGCAGATTGCCTTGAAAATCGCAATACTTACTGCATCACTGGTATATTTCTGACCGGCATGAGATTTGATCACGATTCCTTCGTTCATATAGTTACAGTTATTTACATCCGTCTTCTGCTGATAATTCGGATGTACTGCATGTGCATTATCACAGCTCAGCATAAAACTTCCGGCAACTGCACGATAGAAATCTTCCTCATCCTTTCCCAGTGCCTTATTGATCCGCCAAAGCACATCCGACAACAATGTCGATGCTGCTCCCTGCTTGGTTCCTGATCCAACCTCTTCATTGTCAAAGCAGGCAAATACATTGATATTCTTTGCATTTTCTCCTGCAAGGAAACCATTCAGTGACGCAAACGCACACTGCAGATCATCCAGCTGTGGGCAGGATAAAAATTCCTTCTCTCTTCCCCATACAGATGGCTTCATCCGATTATACAGGAACAGATCCATACCATAAATCTTCTCTTCTTCTACGCCAAGTTCTTCTGCGATCAGTTTTTTCATCTCACCTGGTTCTTTTGCCGATCCGGCAAAAACCGGAAGCATGTCTACCTGTTTGTTGATCGCACGGCCTTCATTGACTGCGCGGTCCATATGGATTGCAAGACTTGGAATCATCAGAAGATCTCTTTCTACCTTGACCAGTCTGGTCTCCATTCCACTGTCCGTCTTTACAATCACGCGCCCTGCTACCGATAACGGACGGTCAAACCAGGTAGAGCAGATCATTCCGCCATAGCCTTCTGTATTCAGAACGGTGTATTTTTTCTTCACCTCAATCTCTGCATTCTCTTTGATCTTAAAGGTCGGTGAGTCACTGTGGGACGCAGTTACATGAAAGCTGTACTCATCCAGTTGGTTTCCGACTTTAAATGCAAGAATGCTGGAATGGTTGCGGGTCACATAATATTTTCCGCCTTTTTCTATTTTCCATTTTTCCGACTCTTTCAGCTCCTGAAATCCTTCTTTTGTAAGAATATCCCGGATTGATTTTACTGCATGAAAAGCAGTCGGCGAGTTCTTTATAAATGATGTGAGTTCTTTAATTGTCTGGTTCTCCATGATGTTCCTCCTGGCATTTCAGCCCTTTATTTTCCAGATTCTTTTGCACGTTCACGCTCGGCAAACTTCGGCATGATAATTCCAAGTGCAGTCAGCACTACCGGTGTGATTACATTCATTGCAAAGGTAAATGGATCTTTGTTATACATTCCCATTATACAACAGATCAGTGTCACAAATAAACACCATCCGCCGAAAAAGTATGCGATCTTCTGATTTTTCACAAAACGGTATTCTGCCGGGATCCGGTCATATGCCTTACGAAGCGCAATGTAAGCCACAAATACCCAGGCATAACGAAGCGGCATACATACGGAATTCAGCCAGGTAAGCTGCTGAAGAACCGCTGTATGCTCAATACCTTTCCTTTAATTCTATTGAATTCCCCTTTATTCTGCAAACTGTCTAATGATATCTTTTACAATAAGGACTGCTTTATCCATTCCTTCTACCGTGATATGCTCAAATACGCCATGGAATGCATGTCCGCCTGTTCCAAGATTTGGACACGGAAGTCCTTTGAAGCTGAGTCTTGCACCGTCTGTTCCCCCACGTACCGGTGACACGATCGGTGTAATACCAGCATGCTCGATCGCTGCTTTTGCGTAATCGATCAGCTGCATGCACGGTTCAATCTTTTCGCGCATGTTGTAATAAGATTCTACAATCTCAACTTCTACTTTTCCTTCGCCGTACTTTTTATTCATCTCTTCTGCGATATCACGAAGTTTCTGTGCTCTTGCGTCAAAAGATCTGCGATCAAAATCACGGATAAAATATTTCATCTTAGTCGTTGTCACATTTCCCTGCACACTGACCAGATGATAGAATCCTTCATATCCTTCGGTTGTCTCCGGTCTTTCATTTACCGGAAGCATCTGGTGGATTTCGGTTGCAATGGTCTGTGAATTAACCATCACGTCTTTTGCCGATCCCGTATGTACGCTGACACCGTGAATAGTGATAAATGCAGTCGATGCATTGAAGTTCTCGAACTGAATCTCGCCTTCCTCATCACCGTCCAAAGTGTAAGCATAGTCAGCACCAAAACCTTCTACATCAAAATGCTTTGCTCCTCTTGCAATCTCTTCATCCGGTGTAAATCCGATGCAGATCTTTCCATGCGGAAGTCCTTCTTTGATGATCTCTTCTGCCACGGTAAGAATCTCAGCGATTCCCGCCTTGTCATCTGCTCCAAGAAGTGTGGTTCCGTCAGTTGTGATCAGAGTTCTGCCCTTTAATTCTGCAAGATACGGAAACTCCTCTACTTTCAGAATATCTCCGGAACCTTTCAGGACAACGTCCTTCCCGTCATAATTCTCAATGATCTGTGGCTTTATATTTTCCCCTGATGCATCTGCCACAGTGTCCATATGCGCAACCAGACCAAGCGACGGCTTGTCTTCGCATCCAGGAGTTGCAGGAATGTGTCCATATACATATCCCTTGTCGTCCACTCTTGCATCTGCGATTCCAAGACCTTTCATCTCTTCTACAAGCATTCTTGCCAGTACCAGCTCTCTGTCTGCTGACGGGACAGTATCGCTTGTCTCATCACTGGTTGTCCATACCGGAACGTAGTTTAAAAATCTTTCGTAAGCTCTCATGTTGTTAGGTTCTCCTTTGCTTTTCTTAGTTTCATTTTATTACAAAATTCGGAGGATGTATATTGGCGAATGTCGACAATATAATGTTCTTAATTTTGTTATATTTTTCTTTGAATTTATGTTAAAATTCTTCTAGTTGTTCTAATAACAACTAATTTATATCATATCAAAGTGAGGTACATACATATGAAATTAATGATTGCATCCGATATCCACGGCTCCGCTTACTACTGCCGTAAAATGCTCGAAGCTTACAAGCGTGAAGATGCTGACCGTCTTCTCCTTCTCGGAGACATCCTTTATCACGGTCCACGCAATGACCTGCCAAAAGATTACAATCCAAAGGAAGTCATTGCCATGTTAAATCCTATGAAACAGGAGCTGCTCTGTGTCCGCGGTAACTGCGACACGGAAGTAGACCAGATGGTACTGGAATTCCCGATTCTTGCCGACTACTGCTTCCTTGAAATTGACGGGCGCACCATCTTCGCTTCTCACGGACATCATCACAATCCAAAGAATCCTCCGATGTTGAAAAAAGGAGATATTCTTCTGAATGGTCATACACACATTCCTGCAAATGAAGATATGGGGGATTTTATCTATATGAATCCAGGTTCTGTATCAATTCCTAAGGAAGGTTCTGCTCATGGATATATGATCTGCGAGGGCGGCGAATTTACCTGGAAGGATCTGGAAGGAAATATCGTTGGGATTTAATTTAGAAGGCATGACTACCCGGACCTGCATAAAAAGTAGGAAGCCGTTCCTGTTCAGGTTCCGTCGGTGGG
>OLIW01002198.1_pt1 | contig 15028 bp, 13 predicted proteins | sample 1601321 | NCBI WGS metagenome assembly OLIW01 (sample SAMEA2452114, study PRJEB22498) | human gut metagenome | reverse complement strand
CTTGCTTGGGAAATGTGGGACTTCATTCTGTATGACAAGTGCGTGAGCCAGCCGAATCTCACCTTGATTTTGGATGCCACATTATATAAAACTGAGACCGATGGCGATAAGATAACAGCGGCATGGGTGCGTTCTGACACTACTCTTCAAGGATACCGCATTGAGGCGGAAATATTTGTCGACGCCACTGGTGACTGCCGCCTTGGAATGGAGGCGGGAGCCGAAATTATGACTGGCAGGGAAGGCGTTGACGCTTACGGGGAGTCCCTTGCAGACTTTGACGAGATCGGCACGCGGCAAGGTTCCACTCTTATGATTACCTCGCGCTTGCACGATAAGCCTATGCCTTTTGTCCCGCCGTCTTGGGCTAAAAAAATTACTCCCGAACAAATGAAGTTCCGCAGCATAAAAGGCGACGGGCTTTCCTACGGCTACTGGTGGATAGAGCTTGGGGGCGTTTACGACGCGATAAGGGACAACGAAATGCTGCGTTTTGAGCTTCTGTCCATAGTCATGGGCGTATGGGACTACATAAAGAATAGCGGCAAATACGAAGGCGTGGAAAATCGCGCGCTTGAAACAATCGGAATGCTTCCAGGACGCAGGGATACGAACAGGATTCGCGGGGAGCATCTGATGACACAGCACGATATCGAAGGCAAATGGAAGGAATTTGACGATTCAGTTGCAGTTGGAGGCTGGTCTATGGACGACCATCCGGCCAAGGGCTTCTATGCGTCCGACCGCCATCCCTGCAGGCAAAAAGGGCATGTGCCATGCTATAATATTCCATTCTCAAGCCTTTATTCAAACAAGGTTAAAAACTTGATGATGGCCGGCAGAAACATAAGCTGTTCGCATGTGGCTTTCAGCTCCACGCGCGTCATGTCCACGTGTGCCGCGGTTGGCCAAGCTGTTGGCACTGCCGCCGTAATATGCGTTGACGATAAAATAACTCCGGCGCAACTTAGGGCGAATCCGGAAAAGGTTAAGCAGTTGCAGCAGACTTTGTTGCGCGACGACCAAACCATTCTAGGGTTAAAAAATGAAGATCCTGCGGATTTGGCGCGTAGCGCCAAAGTGACGGCTTCCGAGTCAATAGCCGACTCCTCTCCGGAAAATGTCATAAGCGGAATAACGATAGACCTTCCAAAGCAAAATAAAAACCGGTGGGTTGCCCCTGTTTCATCTAGCCCTTGGATTAGGCTGGATTGGCGGTCTCCACAAAAGTTTTCGCAGGTTCGTTTTATATTTGAGCCCGGAAATACTCCGCTGTCCCAGACTGGATCGGATTATTTGTTGAAGACAATGGTTCGCGGGCCTCAGCCTAAAATTGTAAAAGACTACAAGGTGACGGCGGTTTTAGAGGACGGTTCCGAGAAGGTCTTAGCCGATGTAAAAAACAATTACCAAAAGCTTGTTGTAAACAAGTTTGAGCCTGTTTTGGCAAAGGCTTTAAAGGTTCAAGTTTCCGCAACCAACGGAGATCCCAACGCTATTATAAAAGAGATAAGAGTGGAGGCGTAGGGATTTATTCCTCAAAACGCCCGCCGCAGAGTCTTCGGATTTTGCGGCGCGCTTATTGCCCGCTTTGCAACCGCTATACGTTTTTTTTTACTGCAATTGTATGGGGGGAACCTTGATGAAAGGTTCCTCCTTGTTTATATTTTTGCGGGAAACTCGATTATTAAATTGCGTTTCTGGCATTTGAAGCTTTTCCCGCGCCGGGTTTGTCCCCTTTATGATATTTAAAACTATAAAATAATCTCAAATATTGATGCAATAAAGTCGGCTTTTTTGTTGAAATCCCGATATGTCTTAGTAAATTCAAATCATGAGCGAGTGGATTAAAGCTGTATTAGTATTGCCGTTTAACGCGCTGGTGGTAATTCCGGCATTGTTTTTATATTTTGGCGGTTATAAATTTGCGCTGCCGTCGAGCTTGTTTTTGGCTTTGGGATTTATATCGTTTTTTGCGGGTGCGGCGCTGGCGGTCTGGACGATGGTTCTATTTTGGAAAGTCGGCAAGGGGACGCTCGCGCCATGGGCTCCGACACAGAATCTTGTTGTAAAAGGTCCGTATTGTTTCGTTCGAAATCCCATGCTCAGCGGGGTGCTTGCGATGTTGTTGGGCGAGTCGATGCTGTTGGGGTCGTTCCAGATTCTAACTTGGACGGTTGTTTTCTTCATAATAAATACGGTTTATTTTATTTTTGTTGAGGAAAAGGGGCTTGAAAAGCGTTTTGGAGGAGACTATATCCTTTATAAAAAATCGGTTCCAAGGTGGATTCCGCGCCTTTCAAGGTGGGAACTTCCCGATGGTGAAAAGCGGGATAACTAGCCGGCGGATAATTTTTTCATGAGGCGCATAAAAAAAGTTTTATTTGCGATTTGTTTGCTAGCGTTTGCGGCAAACTTGCTGGGAGCTTTGGATAATGCCAGAAAAAATGTCGTCTTTGTAGGGTCTTACCACGACAACCATATTTGGACCGGCAAAGTCAGGGATGCATTTGAGAAGGCTTTGAAATCTTCGGAATTCGATGTGGATTTAAGAAACATCTATTTGGATTCCAAAAATATATCAGATAGGGATGTCAGGCGCCGCATGCTGTCGGCGATTCTCAAGAGCGGCTCAAAGGCCGATGTAGTTGTGGCTTCGGACTTGGAGGCTGCAGAGGCTGTCGTGGATGTTTGCAGGGATGGTGGATGCGCGCTTCCGGTTGTTATAGCCTCTGTCTGGGAAGGCGGCAGCCCGGCGGAAAATATTGCCGTTTGCGCGGCGGAAATAGGGGTTGATAAAACTTTTGAAGCCGCAAGAAAGATGCTCCCGGAACTCGGCAAGGTTTATGTTATTTCCGACAAAACCGACACTGGAAATTTTTACATCCGCGCGGCAAAGCGCCAGCTTGAAAAATATTCGAAAACGGTTGAATTTTCATACGGATTAGACGCCGATTCCGCAGAGGATTTTTTGGAGTCCGCCAGCGGGTTCCCACAAGGAAGCGCGGTAATTTTGCTCACTTGGCAACGCGACGACAAAGGGCTGTACCACAATCCGCAGATAATTTATCCCGCGCTTGCGAAAGTCTGCAATGTTCCCGTCTTTACGGTGATAGACAATCTTGTGGAGAGCGGATTTGTCGGGGGATACTTGGTAAATGCTTCCGAAAATGGAAGGATTGCGGCCGAAAGAACCCTTAAAATCCTGCGAACGGGAGGTGTTGGCGGCAGTAAGGCCGAATCTATTCCGCCCATTCCAATATATAACTATGAAGCCTTGCTTAGATGGAATATAGACGATTCCCTTGTCCCTGGCAGGGCTGCGGTAATCAACTCGCCTCCGTCTTTCTTTGTCCGGTATTTCCCTCCAATTGTGTTGTCTGGCGCTTTTATCGCGCTTTTGTTCGGAATAATAATCGGAGAGTTTTTCCTAAATAGGAAATATAGAAAATTGTCGGAGAAAAACAGGGCGCTATACAAGCGTCTTGGCGCCACACTAAACTCTCTTCCCATTGGCATAGAGATTTACGACGATTCAGGCTTTTTAATTACCGCCAACGATGCCGACAAAATTATATTCGGAATGTGCGGAAGAAAAGACTCTCTGGTGGGCTCTCTAAATATTTTCAAAGATCCAAATTTATCCGACGAAATAAAGTCTGCCGTAAGAAGTTCAAAGCCAGTTGACACAATATTGATGTACGATTTTGATTCGGTTTCCGATTCAGGATATTTTGAAACATCTCTAAGTGGCAAAAAACGCATTGTATGCCGCGGCGCTCCGGTGTTTTTTGGAGACGGCGAAAAATGGTGCTATATTTTGGCATTTTTGGATTTTACCGAACAGCTGGCGAGGTCGCGCTCTCTTGAGAATCTAAAGAACAGCCTCGATTTGGCTATGAGGGCGTGCGGGGCTTGCGTTTGGTATATGGATGTTAAAACTTACGGTTTTGAAGTTATAAGCGGTCCGGACGATATTTTGCCCTTTAATAACTTGGAAGATTTTTTCGATGCAATTGTGCCCGAAGCCCGCGCAAACACCAGGAGTGTTTTGGAGGAAATTTTATCCGGAAAGGTCGATAGAAAAGTATTAATATTAAGCTATAGCGACTCTGAAGACGGGGAGCTGCGCATTATGGAAATATCTATGGCTGGAGTCTTAAAATACGGAAATATTGTCGGGGTTGTCGGAACATTTAAAGAGCTTTCCGCCGGGATATCTTAAAAGCCGCTTGTTAATGGGCGGTCAGAAAAACTTTGCAAAGATTGCAAATCCTCCGATTAAAAATGTTGCAAACAATAAAATCATTGGCATGATATAAACTATTATGAAAAAAATAATATATTTAGCCCTTTCATCTATCGGGATATTGCTTTGTTCCTGCACGACAAATGTCGTTGTTGACTCGCCGTCTTTCCCAATGGCTTCTTACGATGAGATTTCCGGGACTTTCAGCGGAAAGGTCGTGGGAAATATAAATACCGCTTTTAGGGCGACCAATTTGGCGTTGGAGGACTTGAAATATTTTAGGGTGGGACAAATTCCCGGAAACAACTCCTGGCTGGTATACGCAAGGGCGCTGCTTGACGAGCAGATTGTAGTATCGCTTGAGCAGCTTCCGAACGAGGAGGTTGCCATAGAGATTAGTTTTGGTTCTGGAAACCTGATGAAGAGCCAGCAGATATTCAACGCTATTACAAAGAATATGCGCTTGCTAGAACGCCGCTAATCCGCAAGCAGAAGATTTTTTTTTAAAGTCTTGCCGTAGGTTGCGGCAAGACTTTTATTGCATATATGGACATACTCCAATTTTTGCCGTACTACCATCATATAAAGCTTGGCGGCCATATGGCTACCGCCCTTGCGGGCGCTTTTGCAGGAGGCGCAGGAATGTTGGCTGCGGTGTCTTTTAGAAGTTATGGGAATTTTTTTGCGCCATTCGGATTTTCTTTGTTTGCGTCGTCGGTTTTGTGGATTGCGCCCGCCGCCGCAACATTGGAAAGCGGCCCGGCGGGGCTTTGCGCCTGCGCTTTAATGCTTTTCTTCTTGCCGCTTATAAAGTATTCTTTCCGCGTAGCCTGGCGAACGGCGGCTTTGGCGTGGACTGCGTTTTTGCTTTCTCAGGCGGCTGTATTTCTGGGAGTATATTATTTATTAAAATGAAATTTGACACACTAAAATTTATATCCGACCTTGTTAAGTTCGAAAGCGTTTCGGCGGATTCGTCCCGCGCTTGCGAAGTGCGCAAATGCGCCGAGTTCCTTAAGGATGCGTTTTCCGGATTCGGGTTTGAGGCTTCTCTTTTTGAAACGCCTGGACATCCAATTCTAATAGCCAAGCGCGACTGCAAGTCAGGTTCGCCCAGAGTTCGAGTGTTGTGCTACGGCCATTACGATGTGCAGCCTGTTGATCCTGTTGGGAAGTGGAAAACTCCCCCGTTTGAGCCTGTTGTATGTGGCGGAAAGGTATGGGGCCGAGGGACGGCGGACAATAAAGGCCCGACATCGTGCGTGATTGGCGGCTTGGTAAATTTCTTGGAAGAAAATCCCGACGCCCCTATTGATGTGGCCTTTATGCTTGAGGGCGAGGAGGAAATCGGAAGCCCAAGCATGTCGGATTTTATAAAGGAGCATTCCGATTTTATTTCGGGGTACGATTTTGTAATGTTAAGCGACACTTCAAGCGCGTCACTAGACCAGCTTGTCGTCACAATCGGATTGCGGGGAACGGGCAGTTTCGATGCGGTTTTTAAGGGGGCAAATACTGATGTCCATTCGGGAATGTTTGGAGGCGCTATATACAACCCCATCCAGGCAATGACAGAAGTTTGCGGCAGTCTCCACTCTCCAGACGGCCTTGTTAATATAGACGGATTTTACGACGGCCTTGCAAAACTTTCGGATTGGGAGCGCGCGGAGATTAGAAAAAGTCCTTTTAACGAGACTGAAATAAAGCGCCATTTGGGGATAAAGGAGCTTTATTCCCAGCCAGGACACACTCCTTCCGAGGCGTTGCGCGTGCTGCCTACTGTCGAATTTGTCGGAATAGGCGGAGGATATCAAGGCGAGGATTCAAAGTCTGTAATTCCCTCAGAATGTTTCTGCAAAATATCGTGCCGGACAGTTCCTCCGCAATCGACAAAGGATGTCGTGGAAAAAGTTAAATCCGCAATGCGCGCCAGAACCCCTAGCCAGATAAAGGTGGAATTTATAGATTACGACTCCTGCGGCGACCCGTATTTTGTCGATCCAAAGGCTACTCCTTCCGATGCGAAATCGGCTGCGCTTTCAAAGGCTTTCGCTAAAATGGAGGAGTGCGTAGAGGCGGTATTCGGCAACAAGCCCATATATTTGAGGGAGGGCGCGAGCATTCCATTAATGTCGCAAATAAAGAAAATAACGGGATTGGACTGCCTTATGCTGGGGCTTTTTACTCCGCAGGATAACCTGCATGCGCCAAACGAGGGTTTTTCACTTGAGATGATTGAAAGGGCGGTAAAATATTACGGGATGTTTTTCGAAAAACTGGTCTTGCCGCAATAGCGCCTTTGGGATGTTTTTTCACAGAAAATTTCGGATAATCTCCTCGAATCTTCGCAACCATATATCAACCCAAAAATTGAAAAATTATGCTTACATGCCGCAAAACATACTTCGATATACCTTTTGCCCACCGCCAGCACAGGCACGACGGGCATTGCTCTTTTGTGCACGGGCATAACTGGGATATATCCGTGACTTTTGCATGCTACAATACCGATGAAAACGGTTTTGTAGTTGATTTTGGCAAGCTGAAATTTCTAAAGGCCTGGATAGATGAACATTTGGACCATGCGTGCGTATTTTCTAAGGATGATCCCGTAGTAGATAAACTGCGCGCTGCGGCGCCTGAGGCTTGGAATATATATATTGTTGACCAGTGTTCTTGCGAGGGGCTTGCCGCGCATCTGTATAAAATTTTCAACAAAATGGTGCGCGAACACACCGATTCACGCGTGCGCGTAGTGGCTGTCGAGGTCAGCGAAGACAAAAAGAACACCGCATACTATTGCGAGGAAAATCTAGCTTGATATTTTCCGTATGAAGAAATATCCCATTGCCGAACATTTTCTTTCCGCACAGGGCGAAGGCTGCCATATGGGCAGGCGCGCCTATTTTGTGAGAATGTTCGGCTGCAATGTGAAATGCCCATGGTGCGATTCAAAAACAGCATGGGAAGGGAGACCTGCCTGTGGGATGTCGGCGGAGGAAATCCTTGGGGCTGCGAAGTCTTCGCGCGCGGAAATTGTCGTCATTACCGGAGGAGAGCCGTGCATTCACGATTTGATTCCGATATTGAAGCTTTTAAATTCTGAGGGCATAAAAGCCCATCTTGAGACATCCGGAACTTTGCCGATTTTAGAGCGCGAAGGAGCGCGTTTTGATTGGGTCGCGCTAAGCCCTAAACTTCTTTGCCCGCCCTTGGAAAAATCTCTTTTGAGGGCGGACGAACTTAAGCTTATAGTTTCTTCTCCGGACGAGTTGGACGCATATTTGCGCATTATTTCCGCCGCCCGGGCTTCAAGCGTTTGGCTGCATCCGGAGTGGGGCATGGCGCGCGACAGGTCGCTGCTCAAAGCCCTTTCGGATTTTGTGGAAAAAAACGGCGGCCCGTTTAGGTTGGGGTGGCAGCTGCACAAGAATTTCTTCGTGCGTTAAGCTGCAAGCTTAATAGAAGAAACGCAAAGTCCAAGCTTTTCGGAAAAGTTGTTAAAACAAACTTTGTCTTCGGCTTATAAATGAAGATGGTTCTTTTTTTGATATAGCGCCAGCACAGATATAAAAAAAGGGACCCCCGCCTGTGCCGTCTTGCCGGGTTGGTTTCGCAGCCTCCTAAAACGAGGTGGGTGCTTCCGATGCGACTTTTGCCTTCCGTCTGAAAACGGCCTGACAGCCATCGCCTCAGGTCAAGCTCCCTAAATATTGTCATTAAGGCGGGGAACCGGTAGGGCAGTCTCGAACACTGCAGAGGTCGTATTTATTATATTGCATACGCCGTCTGAGATTTCAAGTTTTTCTTGGCTGCGGAATTTTTTAATAGGTTATTCTCCAACATTTATTAATGAATAATGGCGCAAAAAAAAAGCGCGGATTTTCCCGCGCTTTTTCCCTAACTTGGCGCAATTTTTAGAATTTTATTTCCGTCGCGCCATGATGAAATCGTATTAACGCATGTGTATTGCGCCTATTTTACAGTGGGATATTATTTCTTTGCGGCTTGCGAGGCAAAGAACTTTGAAAAGAAAAGCGTCTGGAAATCTATCGCGTTATTCCAATACGGATGGTTGTGCGCTCCGGGTCGGACAGTGTAGTCGTGCGGAATATTGCGGTATAGAAGTTCCCTATGGAGCTTTTCGTTGACTTCGTAGAAAAAGTCTCCGGTTCCGCAGTCTATGGCTATTTGAAGCTGTCCAGGCCGAATTTTGTCAAGTTGAGTCATTACGGTGTGGTCGTCCCAGTTTTTCTGGTTGTCCCATTTTTCTCCGAGAGATTTTGCCATATCCCAGTTGTACGGGAACGGTCGTATGTCTACTCCTCCGCTTAATGATCCGCAGGCTCCGAACAGGTCTTGGTGCCTTATTGCAAGCCATAATGCCCCGTGACCTCCCATGCTGAATCCGGTTATTGCCCTGGCTTTGCGGTCGGATATGGTGCGGAAGTTTTTGTCGATCTGCGGTATTAATTCGTTTGCGATATAGGTTTCGTATCTTAGCGATGGATCCACAGGGCTGTCCCAGTACCAGCTGCGCGCCCCTTCCGGGCATACGAAGATTACGTTAAATAGCGACGCCAGCTGCTGCAAATTCGGCTTTGTATGCTTTGCCCACGTCTTGTAGTCCCCGCCGAATCCATGTAGAAGGTATATTACAGGATACCGCGCGCTTTTGTCCGAAGCGTAAGAGTCTGGAAGCACTACATACGCCGGGATTTCCTTATTCATTGCCGCGCTTGTGGAATTAAAGACCAGCTCCTTGTTTTCTTGAGCGAACGCAAATGAAACCGCAAGCATTGCGGTTGCCGCCAATATAATTTTTAAAGATTTCATAATGTAATATTTGTATTTGCTCTTGAAAAATTTTCAACAAATATTGTCCGGTATTATTAGAGCGCCCGGATGCAGTGCCCATGCCTTTATTGCTGGGCGTTGGGTTGCTTGAAGGTGGAAACTGTTTCCTGCGCCACGGAACGCAGAAATTTGGCGTCTTCTGGGTTGATGCCATCGGGAACAAACGTTATTTCCTCGGCGTTTTTTCCGAAAAAGAACGCGAACCAAACGCATGCTTGCAGATATTCACCTCGTTCGTTCAAGTGTATTGAATCACGGTTTATGCGCATTTTGCCGTCTTTGCCCTTTGCCCATCTTAGCTTTCCAACGATAGAGCCGCTTTGGTCGGGGAGATCGGGATATTTCATTTTCTTTAAAGCATCGGCGCCGTAGTCTTTAAATTTTACTTTTTGTCCGTTGCGGGCGTTTTGCACTGCTAGCCCCATAGGTATTATCCGCAAATCAAGTTCTTTTGCGCATTCGGCGTAAGCTTGTTCCAGGCGCTTGAACATTTCTGTTTGGTCGATGTTCCATTCTCCGCCTTTCCTTATTCTTGGATCGTCTGAGCGGTAAGACCAGGTTTGTTGAAGTACTACTTCAGCGGACGGAGCGTTTTTATTCACATATTCTTTGATGTTTTTCGCAAAAGGCTGGTAGGTTTCGGGACGCCAGCTCTTGTGGCTTGCCTGCTGGATTGTGACAAAGTCCCATTTCTTGCTTTTTAAAATTTCCTTAAGCGAGGCGGTGGCTTTGCGGTACAGCTTGACATCCGGGGAGCTTTCCTCGCGCAGTATGTAAGACCAGTGTCTGTCCAATTCGCATCCGCCATGGTTTGCCCGCTCCATTACCAGGTCGCAATCAGGCACGGATGCGGCGACTTGCGGAAGGTATTTAAAGGCGCTGTCGGCAAAACTGTTTCCTATTGTCAGGAGTTTTACTTCTTTTGACCATAGCGTGGAAAACGCTGCGGCAAAGAACAGCGCTATTATCAATAATTTTTTCATGTCAGTTTGATTTTTCTGTTTTGTATTTGAATAGTGCGAAAGAGTTTTTGTCCGGCAACTCTATACTTATCTTGCCGCCTTCTCCAACTTCGCAGTTAAAGGAATTCGCCTCTCCTAGCACAGGGGCAAGCGATACTTTAGTTCCTGCCGGAAGGAATGTGGAAAGGCGCGTTTTGGCGTCGGGATTGTTTTCGCGGTACACAAGCAGCCATCCTGAATCCGGAGACGACACGGACTGGAATCCTGTCCAAGATTTTCCGTCGGGTTCTTCGCCTATTGGCAGTATTATGCCGTTATGGAAGTTGTGGCTGATTTCATTGTATTTTTTTATTAGAGGCGCGAGTTTTTCCAAATCCGAGCCGTCCAATCCGCTTGCCTCCATCCACGCCAGCGGTTGGGCAGCCATAGTTATGGCAAAGAGGTAGCGTATGTCGTAATTTTTCGGCGCGAATAAATCTTTTCCGTATTTATCGGCGTTGCGGCGGTTGTTTAGAAATTCTATCTGGAGGCGTTCGGCAGGGACATATTTTGAGAGCATCCAAAGGTTTCGGAGAGTCCAATATGGATAGTAGTTTTGCCAGTCGGTATATCTGTTTTCGAGGAAAATATTGCCGTATTTGGTGAAGAAAAAGTATCCTCCGCGGCGGCCGGCCGTGGCGTCGACATTAAATACAGCCTCGTTGTTTGTATGGGCGAGAACTGCATCGAATATCGCGCGGATTTTTTCCTGGGATTGGTGGTTGGGAATGTGTAGGCCGTCTATTTTAAACGTCCGGATTCCGTATGAATCGTAGAGTTTGTTCATGGCTTCGGCGTCTTTTTGCCAGTCGGCGTAATTTTCCTGCGCGCTGGGATTAAACCAGAGGCAGAGTTCAACACCGCGCTCTTTTGCCTCTTTTGAGACTTTTCCGAGCCCTTCTGGATATTTGCTTTTTGACGGAGTCCAGTAGTCGGGGTTGCTCCATATATTTTTAAAAGAGCCGCCGTATGCCGAATTGGCGCTTTTGCCCTCCTGCCAACCGTCGTCTATCTGGAAATGCGTTATGCCCATCTTTGCGGCGAGGCGGATTTCATTCAGGCAAAAGGATTCAGTCACCTTCGTATCTTGCGCGCGGTCTCCCCAAGTGTTCATCATTACCATTTCGTCGCGCTTGGGGTAGAGCTTGCGCAGGTTTTTTTGGTATTTTCTAAGCGCGCAAAGGCGCTCAAATTCGCCGCCTTCCCAAACTCCGAACGCGTAGCCGTATGCGCGCGTCCACTTGCTTTCGGATATGTCTGCGGAATCTATGCCGGCTCCTATTAGGGAGGTTCTTCCGAAGTCAGTTATGAAATCGGCGCCCGGATATGCCAGTTGCACGCTTGAACAAGGGGCTTCCTTTAGAACGAAATAGCCAAAACCGCTCTCTGCGTCTTCGGCGAAAAGCAGGTTGCCGCGCATCGAGTTTTCCCTGTACGATATGGTATTTCTTTCAAAAACCAGGTTGTTGTTGTGGTCGGTTGCGTCGAAAAATTCCACTGTTCTGACCTTCCAGTGCTTCCCGCTGAAGTCTAGCATGTCTAAGACCGCTATTTTTGACCGCTCTTTGGCGATATTTACGCTTTCAATATTGCGCTTGTCGGCAAAATTTTGCGTTTTTCCCGTTAGTGGGGCTGGAGCTTTGCCCTTAAAATAGATGTCGCAAGATATAGCGGGAGAATCGTCAAAAATTTTGAAAATCCTTTTTATTTCCAAATCTCCGCGCCGATATCCGACTTCGCATTCCAGCATGCCGTTTTGGATTTTAGTCTCCGGGATTTTGCGCGTTTTAAAATATCCTCCAGTCGCGTTTTTATCTTCTTCCGGAATCATTATGTCGGGCTGTTTTGCGCGGGCGGAAATTGTTTTGCCCGAGATTTTATTTGAAAGGCTTTCGGTAATCAGGCAGCCGCCGTTAAACTTAAATGTCCTTTCTATGTAGTCGTTGCCTATTTTGACGGCGTCTCCGTCTTTCACCGCATACGCCCCGCCCGCAAAAGCGGAGAAGGCTGATGCAAAGATTGCGGCGGTACAAAAAGACAGCGTTTTTTGATTCATTTATATGTCTTCTTTGAAATTGCTATCGTAAAAATCGACTATGGATTTTTTCACACCCTCGGAAACGGATTTTTCAAACTCCATTGCAATGCGCGGATGGCGGTTTGACAATCCGCTCATCATATAAGGATAATCAAATCCCCAGCGGAAATGTTTTTTCATCGGTTCTATAAAATTCTCTATTGTTTTAAGGATTGGGCGCAAGCCATAATTTCTGCCGACATATTTTGCCAGCATTTCCGTAGGGCAGTTCCCGGCTCCCTTCCCAAGCCCCGCAAAAGTGCAGTCGGCAATATCTGCGCCGTGGGCTATCGCGGCTATGGTATTTGCGAAAGCGCATTGGAGGTTGTTGTGGCAGTGTATCCCAAATAGCTTCCCCGACGTGTGGGCGGCTTGGCGGTACTTCTCGGACAACATTTCAACTTGCCGGGGCATTAGGGCTCCAAAACTGTCCATCAGATAAATTACATCTGCCTGGGTGCGCGCGAAATCTTCAAGCGCGCGGTCTATGGTTTGTTCGTCGAGGGTTGAGGCGGCCATCATGCACAAGGCGGTTTTATATCCTTTATCTGCGCAAGAGTTAACGATGTCAATCGCTTCGTCTTTTTGATTCTCGTAAAAAGCGCACCTTATTATATCAGCGGGGCTTGCTTCTTTTTTGGGAAAGTCCCGCCAGTCGCATTTTCCAGCATCGGCCAATTCAGATATGGCGACTTTTTTTTCTCCATCCAAAATTTTCTCCACGTCGCCGTCGTCGCAAAATCTCCATTTGCCGTATTTGCCGCGCGGGAAAAACTTATCGCTGTCCCTAAAGCCGATTTCCATTATGTCTATGTTGGATTGCGCGCAGGCTTCATAGACCGAACGCACGGTTTCGTCGTCGAAGTTGCTGTCGTTTACGAGCCCGCCGTCGCGGATTGTGCAGTCCAATATTTTAAAGTTTGGCGCAGTTTGATGGATCTTGTACACGTTATTGCAATTTAACATATTACAGGCAAAGAGTTTTGCTCTAAATATAAACGCAAATTACGTTTATATTGTTTCCTCTTAATATTTTATTGTATGCGTTTCTGTAAACTAAAATATTGAAAATTTAGAATATGCATTTCAAATAAATAGGCATGTTGGAAAAAACAGGTCTTGTCCTTGAAGGCGGTGGTATGCGCGGCGTTTTTACGGCGGGCGTACTGGATTGCTTTATGGACGAAAAGATTTATTTCCCATATGTAATAGGAGTCTCTGCCGGAGCTTCAAATGGCTTGTCGTATGCTTCCCGCCAGAGGGGCAGGGCGCATTTTTGCAATATAGAAATACAGGAAACACATCCGTACACGGGCCTTAGATTTATGATGACGCAAGGGTGCGTCATGGATTACAACTATATGTTCGGCGATCTTCCGAAATCCGTATATCCGTACGATTTTAACGCATATGCGTCTTCGGGGAGATTCGTTTTGGTCGCAACCAACTGCCTGACCGGCAAGGCTCAATATTTTGAAAATCCGGAATCTATCGACAAATTGTTGAACATTTGCAGAGCCTCTTGCAGCATGCCCTATGTATCGACTGTCGTGTATGTAGATGGAGTCCCCTATTTGGACGGCGGCGTTGCCGACGCAATTCCCTTGCGGCGGGCAATCTCCGACGGGTTTAAAAGAAACGTTGTTGTGCTTACCCGAAATGCGGGGTATCGAAAGCGGGAGGCATTTCCGGCTCTAATGAGTTTTCTTTATGGGAAATATCCTAATTTTGTGAAGACTTTAAAATCTAAAAACGATTTGTATAACACGGCGGCCGAGTTTGTGGAGGATTTAGAGCGCAAAGGGGAAGTCTTTGTTATCCGTCCCCAGAAAGTTTTGCGGGTAAATAGGCTCGAGAGAAATCTTGGCAGGCTGGAGGCCCTTTACCGCGAGGGCTATTCGGTAGCGGCGGCGAATATCGAGAACCTGAAAAATTTTATTTCAAAGTAAAAGATAGGTTTTGCTTTTATCCGGGAAATTTTTCCGCAATGGGATAATTTAAATCTTTATCCGGCCGTTAATTTGCGCGCTCAAGAATAATAGTCGGGCGGATGGCTATTGTGCGCCTAATCAAAGTATAAACTCATATTGCTGTCTGCTAATTTCTGATTTTTCTGGCGCATATTTAGAGAAATTTTAAACGCCCATTGTTTCGCGCCATGGAAAATGCTGCTTTTGCTCATTAATTTTCAGATTGGCGGCATCGGCAATATTTTGGAAATAAAATATTCTTTCAAAAGTGATTGACTTTTGAAATAAAATTTTAAATATAAAACAAGATTTCAAGTGCGATATGCCTTGCGCAACTTGCATTTTTATATAACATTCATTTTTGAAATAGAAAGTTTGCGAGTTAATAAATATAAATTTCAACGAAAAGCACGCCCATGAAAATGAAAAAATTTATCAATAATCCTGACAACTTGACTTCCGAGCTTTTGGAAGGCATGGTTGCAGCCTATCCAAATAAAATAAAGCTGGAGGAAGGCAAGCTCGTGGTTCGCGCCCGTCCAAAACCGGAGGGCAAGGTTGCAGTCTTGACTCTTGGAGGTTCCGGACATGAACCGGCATTGAGCGGTTTCGTCGGGTTGGGAATGTTGGACTGCAGCGTTGTAGGGGACATCTTTGCCGCGCCAAATGCGGTTTCCCTCTTGAATGGCCTCCGCAAGTTCAAGCGCGACGCAGGAATATTGCTTATAGTGCTAAACCATGCCGGGGATGTGATGAGCGCCAATATGGCTATGAAAATGGCGGAGCGCGAAGGAATTAAAGTAAAGAGCGTCTTGGTTGCTGACGATATAAGCGCGGGGGTGGAAACTCCTGCCGCCGACAGGCGGGGGCTTGC
>OLIW01002193.1_pt1 | contig 15067 bp, 13 predicted proteins | sample 1601321 | NCBI WGS metagenome assembly OLIW01 (sample SAMEA2452114, study PRJEB22498) | human gut metagenome | reverse complement strand
ATTTTACGCAGATTTCGAGAAATGAAAATAACTTCTATGCTACCGGTGATCACAAAGTTGTGCTGAGCGGAGAAGAAAAACAGACGATAAGTTTTGCAAGTCCCAATGCACGTTTTGCAAATTTGGAAATAACCAACACATCTGATGATGGAGTATATGTTTCTTCATATTTCAATGCAGATAAAGTTACGGATGAGAATAACAAACTTGAATTTGCAGACGGAAGAAAGACCGGATGGGTCCTTGAAAAGGACGAAGTTGTAGAAAGTTTTGATTTGATCTATGGCACTCTTGATCTCAACGGGCACAAGCTGACCGTCAACGGAGACCTTACCCAGTCAGGCGGAGAGGTAAAGATAAACGGCGGAGAACTGGTCGTGACCGGAGATTACAAGATACAGACCGTAGGAAACGAAGCAAGTCCTGGAAAGTTGAATATGACCAATAAAGCCGATAAAGTAACGGTTGCAGGATCATTTGCAACACGTTCCACTGTTGATCACAGTAATTTACTTACAGCAGGAACAATGACTATCGGTGGGGATCTGTATCAATACGATAATTCAATATATAACTTTAAAACATCAGGAACACACAAGATCGTTCTCAACGGAACAGAAAAGCAAACTGTATCTCTTGACTCAAGAGATAATGAAAAACGTGCAAGATTTAACATTCTTGAAATAACTAACACATCCGAAGAAGGAGTAATCTTTGCAACAGACGTGTGGGTACAGACAAAGCTTTATGATACGGAATCAATTGTAGTAGGCAGTGCACATATTTACCTGAGTGGAGAAGGTGAACTTGCCGACAATTCATGGTCATATGATCTGAACATAAATCAGAACAAGACACTTAACAGTGATTGGGTAATCGGAGGCTCACTGTATGTTAGAAATTACACATTCAATTTAAACGGACATAAACTTGAAGTAGACAACGATGTAGCGGTGGGCTATTATGGAACAATGTACATAAATAACGGACAGCTTTATGTAGGAAGAGATCTACGAGTACAGAATTCAAGAATTCAGAATGATGGCACGATTGGTTATGATGATTACAGCTGTGGATATCTTAAAATGACAAATGTAGATGATTTCGTAAAAGTAGGAAGGAACTTTGTAACAGCTGCATATTATTCTCACAGCGGATATTTGACAAACGGAATACTTGAAGTTAAAGGCAATTTTACGCAGATTTCGAGAAATGAAAATAACTTCTATGCTACCGGTGATCACAAGGTCGTACTAAGCGGAACAAAGCAGCAAAAAATAAATTTTTCAAGTGCAAATTCAAAGTTTAATGTTCTTGAGATCAACAAACCTATGGATACAGGCTATGTTTTCAACAGAACGCCTGTATGGAATGAGCTTGTGGAAACGGCTATGGATACTCAGGCTCCTAGTGCTCCAAAGAATCTTAAATCCGATTTGCAGACGGTAACGTCTATAAGTCTGAAATGGAGCGAAAGTATGGATAATAACGCAGTTACGGGATATGACGTTTACCGCAACGGTGTAAGAGTAGGCAGTACAAACAAAATCGAATTTATTGACGATAGGTTGAAGTCCAATACATCGTATACATATTATGTTATTGCTTATGACGCAATGCACAATGAATCGGATTGGTCTAATATCATTGAGGTGAAAACACTGCCGGACGAAAATGCACATACTCAGCCGACAGGACTCAAAGTAAAGTCACAGACTTTGTCTTCTGTTGTTCTTAACTGGACGGCTTCAACAGACAATTCTAAGGTCGAGGGTTACGACGTTTACAGAAACGATATTCTTATCGGAACAGTGAACGGCACAAGCTTCACAGATAACTCGATTTCAAGCGGACTTTATGTATACTATGTAAAGGCGTTTGACGATACAGATAATTATTCGGAGGCAAGTGAAAAGCTGACGGTAGATACCGAACCACCTACAACTCCAGTACTTGAAATTGAGAGCAGTACAAACACTCAGGCTGTGATTTCATGGAACTGTACCGATAATGTGGGCGTTTCTAAATATGAAATATTCAGAAACGATCAAAAGATAGCTACGGTCACTAAGAACACATATACGGATAAAAGTCTGTCTTATGATGAAAATTACGAGTATTATGTAATCGCATATGACAAGTCAAATAATGCTTCTGAAAAGAGCAGTACGGTAACCGTTTATACAGGAGAAGATACTGAGGCTCCGACAGTTACAGCAATTTATCCGAATGCCAATACTTTTGCACAGTCAATTCCTCTGACAATTTATGCAAAGGATAACGCTTCCGTAACTAGTATAGCTATTGAAGTTTCCACGGACGGAGAGGTTTGGGAAACTGTCGATACCGTTTCGGCAAACGGCAGTGCAAGCACATATGTCAAGTATGACCTTGATATTTCCGAATATGCAGACGGTTCTCTTTACGTGCGTGCAAAAGCGTCGGACGCTAAAGGCAATGAAAGCGATTCGTCGCAGTCACCCGTTATAGAATATACGGTGGACAATACAGCTCCGAGCAAGCTGAAAAATGTTAAGACCGCAGTTGTAAACGGACAGCTTGAAATACAGTGGGGCGAACCGACAGATAAGGACGTAAATTATTTTAGAGTATACAAGTCGTACAGCGATGACGAGACATTTACTCTGCTGAAAGACAAACTTGAGGCTCTTAACTATTTTGATACGGATATAGAGCTTGCAGAAATGTACGATTACTATGTTACCGCAGTAGACTATGCAGGCAATGAAAGTGAAAAATCCGAGATCGTATCCGGCGGAGTTTCCGACGATACGTTCAAACCGCAGATATTAAGCGTAGTTCCGAAGAACGGCACAAAAATCTGTAATGGAAGAACCATGAGTATTTCCTGCAAGGATAATTTCAGACTGGGTAGTATTCTTGTGGAATTTGCTCCTCAGGGAACAGAGCTGTGGGAAACTATGTATACTCAGAATCTTTCCCAAAATGCGGAGATAGTTAAGTTCGATCTTGATATGAATAATATGGCAGACGGAATGTATGACGTTCGTGTTCAGGCAACTGATAAATCTGGAAACAAGAGCAGTTACTATACCTGTGCCTATGATTACAAGAGTTGCTCCATAGTCGCTCCTAAGCTTTTTGCTACTGAAAGAGGCTGGCAGATAAAGCTTAACTGGTCATCGACTACGGATTCATCTCTGCTTGGTTACAATTTGTACAAGCGTTCATCGGATAACAGCAGTTTTGTTCTTGTGGGCAGTACTATTTTAAACGAGTATACTGACAATAATGTAAAAGCAGGACAAACCTATTTCTATTACGTTGAAGCGATCGACAGTTATAATAATATTGTTGCAAGTGAAAAGGTAATGGCTGTTCCTACTGACGAAGATACAGTGAAACCTGTTGCAGACGCAGGAATTGATCTGTACGGACTTGTGGGAATGTCAATTCAGTTTGACGGTTCTAAATCTTCAGATAACCACTATATCGCAAGCTATGAATGGGATTTCGGTGACGGAAGTAAAGCAAGTTCCGCAAAGGCAAATCATATATACTCCGATCCTGGCACATATACTGCTTCTTTGACAGTAAAGGATTCAGCCGGGAATGCATCAAACAGTAAAATATCGGTAACGGTACACGATGAGGATACTTACGGATATGCAGAGGTTCAGCTTGTTGATTCTTCACGAAATACATCAGTAGCTAATGCTATGGTCTATGCAGAGCTACCAGATGGAGATATACTGGTAAATACAAATTCAAACGGAGTTGCCACGGTATATGCACCATTTGGAACATACAAAATGAGTTTCTATAAAGATGGTTATTTGCCGGTTTCGGCTGATATTACTATCGAAAAAGGCGGCTCACGGACAACGGTTTACATTGAAAATGGAGAACTTGTTACAGGTAAAATAGAAGTTAAAAGGCTCGACTTGCAGGAAATCGAAAATCTTGGTATTGACACATCAGCTCCGGAAAATCAGTATGTTTACAACTATAATGTGAATGTAAAAACAGATGATCCTCAAAATCCAAAGAAATTCCAAATTACCGTAAATGGTGATGGCGAACTTATAAATACAGACTCATGGTTTGAATTTAATGGAGTGAAATTCGGAATACTTGATATGAATACAGACCACATCCAGTATGTTGGAGTGATTCCATCAACAGTTCCAGGAGAACCACCGTCTGTTGTACTTTTAGATGTATCTACTACATTCACGTGGCTTAAGGAATTTTTTAACGTAAGCCTTACGGTACAAAACAATGCTTCGCATGAATTCTATATTGGAAATGCCAATGCTAAGATCACTCTTCCGGAAGGAATGTCTCTTGCAAAAACAAATACAGATAATTCCGCTTCAAGAAGCATGGGTACTATTTATGGTGGAGAAACGAGCACTGTAAGCTGGATTGTAAGAGGAGATACAGCAGGAACATATGATATATTTGCTGATTTTAGTGGAATACTGGCACCATTTAATGAACCTGTAACTACTAAATTTAAAACCGATAAACCTATTAAGGTTTATGGCGGTGATGCACTTAAGCTTGTCATTGAACAGGAGTACTACGATGATACATATAACTGTTGGCAAGTAGATTTTAAGCTCACAAACGTATCGGATATTACAATTTACAATCCATCTGTAAATTACAGCGGATACTCAGAATTCCTTAATGTAAACGACATGACTGTTGTTTATCCTAATGGAATAATTGATATTATTCCGTGGGAAAACGGAAATGTGGACAAGAAAAATATTCAAAGATTCTTACCGGCTCTTTTAAAAGACGGCGAGTCTGAAACAATCAGTCTGAAACCCGGAGAAAGTATTGTCGGACATTATTCAGCAAGCAAAAAAACACTTTCTTCTAATTTTGATGACTAAAAAAATATAAGAAAGCATTACCATAGGAGCGGCAATCGGATTTCTGATCATAATTTTTCAGCATGGAAAACTGTGCGTTGAATTCCTATGAAAACAAGATTTTACATATCAGGAGGAAAAAATTGAAAAAAAGAATCATTTCAATTTTCATGTCTGTTATTGTCCTCATCAACATAATTGTTCCGGTCTACGCTTCGGCAGCAGATGTCGCTGATAACAATTCGTCTGTCTATATAGGAAATGGTTATGTTGTTTATTATGATGTTAAAAGCTCATGGGGCAATAATCAGAATAATGAAATAAAAATCAAAAATATAGGTTCAGAAACTATATCAAACTGGGCTTTGAAATACGACGCTCATGGAGAGATAAGCGGACTTTGGAACGGTATTGCTTACAGCAGCGAAACTCAGTATATTATAAAAAAACTCAGGATATAATTATGAAATTCAGTCCGATCAGGAAGTGAATTTCGGTTACTGTGTGACAGGAGAAGGTCTTGAAATTTCAAAAACTTTTGAAATCTGTTCACAAAGAACCGATAAAGCAGAAAATGAATATATTGTTTCGCTGAATGTTACCAACGATTGGGGTAATGGTTTTACCGGTGAAATAAAAATACAAAATCTCTCAGCCGAACCAATAGAAGCTTGGCGACTCAATTTTGATACTAATTTTACAATTGAGGATATATGGAATGCGAGACTGGTATCTGCAGAAGCAAATTCATATTCTATTGCAAACGACATTACAACAACCCCGATAGCAGCCAATGAAACGAAAACATTTGGATTCAAGGCTTCAAAGGAAAATGGAGTAACAGCAGAAATATCCAACTGCATAGTAAAAGGAGTCACTATCAACGAAAACTTTGAAACTCTTGATTTACTTGAAACGGGACTTGTTCTTACTGCTTATGCACAGTATAATCAAGATGAAAGCGCAATTGATATTTACTGGAATACTACCATACAGAACGGTAAGTTTGAGATCCTGGAGTCCGATGACAATATAAAATACAGTAAATTAACTGAAACGAGTGATTTTATGTTTTACAGCTATAAAATCACAGAAAATTTCAGTGAAAAATATTTTATTGTACGTCAGACAACTAACGATGGCAGAACTGCAGAAGCTGATTCTATTCTTATCTCAAACAATGGAAACGGCTACTCTGTTGGTTTTCCAGACAGCGATAATGACGGAATTCCGGATTATTTAGAAAAGGACATAGGGACCGACCCTCAAAAAGCTGATACCGATGACGATGGACTTTCAGACTATGAAGAATTTTATTTGACAGGCACTGATCCAACGGTTTACGACTCTATGGCGAAAGGTATATCAGACGCTGACGCAGATTCTGATATGGATGGTTTGAGCAATAAAGAAGAATTGAATATTAAAACTAATCCTCTGCTTGAGGATACTGATAAGGATGGACTAAGCGACGGAGCTGAATCTCTTATATATGGAACAGATTCTTTAAAGTACGATACTGATGATGATGGTATTAGTGACGGTGATGAGATAGCTCTTGGGCTTGATCCTTTAAATCCGCAGACTTTTGATGTGCCAGATTCCGAATATATTTTTGAAGTTGATGTTCCTTCTGATACAGCAAGCTTTGCAGATGTTAATACCGATACAAATCCTTTTGAGGTGTCGGTTAAAATGAAAGCTGCAGGAAATATTCTGTCAAATCTTGATGCAAGAGAAAGCCTTTACTCAAATGCAATGACAAATGATGCAACTTTAGGAATTTGTCCTGAATTTATTTACGATGAGGGTTGCAAAATTGAAGAAGCTGTGATACAATTTAAAATAGATGACGAGAATGCAGTCGAAGCAGATACTAAAAAGGCTGAAGATTCTGAGTTCTATACACTGTTTCCATTGCTTATTTCAGTATTAGAATTAGGCAATCAAGGCATATCTACTGCTTTTTCATGTATATCGGACCTTTTCAGTAACACGGTCAAAAATATTGATATATATGAAATCTCAAACGGAGAATTATCAAAAGCAAGTAAGAAATTTATATCTAGTCTTTGCAATGAGTTGAGTAAGGTTGCTACTCAAAAATATTCATATTCAGGTAATGGGGAAGCTCATTATATATATGAATACTATGATGATTGGTATATGGTATTATGAATGAATATGGTTACTCTGAATACTTATATTCCGCAAATCATATGCTTGGTTTGAGCATGGCAGCAAAATTTGTTGTAGAGAGAATAAGATTACTTGATTTTGCTTAAGAAAAAATAAGCCTTGGTACAGATTGTACCAAGAATCAATTTTAGGGAGGAATCTTCATGAAAAATACAAAAAGATTGGTATCTCTTTTCCTTTCAGGAATTATAATATTTTCTCTTGTTTCCTGTGGTTTAACAGATAACATAAAGAACAAAATGATTGATAGCGATTCAAAGAATACTTTTTCTTATGCTGTTAATAATGGGAATCTTGAGCTATTTAAGGAACTTTGCGAGAAGTACCCTGATTTTGATTTGGACTCTATTTCATCTTCCAACACGCTTTTAATGAATCTGCTGTATACAGCCAACTGCCCAAGAAATATAGCTTATCAAATGGCTGATATAGCTTTGGACAATGGTGCAGATTTGTCTATGTCGACCTCAAACGGCTCGTCATATATTTATAATTCGGTTACAGATTACGAAGCAGTAGGTGTTGATAATTTGCAATACCTTTCCAGTAAAGGAGTAGATCTAAGATCTGTAGATGATGATATTTTAGGAAATCTTTTGGAATGTTGCATTGATAACAATGTTAATAATCTGAACAGCTTTAAGGTCTTTGACTATCTGACTGAACAAGGGCTTACCGTGCGCAAGGAATTTATTGAGAAAGAGGGGTTGGAATCAAAATATTATAAATTTATCCAATCGCCCAAAGCTATTCAATATGTAGTTTCACAATACATTGATAACGGTGGAACACTTAACTTACCGGATTATTTGACGTATGCTGTAACAGGAGATATTGAAAATGCTCTTGAAGCGGCAAAAGGCTCTGCGATCAGCGATGACGAGTTTGAAGTATTATTCACATATACGCAAGCTTTTGGCACGGTGAAACAATACGAGAAACTTCTCGGAATATATGGCAAAGAGTGGAGTAAAAATCCTGCTGTAAACGCTATAGTCAGCTGTGATAATGCAGAAATGCTTGAATATTTTATCAAAGATATAATGGCACTTGAAAAAACTAAAGAATATAATCTGAACACAGATTGTTTTGATGTGGCGGCATATTATCATTATTATGATATTTTTGATGTCTTGATAAATAATGGCTACGATCTTTATGATGATTTTCTTGAAAAGCCATTATACGGTATACTCGGTTCATGTATTTGCTCTAATGATTACGACTTTGATGAATTTCTAAAGCTGTATGACTATATGGAGAAAAAGCATGAGCCGATAAACGTAAACTATGCCGCAAATTTATTCTCGGATAAAATTGATCTGAAAAGCGCAAAGAAATATATTGACTTTTTCATGGACGAAAAAGATATAGACTTTCATTTGCTCAGCATATCCGATGTTCAATATGATGTTGCCGAATATCTGTATAAAAAAGGGCGGACTTTACAGGCGTATGATCTCTCCGATGCGATCAAGTCTCAAGATTTAAAATTGATCAAACTGGTACACAAACAGGGTGCTGATTTAAATCAATTGTGGTACAATTACAAAGACGCTGATGAATGGTCTCGTGAATTTAATAAATGGCTTGAATACTCTGAACAAATAGAGGATACAACCCATCCGAATTTCACCCCAAGACTGAGCAATTTTGAGATGAATATAAATTCAATAAACAGCGAGATAGTAAAATATCTTATTGACAACGGCATGGAAATACCCGATAAAGCTTTAGAAACAGCGGTCTATGCTTCTAAAGCCACTGTAAAGGTGCTTATAGATGCGGGAGCTGATACTGATTTGAAGTTTGACAAACTTGAGCCTGCCAATGGCGGCGGTATCGTTCAAAAAGGCGATTTTGATCTGGCTGATTATTACAAACATTACGGCAGAGACGATTTAGCAGAACTTCTTTAACATTGTTTTATATAAAAAAAGGATAAATTTGATATTATCAGTTTACTTATGACAGCAGTGATATTATAAGTAAACTGATAATAATTTTTCTTACAGCCAAAATTCATAGAGTAAAAGCAACATAAGCTATATTATTATATGACAGTACATTATACTAATAAATTGACAATTGAAAGTATTGCGATCAAATGGAAAAGCAAAACAGTTAAAAGTAATTAGAATAATAAATTATAGGAGCGTAATAATGGATATTACAAAGAGGCTTTCAGTTTTATTGATTACTGCAATAACGGCGGTGTCGTTGGTTCCTTGTGGAAAGACTACAAAACCTGAAGCTAGTTCGGATTCTGAAGTTAGCTCAGTTATAAATGCCAAAGCTTCGGCATGGGATAGTTTAAACGACGCCCAGCAAGCATATTATAAGGGGTTGGAAGATATCTGTTAGACAAGAGCTTTTTTATATGATGGAATTGAGGTGACATAATTATGGCTAACAAGGCATTATTTTGGTATAACTACAAAAGATTTGTTGACGAAGGCACAATTAAGCCGCTGTCTCCAAAGACATTTGCATTGTCAGGATTAATAACGGTTTGTGGTCTTGTGCTTAGTCTAACAATTTATTGTTTGGTATTTCCTGACAGTTTTGTTGGAGAGAATACACCTATTAAACTGTTTTTCTGTACATTGTTTTATATGCTTGGTACGCTTGCCATGATCGGCGGAGTGTACTTTGGTATATCGCTTGTTGTTACAAGGTTTATACCAACCAAAAGTAATAGACTTGTACTTAGATGCTTTATGTATGTAATTCAGATCGTGTTGTTTCTTCTTGTTTTTATAGGAGGTTTTGAAAATTATTTTTCGGTTTACGGTATTAGTTCTTATTCGGACGACATTAAAGCAATAAAAAGTGATTATGTAATGATGGTGAACTCTGCAAAGGATATGTTTTCAGATACTGAAACGCTTAAAGATGTACACTTCGATACTATGTCGTACTTATACTTTGAAAACCAAGGAAGAAATGCTGTGTATATTGATGCCGTTGACGATAACGATCGTTATACAAAACTTATGATTTCTCCCGGTGACAAATCAAAGATTGATTTCTCGGCGTTTTATGACGTTACTTATTATCCTAATACGATGACGATAAGTAGTTTAAATATTGTAGGAGAATATGACGCTACAGAAGAAGCCGAAAAAAAGAGCAAAATGAAATTACGGAGTTATTAAATGAATTGCTTGACATGGATATAGAAATAACTCTTGAAGTAGATGAAAAAGGAACAGTATTTATTAATCGTCCGCATATACCTTATTATGATGATAAAGAAGATATTGGGGTTGTTCCTCTTGATCGTAGCATCAGTCTGTATGTAAAAAGAGATGGGGAATTTTATCAAAATTGGGACTTCTCAAAGAAAGAGTGGATTAATAAACTAACTTTCTTAAAAAGTAATAGAAAGTATGGAAATTATGAAATAATACTTGCTTTCGGATACAATGAAACAACAGGAGAATATACTCCTATCAGCAATACGATTGAATATACTATTGAATAACAGGAGGAAAAACAATGCCTCAATTCATAAAATCATTCCTATGGCGGTTCATATTAGACATTATCTTATTGGGGATATTTGTTAGGCTTTGTCAAAATATTATTTTGACAATTACGTCAAGATTCATATCAACCTATTCGACACCGTTCCTTATTTTTGAAGCGGTTGTCGTATCAGCAATCAGTATGCTGTTTATCTGCTTTATTACATATTGGAATATCGGTGTTATTTCAAACAAATGGAGAGCTATGAAGCCTTTGAGGGGTTTATAAGCTTCATTGATAAGTGGATAGAGAAAATGACCAGATTGGTGATTGCGTGAAAAATACAGGATAGTTGTAAATATGTTGAATTATCGATACTACGAAAAAGACCGAGTAAGATGTTCCGGTGGAACATTTTGCTCGGTCCGATTATTATTTGACTTGAATAGTTACTATGTTGTAATATCAGACCGGAGCCGCATATACTCCGTAGATCTCGGTATAATTAGAGGTAAATATGTGAAGCTGTCCCATATCATAAATGCTTACACCGTAGTTGCTGAAAGCTTGTGCAATGTCACCGTATGAGTAGAATGCAACTCCTGACGACACCTCGTTTGCACTAATGCAAATATCCCAGCTATATGAGTACTTGTTTTCAAGGACCAGCATAGGAGCGCTGTCGCCGGTGTAAACCATAGCAATTTTATAGCTACCGCTCATATACTTTAACCCGTCAGAAATCGTAAGATCTGACCAGACAGGTATGCCGCTTCCCATTTTATTTTGTAATAGTCGCCAATCACATAACACTGTTATGTTTCAATATCATATAAAATGCTGAAAATATAGTAAATGTATTGACTTATCGAGTGTTATATGCTAAGATAACAGTGTTATGTGAAGCGGAAAGTGGGGTGCAGTAATGGGCGACGAACTTGAAACAAGGGAAAAGCTGTTGGAAAGTGCAATGGCCGAGTTCTCTGAAAATGGTTATATGAAGGCTTCTCTGAGAAAAATATGCGCTGACGCAGGCGTGACGACCGGTGCGCTGTATTTCTTCTTTAAAAATAAAAATGACTTGTTCAAGGCTATTGTCGATGAGCCGCTGAAAGAGCTTTGCAGGCTTCTTACGGAGCATTATATGCAGGACGCTCAGGATATGGATAGCGATGACCCTGCGGTGCTGTCTGCTGAGTATCACATTGATACTCACACCGACCTTGACAAGCTTGTTGATTATATGTATCTCCACTATGACGTTTTTATGCTGCTGCTCACGGGTGCGCAAGGGTCTGAGCATGAAAATACTGTGGATATGATCGTAGATATGACAGAACAGGGCTTTAGGATATCAGCGGAAAAAGCTGCCGCAAGAATGCCTAACTGCCACGTTGATGAGTATATGCTTCATTGGATAACCCATATAAGTGTTGACGCCTACACTCATTTGCTAACTCACGAGAGAGATGTGGAAAAGGCAAAGCTCCATATGCGCAGAGTAATGGAGTTTCTAATAAAAATATGGTTTACAATGATAGTCGAGGATTAGAAAATTGCCGCCTGCGGGCGGTAACTTTTAGAAATCTACATAACAACGTTATGTGTGAATTTTGTATCTCAAATGTTGATGAATTGTGCAGATATGCACATTTTTATATAAAGTAAAGTTAGCTAAGTCTAACTCATAAATGGAGGAAATGATATGTATTTGGAGATCAGAGATGTTAAGAAAAGCTACGGCAGTGACGCCAGCTATATTCAGGTGCTAAAGGGTATCACCACAAGTCTGGAAAAAGGTCAGATGTGCGTTATTCAGGGTACGAGCGGCTCTGGTAAATCCACGCTCCTTAACTGCATAGGCGGCCTTGACACTATGGATAGTGGCTCTGTTAAGGTCGACGGCAAGGAGATTTTCGGTCTTAAACCTGATAAGCTTGCCGACTACAGAAAGGAAAATCTGGGCTTTATCTTTCAGTTTTATAACCTCGTTCCAAATCTGACAGTTGTGGAAAATATTCAGGTTTGTGAATATCTTTCAGATTCGCCACTGGATATGGAAGAACTTCTCACAACGTTGGGACTTTCTGAACACAGAAACAAGTTTCCGTCACAGCTTTCAGGCGGTCAGCAGCAGAGATGTGCTATAGCAAGGGCACTTATAAAAAATCCAAAGCTACTTTTGTGCGACGAGCCTACAGGCGCTCTTGACTCCAAAACTTCAAGGGATATTCTTATCCTGCTGGAAAAAATCAATGCAAAATATGTAATTACACATTTTTCTTGACAAAAGTTTTCGCTCTTATTATAATTACCATTGTTAATTAACAGTGGTAATTATTTTTTTGTAAGGAGAAATAACTATGGACATTGAACTTATCAAACGTATGATGGATGCCTGTTATCAGGGCAAGCGGATCCGGGATATGCTGCCGCCTCTGCCAGATGGAGTTGCATCTTCTTTTATTCAATATCTGGATATCATTGAAAAACTGGAAAAACAGGGTATTCGAGTGAAGATATCCGATGTAAGTGACGCTCTTTCCCTCCCACGTCCCGGTGTAACCCGTACAGTGAAGGACATGGAAGCCAAAGGCTATGTGAAAAAGCTTGCATCTGCAGAGGACGGCCGGATTACCTATCTGACTGTTACAGAAGCCGGAAAAGCCCTTTCAGAGAAGTACAACAAACAGTACTTTACTATTCTATCCGGTTATGTAGACAGTATTCCAGAGGAGGACATTCTATGTACCATCCGGACCATGGAGAACTTTTATAAGATTATGTGTGAAAGGAGAATTGACCTTGCTACGAAAATAAAACACATAGCAAAAAAACTGAACCTTGACAACAAATGTTTTCAACAATTATGAAAGCATCACTATAAAGCAGTCACAGTATTGGCTGCCTGTAGTGAGACATTGATCGTATTTAAGAAAGGCTAGCTTTGAGCTTCCACATGATAACCATGCTTTTCCAATTCCCGTATATAACGAGAAAGCTGTTTTTGTTCACAGTGCTTACGTCTTGTTTCAAAACAGGATTCGTCAAATACAGTTCCTTGTTTTAACATTGTGTAGATGATGACAAGAAGTTTTCGGGCAAGTGCGACAATCGCTTTTTTGGCTCCTTTTTTCTGTTTGATTCTCCAGTACCATGCCGAAAGATAAGTGTTGCGTTTCCCTGCAATCACCCAGGCAATTTCGCAGAGCATACTTTTTATGTAAGGATTGCCTTTTGTGACAGAGGTGCTTTTTCGTTTTCCTGCACTTTCGTTATTACCTGGGCACAGACCGGCCCATGAGCAGATGTGTTCCGCAGTTTTAAACGGCTTCATATCAATACCGATTTCAGCAATAATTGCACAGGAAGCAGTTGTGCTTATTCCATAGATGCTATTCAACTGCTCAACCTGCAGGGCAAATGGAGCCATATCTTCCTCGAGACTTGTTTCAATTTCAGCAAGATGTTTCTTTAAAGAATCATAATGAGTCATGAGAATCTTTAAAAATGCCTTTTGGTGTTCTGACAGTGTTCCGTTCACGGACATGAGAATTTCATCAATACGGTTTCTGGTCTTGGTTTTGAGACAAGAATCTAAAGCAGTTTTATCAATCTGCCCATGTTCAATTAAATGCAGAATGATGTTTCTACCCGAAGCGCCAAAAATATCAGAAATAAAGGATGATAGACGGAAGCCGGAACTTTGTAAAAATTTCTCAATCCTGTTCTTCTGTGATGTAATATCGCGGATGACACTCTTACGGTAACGATTTAGATCGCGGAATTCCCGAATTCTTTTTTCGGGAATAAAACTTCCGTTCAAAAGTCCGGCGCGAAGCAAGGTGGAAATCCATTCGGAATCCCGCATATCGGTCTTTTTGCCAGGAACATTTTTCATATGGCGTGCATTTACAACAAGCAGGGTAATGTCACCAGAGAAAGCATCCTCCAGTATTTCATAAATCGGCATCCAATAGATACCGGTGCTTTCCATAGCTACATGATGGCAGTTTTTAGAAACGATCCAATTCCGTAATGCTATCATATCCGGAATCAATGTAGAAAACTCACGGATTTCAGAACGGGTTGGCTTGCCCAGAGGACCAGTCAGGATACATGCAACAATTTTTTCTTTGTGGACATCCAGTCCACAGGAAATTTCCAGAAGGTCTTTCATACAGAACAACTCCTTTACTATAGAATTGGCAGGAGATTTGCCCGAGATAATACGGACTTTGCTACTCGTGCTATTCATAAAAGGTGCGACAATATGCTGTGCTCAAGGGCAAATCATTTACGTTGACAAACGGGGTGCAAATCCTCCAAGGTGCAATCAAACTTAATCCTGCCTAAGACTATTGTAAGGCAAAAAGAGAAGTGAAAAAAGTAGTGGAGTCAGTATCCTATTTTCATTATAGGCTGAGATAAGCTTTCATGATTCGTTGACAACCGATAAGTGCACCCTGGAAGTCTACCAGGAGTTCTGCCATGACCTTTCTTTTTCAGAGAGTGAGCGGAATCATAAT
>OLIW01002181.1_pt1 | contig 15165 bp, 8 predicted proteins | sample 1601321 | NCBI WGS metagenome assembly OLIW01 (sample SAMEA2452114, study PRJEB22498) | human gut metagenome | reverse complement strand
TTCCAGTTCTTCCAACTGGTGCTGGGTTCACAGTACCTGTCACGGCGACTGCTGCTCCGACGGGACGATAGACAGTTGCGACGAACGCTGCGGCGGCTCCGGATGTTCCTCTTCCGGCGGCGGAAACAATAATAATACATCATACGACATATGGTATGCTTGCGATGATGGAAGACATATATATGACTACACCAGCACCAATATGTCTCAATGCGTTGCTGAATATCACAATTATATGTATTATTCAGCCTGTAACGGATACGGCTACAAATACGATATAGGATGCAATTAAATTCACTCAAAACAAAAAAACGGTCGGAAATTTCCGGCCGTTAAAAAATCACAATCGTAATGAAAAATCATGAAGCAGGCTTTTCAAAGCGTCATTTCGCTCTCCCTCGGTTTCCAAACGCTCTCTCAGCCGCTGACATAAGAGTTCCGCATCTTTGGCATAATAAAAAAAGCTGAGTTTAAACTGGTCATGCGCAAAACCGCTAAACCAAAAAATAAAATTTTTAACCTCTTCTGTTCCGGCATGAAAGCTGATAAAATCAACCATATGCCCGGAAAGCAAAACCGTACTTGCTTCCTGCCAGATATTCAGGCAAAAATCTTTTTTCGAAGACAACAGATTTCTCAGCAAACACAAAAATTTTAATTCGTTGCCAATCAGCAGATTATCCTCAGGCACGTCAAGATTAACCGCCAAAACCTGAAACAAAGTCACAAAATCGCCATGCCCGTCAAATTCACAACCGGCATCGCCGCTTTTCGGAAATTTCTCGTTCCATCTCTTCCTGAGAAAATTTCGACGTTCCCGGCTACGTTCAGCCATAGCTGAAAAACGAGAACTGTCAACCTTGTTTTTTGCCAATTCCCCAGCCATTTTCCGCAAGATTTCCCCTTCCCGGAAAAAACAACGCAGACACGAATAAACATCCGCCATTGATGAAAAAGACGTTTCATCAATCCGCCATAACGCCAAACGTTGTTCCATCAAATAAAGAAGCTGAGAAACCTTATCAAGATAAACGCCGCTGAACCGATGGTCGGTCATGGCTTCTGCTTCAAGCACCCGCAACATTTTCATGTCACGATTAAAATCAAACAGATTTTGTAATTCATTTTCCATAATGATATGCTTAATTAATAATTTTAATAAAAATAAATTCAATACGCTGTTCTTAGCCCAAATCCCGGCAAAATTCAACAAAAAAGCGCCGGATATTATCCGGCGCTTTCGTTTTCAGCTTTCACTGCAATAAGCATCATAAAGCCGTTGATGTTCCAGAATGCGTAATCTAACCAAACCTGCATCTTTTAACTCAGATAACCGAACAGAAATCGCCTCCCTGACATCAGGATACATCTCTTGCCATTGCGGCATCCATTTCAAAAAAATCTGATAATCCATCGAAAAAGCCAAACTGTCACCAAAATATTCAAGCTTAACAACCATTAAGGCAGCAAAACAACGATGTAAATCATCATCAAAAGAATAACTTTCCAAAATCTTTGCCGCTTCTTTGCTCGTCAGCACACATTCTTCATCCATCCGGTAAAATTTCTGCCTGGCTGCCAGCATAAATGCAAAAAGTTCCTTGCCCATAAACAAAATAAGTTCAGGATTATCGCACATAAAAGGCCAAAAATCTTGAAGTTCGTCACCTCTCCCATCTTCCGTCAGCATATCCTGCCAAAAATTTTTAAGATACATCTTAAGCTGAAATTTCTGATAATCAGCTATTTCCTGCCACGTTGCCGCTCGTCCGGAAGACACATCTCCGCGGATTCCCAAACGCAAAACCGCATCATGATAAGCCCCTTCTTTAACCGCCGGCAAAAGAACATCAAAAGACAACATTCTTGAACACAAATCATAAACTTCAGAAAACTGTTTAAAAGTCAACGTAGCCATAATAATTTTATTTTTAATGAAACATAATAATTTACCTTCACCCCCTCCTTATCATTTTCCGTTCATATTGTCAAAGAAAAAAGCGCCTGACATAAAATCAGACGCTTTTTATCAGATAAACTGCTTACCTGTCTTTAGGCGCACTTCTTAGAAGAACATCCGCCATGACAAGCGCCGTCTACAGCCTTCTTTTGGCCTTTGTGCTTAACAGCGGCCTGAGCGGCAGCCAAACGGGCAACCGGAACACGATACGGAGAGCAGGAAACATAATCTAAACCGACTTCGTCAAAGAACTCGATAGATTTAGGATCACCACCATGCTCACCGCAAACGCCGAGATGCAAATCCGGATTAGTTGCACGGCCTTCAACAGCTGCGCGGCGAACCAGTTTGCCAACACCGTCAACGTCGATGGAAGCAAACGGATCGGCAACATAGATACCTTTAGCGCGGTATTCATCAAGAATAGCGCCGGTATCATCACGGCTCATACCCAAAGTTGTCTGGGTCAGGTCGTTTGTACCAAAACCGAAAAATGCGGCAGATTCTGCAATTTCTTCAGCCATCAGGGCTGCGCGCGGCAATTCAATCATGGTACCGACCAGGTAGTCAATCTTCTTGCCTTTTTCAGCAAAGACTTTCTCAGCTGTAGAATCAATAACAGCCTTGACAATGTCCAGCTCCTTCTTGGAACCAATCAAAGGAACTTCAATTTCCGGCGTAACTTTAACACCGGCTTCCTGGCATTCCAAAGCGGCTTCCAAAATAGCACGGGTCTGCATTTCGGCAATTTCAGGATAGGTAACGGCCAAACGGCAGCCACGGTGACCAAGCATCGGGTTAGCTTCGTGCAAAGCATTGGCGCGATTCTTAACCTGTTCCAAAGTCATACCCATCTTGTTAGCCAGTTCCTGCATTTCGGCATCAGTGTGCGGCAGGAATTCGTGCAAAGGCGGATCAAGCAAACGAACCGTTACCGGCAGACCGTCCATAATTTTGAACAGGTCTTTAAAATCCTGCTTCTGGTAAGGCAGCAAACGAGCCAAAGCCTTACGGCGGCCTTCTTCGTTCTCAGACAAAATCATGGCGCGCATATCAGGAATTCTGTCAGCATCAAAGAACATATGTTCTGTACGAGCCAAACCGATACCTTCGGCACCAAAATCGCGAGCTGTCTGAGCGTCTTTCGGTGTTTCGGCGTTAGCGCGAACACTCATGGTGCGGATTTCGTCAACCCAGCTCATCAGCTTACCGAAGTTACCGCTGTTTGTATCAGCTTTAACTGTCGGAATCTTGCCTTCGATAATCTGGCCTTTAGCACCATCCAGAGATACCCAGTCACCTTCGTTAATAACAACGCCGGACTTGGTTGTCATTGTCTTTTTGGCATAATCAATTGTAATGTCGGTAGAACCGGAAACACACGGTGTACCCATACCGCGGGCTACAACAGCCGCGTGAGAAGTCATACCGCCGCGGGCTGTAATAACGCCCTGAGAAGCGTGCATACCGCCGATATCTTCCGGAGAAGTTTCGTTACGGATAAGAATAACTTTTTCGCCTTTGGCAGCCCACGCTTCAGCGTCTTCGGCATTGAAAACGGCACGACCAACGGCAGCCCCCGGAGAAGCCGGCAAACCGGTAGCGATAACTTTCTTTTCAGCTTTCGGGTCAAGCATCGGGTGCAACAGCTGATCCAACTGGTCAGCACCAACGCGCATGATAGCTTCTTCTTTGTTCAACAGGCCTTCTTCAACCATTTCAACAGCCATACGAACGGCAGCAGCAGCAGTACGTTTACCGTTACGGCACTGCAGCATCCACAATTTACCGTGTTCAATGGTGAATTCCATATCCTGCATATCTTTGTAGTGTTTTTCCAGGTTGTTGCGAACATCAACCAATTCCTGATACAGGTGCGGCCATTTTTCTTCCAGAGAAGTACCGTCATTTTTAGAAGCCATCGGCTGCGGTGTACGGATACCGGCCACAACGTCTTCACCCTGAGCATTAATCAGATATTCGCCGTAGTACACGTTTTCACCTGTAGCCGGGTCGCGGGAGAAGCATACGCCGGTAGCGCAATCATCGCCGGCATTACCGAATACCATGGTCTGTACGTTAACGGCTGTACCCCAGTCACCCGGAATATTGTTCAGCTTGCGGTAAGTAATGGCGCGGGCAGCCATCCAGGAACCGAAGACGGCACCGATACCGGCCCACAGCTGTTCCCAAGGATCCTGCGGAACGACTTTTCCCAGTCTTTTACCGATTTCTTTATATTCGTTAACCAGTTCTTTCAAATCTTCAGCTGTCAAATCAGTGTCAGACTTGTAACCTTTGGCTTTCTTCATGGCTTCCAGAGCGCCTTCATATTCATCAAGATCGGCACCAAGAACAACGTCAGAGAACATTTGCAGGAAACGACGGTAAGAGTCGTAAGCAAATCTTTCGGAACCGGAAGCTTTTGCCAAAGCCTTAACTGTTTCATCGTTCAAACCGAGGTTCAAAACGGTATCCATCATACCCGGCATAGAAACGCGGGCGCCGGAACGGACTGAGAAGAGCAACGGGTTGTTGGCATCGGCAAATTTCTTGCCCATAATACCTTCAACATGAGCAACGGCAGCCTTAACCTGGTCTTTCAAGTCAGCCGGATAAGTCTTGTCGTTATTGTAATAATATGTACAAACTTCAGTTGTAACCGTAAATCCCGGAGGAACAGGCAGGCCAACCACGTTCATTTCAGCGAGGTTAGCGCCTTTACCGCCGAGCAGATTGCGCATGCTGGCATCGCCTTCGGCTTTGCCGTTACCAAATGTATAAACCCATTTACTCATGGTCAATTCAGCTCCTATTAGCTAATAAAGTTAAAACAAGGCTGCAAGCCAGGTGCAAGCACAAGTGATTCGCAGCCGCTTAGTTATCAAACTGCCGCAAATTTATAACAGCTTGCAAGATTCTTCAAGAAAAATTTCATTTTCAAGGATTTATTCACAATCCCGCCGCAAATTTTCCCGCCAAAAACCGATTCGCCGGCAAATTTGCAAATATAAGAACGGCAAGCGCCGTTTTTGTCTCATACCGATTCGTTTTCCGCGCTGCCAACAAGATTTTGTCAGATTCAATTTGGCGCCGTTTGTTGCAATTTTATTAAAACTTAATATTTTACACGGATTTATGTTGTTTTAAATTATAAAACATGCTACTCTATTATAGACAAAATACAATTATGTCATTGTATTACATTTTTTATTATTAGGAAACCAATAGAGTTTAACAGGACATAAATCTTCGTTTGCTCTGCTGATGTTTTCCTTCAAGATATACGCTCTGCGGCATACGTGCTTTCGCCAGGGCTTTAAAATTTATCCGCGCTTTCCCTTTGGGAAAGTTTAATCATATATACCAAAAAAAATTTTTAATAACTTAAATAATTTTTTATATGAAACAAATTTTGAACACTGTCGGCAGCTGCGCATCTGCGGCAGTTAAGAGCATCATCATGCTCCTTTGCGTATTTGTATTGGGAACATCAGCATTAACCTCTTGCGGCACGGAAGTAGACACCATTACCGAAGAGTGCCCGAACGGAGATTGCCCCGACCCGAAACCTGATCCGAAACCGGATCCTGACCCGGACGTTAAAGCTGAAAGCGTAACCAAAATCGGCTGCGAATTCGGCAAAAACTACTGGAGCGCGGAAAATGCCGTCCTGACCCGTTCAACAGCCTATCAGTTGGCAAACAGGGACGGAGGCGTTTTCGGCAAGATAAACATCACCTACCGCGCTAAGACCACTTTTAGCGACAACTCGGTAAAAGAATCCCAGCATCCGTATAGTGTCAACCACTCTATCGCCGGATTCGGATACCTTGGCACCCGCTACGTTGTCAAAGACGCCGTCAAGATGTTTGAACAGGACCCGGAAATTACCCGCAGCGGAGATATCACATTCTTAAGCTGGGGAAACGGCAAAGCGAAAATAGCCTTTCGCACCTTCACTTCAAAATCTGTAAATTCAATCACCATTAACGGCTTTGAAAAAACAGACCTTTGCAGTGCGGAAAGCGAATACAGCTATGACCGTACGGAAGTCATCAATCAGGGTGACAGCTTGGATTGGACCAAATATGCAGTCCGCATTTACGGAACCGCCATCGCCTCTGACGGCGAAGACCTGGCCCAAAACTTTTATATTGAAATGGCTTACAGGGAATCAAAAGGTTCATCTCCCGATCCGGGACCTGACCCCATTGACCCCGAAGCCGTAAAATATGACGTCATCAACAAGATTGTTAACAAAGACGGTGTTACCGGCGACCTTATCGTCATTTACAGTGACGGAAGTCAAAAAAATCTTGGTAAAGTCAATATCCCTTTGCGTACGTCGACGTTCACTAACCCTGACCAGACAGTAAAGGTAGCAAGCTTTGCTTATGAAAAGCAAAACCCAAGCTATACCAAGAACATGAAAACCGGCAACGTTCGCTCAGACTACCAACTGGGTTGTCAGATTCAAATCACGGAAATGAAAAACACCATCACCATGAAAACCGACAAAGCTGTCGCAACCATGGGCGGTCTTTTTGAATATCCGGTTTTGATTGACCCGCTTGGCGTAGAACACTATTGGGACATTGAAGGTTGGTCAATCAGCCAAACCGGCATCACCGACGACGGCGGCAACGGCAACATAATGAAACTGACTTATGCAGCCAACGCATCTTACTACGGAACCAACAAGGCTCTGCAGTCGATTGTTTATCTTGTGAAAGAAAACACGCCCGGCCCCGATCCCGACCCGGATGAAAAAATCCAGATTAATGCCTACCCAAAAGACGCCCATATTGAAGGCAGCTTCATCAAATGGACTTTGGTTCGCGTCTTTTTCTATAACGGAAAAGAAACAACCGAAGAAAAAGCCATGAGCATCCGCCATATGTGCAGCCTGACCACGGAAAGCAGAAAGACGACGTTTGACCGCACTTATGCGACCACAACGCCGAATATGGATTTATTGTCATCAGAACCTTTCCAGGATGGAAATTACTACGGTACTTTCGTACAGTATGAATCTTTGTTCTCATACCCCGACTTTACCAACACAATCAAATCCGAGGGAAGAACTGTTGTCAATTATAACGACAACGGCTTCAAGATGACCGTCTGGAATGAAGGATTACTGGTTGAAAAAACCGGTGTCGATAAGAGTACCAATAACGTTTCCACCAATCCCAACCAGAAAGTCTTCATCGACCACATCAACTACCACCTGACAAACGGCGGTACTGAAGCGGCCACGGGAAGACAGGAGGTTGCGTATACGGAAAACAACGTTACCCCGGGACCTGACCCGACACAGCAAACCGGTGCTTATGCCAAGGATGCTCATATTGACGGCTCATTAATCAAATGGACTCTCGTTCGTACATATTCCAATGCCGACGACGAAGAAATTCCGATGAGTGTGCGTCACCTGGGCAACCTGACGACTGAAAGCCGCAAAACCACGGAAAAGCGCGATTACAGCATCACCACGCCGAAGATGAACCTTGTTTCGAGCGAATCTTTCAAAGAGAACAATTATTTTGGAACCTTCTGCAAATACACATCGTCATTTGCATATCAGGATTTCACCAACGTAATCTCTTCTCAGGGAAGAACCATTGTCAACTACAATGACAACGGCTTTGAAATGGAGATTTGGAATGAGGCACTGCTTGTTGAAAAAACAGGACAGGAACTCGGCCAGTACGATATTTCGACGGATAAAGACTACAACACTTACCTTGACATCCTCAACTACCATTTAACCAATGGCGGCGCAGAGGTTGCAACAGGCAAGCAGGAAGTGGCCTATACCAAGAAAGCGGACGGCGGCGATGGCGGCGAGGACAAAATAACCCGCACTTTCCAGGAAGACGGTGTTGAAAACGGCAAACTTTACTATTATTACATCGTAACCCATAGTAAAAACCCCGAACTCAACTCTAAAACCCGTCATTCCGTGGATTTAGTCGGCAGCATCTCGGCAAAAGCAGTTTCACCTTGGACAACCAAGGCCGAAAACGCCGGATTCAATCTGACAGGCAACACTGACCAGGTCTATGACAACGCCCGTGATTATACCTTTGCGTCCAACCGAGGCAACAACACGGCAAACACTTCCTTGCAGAAGGATTACACCGTTTCTCACGATGGATACAGCCATACCTTTACCGTTAACGGTAACATCAAGGCTTCTGTCAACAGAACGGCATCTTCCGAAACATCCAACACATACACGTTCAAATCAGACCTGTATGTTAACAGTGTTTTCTTCAAGACAAGCAGCGCAACCGTTGTTGAAACCATTGAAGGCAGCGGCGCGGAAGATAAGGTAACCAAGGTGATTGTCAAAGACAGAGTTGAAAACGGCAAGCTTTACTGGATATACAAGGAAACGCACAGCCAGAAACCGGAACTTGATAAAACCGAAAACGGCAGTGAACCAATTGTATACAACCTGAGTGCAACCGCAGTCAACGACTGGACGGCCAAAGCCGGTGCAACCGGTATCAGCCTGAACGGTTCAACCAACCAGATATATGTCGGCGCGAAAAATTACACTTTCGTATCCAACCGCGGCAACAACATCGCCAATGCTTCCCTGCAGACGTCTTACACCGTAAGCGCTCACGGAATTACCGAAACATTAACAATTTCGGGCAATGTCAGCGGCCAGGTCGGATTAGTAAGTTCTTCTCAAAATTCGAACACTTATCAGTTCACAGCCAAGCTGTTTGCCGATAATGTCGAGCTGGTTTCAAGAAGTGACAACGCCATTGAAACGATTGAGGAGGACAAACCGGAAGACGTAATCACGCGCAGTGTTGAAAAAGTTAAGGTTCAGAACGGACAACTGTACTACAATTATATTGTAAAACACTCTGTCAATACTGACCAAAACTCAACCACCGAACATAGTGTCCCCTTGGAAAAGAGTCTGTCTGCAACCGCTGTCAACGATTGGACCGCGCAGAACAGTCAGTCCGGTTTCAACTTGACCGGCAGCACGTCTCAGTCTTTCGGCAGCAATGGACGTTACACGTTCAGTTCCAACCGCGGTGACAACTACGCCGACGCTTCGTTGCGGACGAGCTATGTTGTAACCCATGACGGCCAGAACTTTACGTTAACCGTCAACGGTACGGTCAGTGGCCAGGTATCGCGTATTGCCAATGCGGCAACCTCAAACACTTACCAGTTCATGGCAAGATTGTTTGCGGACAATGTCGAAATTGCAACCGCCAGCGACAATTGTGTTGAAACGGTTACTCCGGATCCCAACCCGAACCCTTACGGATTGGTTGAGATTTATTCAACGGTAACCTTTACGACCAATGCTACGCCCAAAGTAACCATGGCTGCGCGCTATGACAATGGTAATTGCATCGTCTACATAGACGGACAAGTGGTTTACAAAGGTACGGCACCCAGCGGTACAATTTCTGCCATTCCGACAGATACAGGCTGGCAAGCAGCATCCATTCAGGAAATCGGCGATTACTTCGTTTACAGTGGTGTAAATGGTGGTTCTTCTACCGTTACCAAAGCTGACATTACTTACAACAAATATCCTTCGGGTATTCTGCCGGTAAATGTAACGAAGAATGATGATGGCACTTGGCGTGGTTCTAACAACTATACCAGCGCAACATTTGGCCAATATTGATGATTTATGTTCCTAGGGAGAAATCCCCCTCTATTGAAAGAAAGCCGCCGCACGCAATGTGCCGCGGCTTTCTTTGTATCCTCTTTCTATTTTTTCTCTATATTCATCTTTTCCCGCCGAACCTTCCATCAAAATTGTCACTCCGAACTCGTTTGTCCCAGGCAAGCTCGTTCGCACCAAAAGTCTCTGTCTGCACTATCGCTTGCCAATTACTGCAAATGTCATCCTGAGCTTGTCTCAGCATCTAAAACTCTCAACCCAAACGTACCCCCGTCACCCCAACAAACGTCATGTTCGGACAAACACAGTGCTTCCTTATGCACGGAACAGCCCACGGCGAGCTTTCCGCAGCAGGCCGCGCCTGTGAAGCTGCCCCTACTTCCCCGCGGATGAGTTCAAGCGAATCAGATGATAAAAGACCACCGGCTTAATTTCGGTTGCATTAAAGATTTTGCGGCGAATACGGCTCTTGATATAGTCGGAAATCTGATTTTCATTATAATTAAACTTAACCACTTCCTCGGGAATCTGCGCCTCCATATCAGCCTTAATCCCCGCCGCCAGCTCAGAAAAAGCCGGCTCGTCAAGAATGTCAATGGAAGAAATCTGCAAATCCAGAAGCTTCCATTCCGCATCAAAAACCACGCTGATAAACACGCTGCAATTATAGGCAATACGCTTGCGGTTTTTGAAAACCTGCGCATTAAGCGGCAAAACCCGGCGGCGGTCAACCGCCATAATCTCGACCGGTACCGCCTCGACAAATTCCAAATGCCCATCGCGCAGCCGGAACAAATCGCCGTTACGCGCCGTTTCCACCTGCCCGATGCCGAGAGAATAGCCATAACGCTGATGTTCGCGAATAAAACGCTTGTCCCCGTGCACCGGCATCAAAATTTTCGGCTTCAATAAGGCATACAAACGCTTGAGGTCAGCACGGTTGCCATGCCCGGAAGTATGAACAAGAAACTCCTCCTCGCGAATGACATCCACACCCTGATCCATCAGATTCTCCTGCATCCGCTCGATTTTTTCCTCGTTTCCGGGAATGATTTTTGATGAAAAAATAATCGCGTCACCCTTGGCCAGCTTAACGTCCTTATGCTCGCCCTTGACAATCGAACTCAGCGCCGAACGATAGTTCCCCTGCGACCCGGTGCAGATATACAACGCCTGGTCAGACGGAATGTCCCGCGCATCCTTAATGTCATAAACCGGCGGCATATCCTTAAAATAGCCGCATTCCCGGGCAACTTTCATGTTCTTAATCAGCGTCCGCCCCACCAGAACCGGCGTCCGCCCGGCTTCATAAGCCGCCAGAACCAGACTTTCCAACCGCACCAGATTAGAAGCGAAACACGTCGCCACCAGCCCGTTTTTATACAGCGGCACCAGACGAAGCAGGCTCTCGCGCACGTCTTTTTCGCTAAACTGCGGCTTGTCCACCATAATATTGGTCGAATCCCCCGCCAGCAAATCGACACCCTCTTGGCCGATACGCTCCAAAGCGGCAAAATCCGCTTGCAAAATAGCGGTTTCTCCGTCGTCGAAACGCCAGTCCGTCGCATGAAAAACCTTGCCAAACGGCGTCCTGATATAAAGGGCGCAGGTCTCAGGCACAGAATGCACCATCGGAACAAATTCCACCGAAAAAGTTTCCGTTTCCACCAGCTTGCGGTCATTAACGGCAATCAACGGCACACTCTCTTCAAGGTGAAACTCGTCCAGCCGCCCGCGAATCAGCCCCAGCGTAAAGTCCATGGCATAAACCGGACATTTCAGCTTTGGCCAAACATGGGCAATCGCCCCGAAATGATCTTCATGGGCATGGGTAATAAACAGCCCCTCAATCCGGTCGGCATAATTTTCCAGCAAATCGGTATAGGCAAAAGCCAAATCCGTCCCCGGATAGTCGTCATTCAAAAAAGTGTAACCGCAGTCCACCACGATAAATTTGCCGTTGCAGGCATAAACGTACATATTCATGCCGATTTCGTCAGCACCGCCCACCGGCAGAAAATACAGCCCGTCGTTATCTAAAATACTCATCTATTCAACATTTTCCTTAATATAAAACACATCTCCGGCTCTGATTTTTCGAATCCCGTCCGCCCCGCCAAGCAGCAGCGCCCCGTCTTTATCGACCCCGGAGAAAATTCCTTTTTTTGTTTCTTTTTCGTCAGTTACGTTAATTTCTTCACCCAGACCTTTAACGTTTGCCAGCCACATTTGTCGCAGGGACTCAAAACCTTCCTTATCCCAAGTATCTCTTGTTTTGTCCCAAATAGCAACATAGTTTTTCAAAAAAGTGACTCTGTCGGTGTCAATCCCCGCTTCCTTAAGACTAACCAAAGGATAAACCGCAACATTTCCCTTTGGCGACGCCGCGATATTCACCCCGATACCGATGACAAAATAATCACCGCTTCCCTTTTCCAGCAAAATTCCCGAGATTTTTCCGCCGTTAACCAATACGTCATTTGGCCACTTAAGTTCAATTTTTACATTAACATCCTTAGATAACTCTTTAATTGTCATAAATAAGCACAAAGACGAAAGCAGTACCAGGCGTCCCAGGTCTTTCATCTCGGCCTCCACCGCCAACGACATAAACAGATTTCCCGCACAGTCAATCCACTGCCGCCCGCGTCGCCCCCGACCCGCCGTCTGCCGCACAGCCGAAACCACAACCTTGCTGCCGGAAGCCATTTCCGCAGTCAGTGCCCGCACCACATTGTTGGTGCTGTCCGCTTCGTCAAAATCCAGCCACTGCCAACCGCCGCCAAGCCTCTCTTCTCTTACTGCCACGCCTTTGTTCCTCCCCGCCTAATTCAGAAAATCCTGTAAAACCGTCAGACAGAAGCGCGGATTGACCGCCACCGCAATCATCAGGGCAATGGTTAGAATTAAGCAGATATAAATCCCTTTGTCAACCCGGTCGAACATACCGCTGCGGCTGTCAAAATACAGCGTCTTGATAACCTTGAGATAAGCATAGGCCATCAACAGCTTCGCCACAAGAATGACAATCACAACCCAATAGGCGTGCCGCGCCGCCAAATCGTTTAACACCGTCACCAGCCCGAGAAAACCGAACAACGGCGGCAACCCGAGCATGGAAATCAAAAACACCAGCATCGCCGCCGCCAGCATTGGCTTTGCCGCCGCCAAACCCGACACGTCATGCAGCGTTTCCAAATACTCGCCCTTGCTTTTCAGGCCGTAAAACACCGTGTAGACGCCGGACATAGCCAGCATATAAGACAGGAGATAAACAAAGCTGCTGTGAATGCTCCCTGCGTCAAACGCCGCCAGCACCGCCAGAACAATCCCCATATTGAACAACGCCACATAGGCAAAGATACGCCGCAGGTTGCTTTCGCTGTTGGCGCCGGCCACACCGATAACAATCGAAGTCATGCCAAACACCAGCATCACTTCCTCAAACTGCCAGTACATCGGCATAAACACGTTGCTGATAAGCTTAATCAGCACCGCATAATAGGCAAAAATCGGCACCAAACCGAGGTAACACGCCGCCGGCAAAATCGCTGCTCCCCGCCCGCTGGCACAGCTCTGCCACACCCCAGGCGCCAATGAGGGCAAAACCGGCTGCCGCCAACAAGAAATGCCGCGCGCAGGCAAGCGTTTCCTCAGTGTCGGATTCCGTTTTCAACAGCAGATAATTCAGCGCAAAACCAATTTCCAACACCGCAAACAACGCCCACAGGTCATTCACCGACAAAGCTGCCGTCAACAGCAATAAAGACAACAGCCCCAGGCTGTAAAAACGGAAACTCGGCCGATCCATCCCCAAAAACCACTTCAGCGACAGATAAAAACACACCAGTCCCCACAGATAAACCATCAGTTTAAACAGCGTCGTATAAACGTCATTGGTATAATAAGGCGCAAAACTCTGATTATATAATACCAAAGCCGCCGCGAAAGCTCCGACAATCCCGCATTTTGCAACCGTATAAAAGGTCTTGGGCGTCGCTTTCCGCCGGAATTTCCAAGCCAGAACCTCCGCCGCCAGCGTCACCAGCAGAATAATCTCCGGAAACAGCGCCGCAATATTGTAATTCATCGCCCTACCCCCTCAAAAACCACAGCGGATTAAAGAAAGACAACACCAAAATAACCGCCGCCCCGAAAAAGAACACCGCATCGCCGCGGCTGATGTCCGTCGCCTTATCCTTGTCGCCGGTCAGCCCGGCCGCATCCTTGCGCTGATACAACTCCCGCAACATAGCCGCCGCCGTCAGCAGCAAAGCCGTCACCGCCGTCAGCGCCGTCACCGGATTATAAGACAGCAGCGCCGCCGTAATAACAAAATTATTGACAAACATCGCCGTCAGCGGCAGCCCCGCTCCGGCCAGCATAACAAAGGTAAACACCGCCGACAACCGCGGCATGGAGCACAAAATCCCCGCCGACGACAGGTTTTTGCTCTCCTGCTCGTTTTCCACATAAGCCGTCAATACCGCCACCACTGCAAAAATCAGCAAAAACGCAAACAGCGAAAAGCCCACGTTAAGCAACATCTCATCCGTCGGCAGAAAAACCCCGAGCATAAAAAAGACATAATAAACCGTCACAAAAACAAAAATCTTATAATTCATATCGCGGTTAATCAGCCCGATAAGCGCCAAAACCAGCATACTGACAGCGCTCACCGCCTCTAAAGCCGACATAAAATACATCACCGCTTCCGGTACTTCTTTCGGCCAAAAGCGCATAAAACCGTATATCCCGGTCAACGGCATGATATTGGCGGCAATAAATGCCAGCGGGTCTTTCACCCCGGCATTAACCGAAGCAATCCAATAATGGAACGGCCAAATCGGAATCCGTGACAAAAAGGCCGCAAAAATCGCCAGCCAAACCCAAAGCGCCCCAAGCCCGCTCATTTTCACGCGGCTCACCGCCCCCAGCATAATACTGCTGTTCTGGTGAGAATACAGCACAATAATCGCCGCGAACAACAGCATTGCCCCAAACAGATTATACAGCATAAAACGAAAAACGCTGCCCTGCTTCCTGATATCGCCAAACATCCCCACCAGCATAAACAGCGGCAGCAGCATCACCAAAAAGAAAATAAAAAAGGAGAAAATATCGGCCGACACGAAAAATCCGGTCACCGAACTCAGAAACATCAGCATAAAAATCATCCGCGGCTTCTGCCCTTCCGCCCGACCCTTCACGCCCCACAGCCCGACCAACGCCGCCAGATAAACACCCATAATCAGCAGCAACGCAAAGCTGTCCGCTCCGAAAACCAGTTCAATATGCGGATTCTCCAGCCACATATAGCGTTCTGTCAGCTGCAAATTGCCATACCCCGGCTTAATCAGCGTAAAGGCACGGAAAATCAACAACAGATTGGCCACAAGCGTCAAAATCGTCACATGCAGCACGTTCTGCCCCGAAGCCTTGCCCGTATCCTTGGCCGTAAACGCAAACAGCATCCCCGCCAGCGGCAAAACCGTCATCAACAATAAGTAAGGCACCGTCCCGCTCATCT
>OLIW01002168.1_pt1 | contig 15289 bp, 10 predicted proteins | sample 1601321 | NCBI WGS metagenome assembly OLIW01 (sample SAMEA2452114, study PRJEB22498) | human gut metagenome | reverse complement strand
TTACCCATCCTGCCCTCTTTGATTGTTTCGGGTATCCAGTTTATTTTGCGGTTATATAAAGTACACAAAGCGGCACGCCTACACACAAAAATTTGAATCCACCAAGGCGGAGGACTTGCTTTACAACGAAGTTTCCGAATATCTGCGCCGCGAGACCCTCCAGGCCTTGCCCAATAGCAGGCGCAAGCTCATGACCATGATACTTCGCAAGCTTTTGGCCTCGTCTAGCTATGCAATCGCGGGTACGCTTGAAAGTCTGATAAATCGCCTTGAAGATATGCTTAAAAGCGGTTTGTCAAGTAGTGGCAAATTGGATATTGAGAACGTGGAAAGCGACTTTGAAACGGCGGGCGAATATCAAAATTTTGACGGACTCGCCGAGTCCTCTGAAGGCGCAAATGCAAGCTCGTCCACAAAAGAGTATCTCGACGACGAAAGCGAGTTGGATAGCGACCCCGAATATTTAGATACGGAAAGTGATTCAAGCAATTCCCCAACCCGCCAAACTTCCGAAACTCTAAGCAAAGACGAGCGCGAAGCAATAGAGGCTGAAATTGCCGATTTAAAGACATACCTAAAACACGCGCTTGCGATACACGAAAACTCGAAGGGTAAAGCACTATTAAGCGCTCTAAGGGAAGGCTTTAAAATGGCTAAAGACCTAGGCGGAGCGGAAAAGGCGGTTGTGTTTACCGAATCGCGCCGCACCCAGCAATATTTGTATGAGCTTCTTTCGGCAAACGGATACGCAGGCAAGATAATGCTATTTAACGGCACAAATTCCGACGCCGAAAGCAGGCAAATTTACGAAACTTGGCGGAAAAATAACCCGGGGCGCATAAGCGCGTCAAAGGCGGCTGATATGCGCACGGCTCTTGTGGAGCACTTTAGGGACAAGGCGCAAATTATGGTCGCAACAGAGGCTGCGGCGGAGGGTATAAATTTGCAGTTTTGCTCGCTTGTGGTAAATTACGATTTGCCGTGGAATCCGCAGCGCATAGAGCAGCGCATAGGCCGCTGCCACCGCTACGGGCAGAAATACGACGTTGTGGTTGTAAACTTTTTGAACGTAAACAACGAGGCCGATTGCAGGGTTTTGGACATTCTCGAGACAAAACTAAAACTCTTTGAGGGAATTTTCGGGGCAAGCGACGAAATTCTGGGCGCGATAGAAAGCGGCGTGGACTTCGAGCGGCGCATTGCGCAAATCTACCAAAATTGCCGCAGCTCTTTTGAAATCCAGCGGGAGTTTAACTTTATGCAAGAGATGTTCGCCCATGAAATCGGCGAAAACATGCGCGCGGCGCGCCGCAAGCTGCTTGAGAATTTCGATGCCGAAGTGGCTGAACGGCTCAATGTTTTCCAAGAGGCCTCCTCCGCAACGATAAGCAGAATGCAGGCGCTTTTGTGGGGGCTTACGCGGCACGAATTGGAGGGCAAGGGAGCGTTCTTTGACGATGAAAACCTGACATTTCAGATGTTCGACCCGCAAAACCGCGACGTGCGCGACAAAAAGCTATACGCAATGAAGTGGGTGGGCAAGCACTGCGAGCCCTACGGCCTCGGCCACCCGATTGCGGAAAAACTAATCGCCAGCGCGCTAAACCGCGATTTGCCCTATTGCGGCATACTCTTTGACTATGAAAATTCCGTGGGTAAAATAAGCGCCTTAGAGCGGCTTCCGAAAAAGTCGGGCAAACTAATGCTTTCAAAAGTTACAATAGGCGACGATTCCGCGCCCGAAGAACACCTTGTAATTTCCTGCGTTGACGACTTGGGAAACCCCATAGAGCAACAGACAGCAAGGCGTCTATTTAACCTAAACGCAAGAACTTACGAGGTAAATAGAGCCTTTGAGCCGGGCAAGCTAAGCGAGATATTCGAGGCGCAGAAGGCCGAAATTGCAGAAAGGTGTGCCGAAATTGCCGAAAGGGAGTTTGACGCCGAAGTGGAGAAACTCGAGCGCTGGAGCGGCGACCGCAAAAACGCCCTTGAAATTAAGCTAAAGGAAATGGACAAAAAGATACGGGAGTTAAAAAAGACCTCCCGCCAGCCGCACACTCTTGAAGAAAAAATCGAGCTTCAGCGGCGGCAAAAGGCGCTCGATACGGAGCGCATGAATATGCGGCGCAAGCTCTTTGAGGCACAAGACGCCATAGACGCCGAGCGCGATAAATTGATAGAAAATGCCGAAAAATCCTTGCATAAGCCACTAAAATCCCAAATCATATTTGCCATAGATTGGAGAATTGTATAGATAGAAAGGTTTCGATTTGAAATGAAGTTAAATAAACTTACTGCAAAGAACTATAAGTCTCTAGAAGACATTGAAATAAAATTCAATGGGAACTATTGTGCTATATCGGGAAAAAATAATTCAGGAAAATCAAATATTATTCATCTCATTACCTACTTGTTAGGACCTTCATCACTTGTTCCATGGAATGATAATATACGTCTAGATTTTAAGTCAGATTGTACTCAGTGGATGGGGCCAGATACGATCATTAATATTCACTATGAGTTTTCTTTAAATGATAGAGATGATAAGGGACTAATAGAATTCATAAAGCGATTTGCGAATAAAGATATAAAATACAATGATAACAAAGACCTCTTACTTGAGGTGTCCATTTTATTATCAAATTCATCAGAATTAGAATACAAAGTTTTATTTGAAAAGGAGGAACTAGCGCCCAAAGATATTATACGTAGACTGAGAGATTCTGAACTCCTAATATTACATAATTCTACTAAAAATATGATGCCCAACTTTTTTCTTTCTGGAAAGACATGTTTCGGTTTAGATTATACTAGGGAAGAATATAAGGATTTAGACAAAGCGTTATCTAATGTTAAAAAAACGGTTGAGAAAATATCTAAAAATCGGAAAGAAAAATTAGAGAAATTTTTAGGAGAATTACGTGAAACGTATACCGTTGAGTTTTCATTGTTGAACAGTCTGATGCCGAGCAGACACATGCCGTTTGATATTTTATTAAAGAACTGTAATGTTCAAGTACCTCTTAGTGATTGGGGAAGTGGAACACAAAATCGTACTACTATTTTGATGAATTTAATGAAAGCAATAAGCAATCAAGATGCCGATGCAGTTCCTATAATTGTTATCGAAGAGCCGGAATCGTTCTTACATCCATCCGCTCAAGCAGAATTTGGCAAAATTCTGCAAAAAATATCAAAAGAACATAATATTCAAATTATAGTAACAACTCATTCTCCGCATATGTTGAATATAACAGACCCAATATGTAATATTTTGCTTCACAAACCGTATGGAAAGCTAAAAAAAGGAGAATATCCAAGAACTACAATCGTTGATACATCTGGCGCCAATTGGATGGCACCTTTTGCAGAGCACCTTGGTTTATGCAAAGACATTTTTTCTAACTGGATTTCATTTCTTGGCGTTACCAAGCAAAAAGTATTATTTGTAGAAGGTGATACAGACGTAAGATATTTAACGCATATTCGAAATGGGAATTTCCCGTGTGGAAAATTTCCTGAAGACATTGAAATTATCTCGTATAATGGAGCTGGAACATTATCTAATTCTTCCTTGATCTCTTTTGTATTAAGCAAATTTGATAAGACATTTATCTTATTCGATAAAGATGTAGAGCCTTCGGTGATAAAGCATTTGAATGCTCTAAATTTAAAAGAAAAATATGACTATATGTCTGTTGGGATTGATAAACCGGGTAAAAGATCAATTGAGGGACTATTACCAGATAATCTTATTCAATATGTGGATGATAATAATAGAGAACTTGTAGCAGCAGAACGTTCAGATCAAAAAGAAGAAGTTAAAAGTGCTAGATCGGAACTAAAGAAACTTTATTGTGAAGAATTCTGTAAAAGAGAAAACTTTTCAGATGATGATTTAAAAGAATTTAAACCTTTAATTAAGCAAATCTGCAAGGTTTTTAAATAAAAAATTATAATATCCACAATTTATATTACAAAATAATAAGACAATTTACTTCTTTTTAGATCAGTAAATGAGGGCTTGAAAGTTGTACTAATTTCACTAAATGATATACACTCATATGCAAAAAATGGATGGAAAGAGTTTGGATTTGGTGGAGGTGAATAGGCGGGCGGTGATGGAGGCGCTCAAAGAAGTCGCGCCCGAAGTTGTCTCGGAGGACGGGGTTGACCTCGAAAAGCTCGCCGTCTTAATCGGCGAAGATAAAAACCTATCCGACAAGCTCGAACGCTACAACTTCACTTGGCCCGACAAGCGCAAAGCCATAAAATCCGCCCTAACCCCGTCAAGCGGCACACTCCGCCCCGCGCCAAAAGAGTCCGTAAATTGGGACAACACAAAAAATCTATATATCGAAGGCGACAACCTCGAAGTCCTAAAACTTTTGCAAAAGTCCTACTTCGGCAAAATTAAAATGATATACATAGACCCCCCATACAATACGGGCAAAGAGTTTGTGTATCCCGACGACTACGCCGACAATATCCAAAACTACCTTGAACTCACCGGCCAAATAAACGAATCAGGGCGGCGCATTACAACCAATACCGAAACAAGCGGCAGATACCACACTAATTGGCTGAATATGATGTATCCGCGCCTTAAGCTTGCACGCAACCTCTTGCGCGACGACGGCGTAATATTCATATCCATTGACGACCATGAAGTTTCAAACCTCCGCAAAATTTGCGACGAAATTTTCGGCGAGGAGAATTTTGTTGGGAATATTGTGTGGCAATCTACGCAAAAGAATGACCCTAGATATATTGCCATAAATCACGAATATATATTGTGTTATGTTAAAAATATTTTTTCTGAAGGATTGTCGGAAAAATGGAGAATGCCTCATCCTTTAATCTCCGAAATGATGAATGAGTATAGAAAGATCAAAAATCTATCGATTCCAGAGCAGCAAAAAATCTGGGATTCTATTATTAAAAAGGATAAATTTTCTCAATTAAAACACTATAAATATATAGACAAACGTGGTCCATATTTTGCATCTGATATTAGTGATCCACAAAAGAATGGGCCAAAGCATGATTTTGTCATTCATCCGATAACAGGTTTACCATGCAAACCTCCCGCTGGAGGTTATTCTCCTCGAGAAGATGAAATGCGAAGGCGATTAGCAAACGATGAGATTCACTTTGGAAAGACACATGAATTTGTTGTATGTCAAAAAAAATATTTGATTACAGCAGAGGATAGATAGAATAGTGTCTACTATGAAGATGGACGACGGGCCACAAAGGTACTTTCCGATATAATAGGAAATGATATATTTGAACATCCAAAATCAGAATTACTCTTAAAAAGATTTATTGGTTTTACATGCGTAAAAGACTCCATCATACTTGATTTCTTTTCGGGGTCGGCGACGACTGCTCATGCGGTGATGGAGTTAAACAAGGAAGACGGCGGCAACAGGCAATTTATTATGGTGCAGTTGCCCGAACCTTGCGGCAAAGACACTGAGGCATTTAAAGCGGGCTATAAAAACATCTGTGAAATAGGCAAGGAGCGCATACGCAGGGTAATCAAAAAAATCGAGACCGAATATGCGGAGTCTGAAAAATCCACGCAAGGAGAGCTTGATTTGGGCGCCCCCGCAAAACAAAAGCCCGACTTGGGCTTTAAAGTCTTTAAGCTGGACACTTCAAACTTTATTCCCTGGGACTCCAACCCCGACAATTTAAGCGAGGAAAGTCTGCAACGGAGCCTGTCCAACATCAAGCTTGACCGCTCGCAGCAAGACTTGCTTTACGAGCTTTTCTTAAAGCTTGGCGTCACGCTCAATACGCCGTATCAGAAAGTCGAGCTTGCGGGCAAATATATGTACGACATCGGCTACGGCTCTATCTACGCCTGCCTTGACGACGATTTGGACATGGAGTTTTGCAAGGCAATGATAGCCTACCACGACGCCCAATTCCCGAAAGAGGAATCTCAAAACAAGAAAGAGGAGCGCGAGCTTGAAAAATACCGTTTGGAGACAACCACATTTATCTTCCGCGATTCCTCCTTTGCCGACGATAACATCAAGACCAACATCCTCCAAACCCTCCGCCAAATGGGCCTAACAAACATCAGAGCTATTTAGTGATTTATGAGCGATGAAATCAAATATTGCCCCCTATCTGGGTATAAGTGTGATCTTCATAAATACAATGATGGCGATTTATCCATATATTTTGATTCATATTATCAGAGTCCTAATGAATTTTTCCAAGCGGGATATAGGATAACAGCAAAAGCGTTAAAAGATTATCCTTTGGAAGACATTAACAGATGGCATGTCTGGCACTTTGTCGCAGAATGGCTTTACTATCATCAAAACGCTACCTCAGATGATGACATAATCACCTTGTGTGCAGATGATGAAAAGGATCTTTCAAAGAACTACTTTTCGATAGGTGATATATTAAAAATGCATATATTACCAGTTGAAATACCAGAAAAATTACTACGATTTATATATTCGAATAATTATAATTGTTCAGCCTTCCCCTTGAAGAAATTTCTCATAAATGATTCAAATGCAGTTTTAGACATATTGGGAATAGGATCTTTCGACGAATTAATGATGTTATTGGAATATTTGGAGCAAAGCGGATATATAAAGCTTACATTTGAGAAGAAAGAAATTAAAGGTACTAAAGATTTTTATGATTTCATAAATGCGCGTTTTACTCCAAAAGGGTTAACATATTATAAAACCTATGTTGGAGACTCAAACAGGGGATTTGTTGCAATGAAGTTTGGGAAATCTCCAAGATGGGTTGGTAAGAATGGTAAAATTTATGAAGAAGGAGAGCGGAACTTAGACGAATTCTACGATGATTTGATAGCGCCTGCAATAAAGCGCGCGGGATTTGAGCCGGTAAGGATAGACAGGACACTACACAACAAGAAGATTGATGATGAAATTTTAGTGCAAATTAGAAAGTCTAAATTTGTGGTATGCGATTTAACTTACGAAAATCTCGGCGCGTATTATGAAGGCGGATTTGCGCAAGGCTTAGGCAAAGAAGTATTCTTTGTATGCGAAAAAGAATTTTTCGATTCTCACCCGCCGCACTTTGACCTTAACCACCATGTGACAACCCTATATGAGCGCGGGAAAGAGGAGAAATTTATAAGTGAGCTTGCCGCGCGAATAGAAAACAATGTGGTAAAAGTTTAACTTGGATAATTGCTCTATTTTTCTTGGAGGTAGGCCATAAATAACTTGCAATATGTAAAAGCACTTTAGAAAAAAGGAATAAATGAAGCTAAAGTTTAGCGCAGATTTGGGGTATCAGTTAGACGCGATTGCGGCGGTGGTTGACCTCTTTAAAGGACAGGAGAGTTTTAGCTCTACTTGCTCTTTTGATTTGTCAGGTAGGCAAAACGGCGTCTTGATAACGGAAGATGCCGTAGGCAACAATTTGGCAATATCTGAAGAAAAACTACTGGAAAACCTAAATGAAGTACAGTTGCGCAACTGCATATCGCCTTCGCCCAAAGAAAAGTTGGTTGCTCCATACGATTTCACCGTGGAAATGGAGACCGGCACGGGCAAGACATACGTCTATTTGCGCACGATATTTGAGCTAAACAAAATATACGGATTTTCTAAATTTATTATTGTTGTACCGTCAATCGCAATAAAAGAGGGTGTGTGGAAATCTATATCTATAATGACGGAGCACTTTAGAAGCCTCTATGACAACGTTGCCTTCGACCCATTTGTATACGACTCCTCAAAGCCAACACGGATAAGAAACTTTGCATCTTCCAACAGCCTGCAAGTAATGATTATCAACATAGACGCGTTTAGAAAATCATTTGAGGGCGATAAAGATAAAGAAACAAAAGCAAACCTAATTCACAGAGAAACCGAAAAACTTAATTGGGAAAAACCCATAAGCCTGATTCAGGCCACAAACCCGATTGTAATTATAGACGAGCCCCAAAGTGTAGATACGACTCCAAAAAGCAAAGAAGCTATACAGTCGCTAAATCCGCTCTTTAAACTCCGCTATTCGGCAACGCACGTCGAAAAATTCAACATGGTTTACAGGCTCGACTCTATAGACGCCTACGAACAAAAGCTCGTAAAGCAAATAGAGGTTGCCGGAATACAGGTTCAAGACGGCAACAACGCCCCCTATGTAAGGCTCATCTCAACTTCAAACAAAGACGGAAAAATAAGCGCAAAGATAGAGCTTGATACGCTCGCAAAAGACGGCGGCGTAAAGCGAAAATCCAAAACCGTAAAAAGCGGTCAGGATTTGTACGACGTATCGGGCGGTAGAGACCTTTACAAAAATTTATATATCTCCGAAATAAATACATCGGAAGAGTCATTCATAAGGCTTTCAAACGGCGAGGAAATAATGCTCGGAACCGCCGTTGGAGAGGTGAATAAGGATTTCTACCAGCGCGTTCAAATCAGAAAGACAATAGAGGAGCACTTCGAAAAAGAAAAGCGCTTGCGCCCAAAGGGGATTAAAGTTCTAAGCCTGTTTTTTATCGACAGAGTTGCCAATTACAGAAGTTACGACGAAAGCGGCAACCCCATAAAAGGGAAATTCGCAAAAATGTTTGAGGAGGAATACGTTAAAGTCGCAAAGTTGCCGCGCTTCAATACCCTCTTTAAAGAAGTAGATTTGACGACATCGGCCCAAGAAGTCCACGACGGGTACTTTTCAATAGACGGCAAGAAAAAGGATTCTTCGGGAAAAGACATTTTAAAGGACACAAATTCGCGCAAGGAAGATGAGTCTGCATTCAATACGATTATGAAGGATAAAGAGTGGCTCTTGTCCTTCGATTGCAAACTGAAATTCATATTCTCGCACTCGGCTTTGCGCGAGGGTTGGGATAATCCAAACGTGTTTCAAATTTGCACGCTAAATGAAACGGATTCCTCCCTCAAAAAGCGCCAAGAGATAGGGCGCGGTTTGCGCATTGCGGTAAATCAGGACGGAGAGCGCGTCTTTGAGGACAATGTAAATATCCTCACGATTATGGCGAACGAATCTTACGCGGATTTTGCAAAAAAGTTGCAGACGGAAATCGAGGCGGAACAAGGTATAAAGTTTGGTGTAATTGAAAAAGAGTTTTTTGCGTCGCTATCCTTAAGGGCAGAAAACGGCGAAGTTTCTTATCTTGGCCTGGAACAATCGGAAAAGCTCTATGCGCACTTGCGGCAATACGGCTACATAGACAATAAAGACAAAGTCACAGAATTCCTAAAGCATGACTTGAGAAACAATTGTATAAATGTCCCTCCGGAATTTGAAAATATTCGTCCGCAAATCATAGCTATGGTTCGCAAAGTTGCAGGCAAGCTGAATATCAAAAATAAGGATACTAGGCGAAAAGTGTCTGTAAATAAGCAAGTCTATCTTGATCCCGAATTTAAGGAACTTTGGGATAAGATAAAAAATAAGACCATTTACAGTGTAAATTTTGACGCCGAAAAACTCGTAGAAGAATCCTCGGAAGAAATTATGAAGTCTTTGCGCGTAAAAGACACTCAGTTTGTGTATTCAAAGGCAGGGCTTGACATAAACAGAGGCGAGATTTCCACAAGAAACGAACGCACTTCAATAGAATTTAATGACGGCGAAAAACTGGCGCTGCCGGATATCGTATCTTTCCTGCAGTCTGAAACCAGTCTAAAGCGCAAGACAATCGTGGAAATTCTTGTCCGCAGCAAGCGTATAGGAGATTTTAAGCGTAATCCTCAACAGTTTATTGAAGATGTCCTAAAAATCATAAAGTTAAAAATGAAAGCTATGATTGTGGACGGCGTAAAGTACCACAAGATAAGTTCGTATTATGCGCAGGAACTTCTCGATTCGGAGGAATTAAACTCCTACTTAGACAAGATGTTGGAATCTAAAAAGAGTGTCTATGATTACGTGATTTACGATTCGGCGGTGGAGTCGCGCTTTGCTGAAGAAATGGAGAAAAATGACAAAGTAAAGCTCTATGTAAAGTTGCCCGATTGGTTTAAAATCAATACGCCGCTAGGAACATACAATCCCGATTGGGCGGTATTAGTTGAGGATGAATATAAACAAAAGAAGCTATTTTTTGTCTTGGAAACAAAGGGTGTTCTGTTTGAAGAACAGTTGGCTCTTGAGCAACGCTTGAAGATTCATTGCGGCAAACGCCATTTTGAAGCTTTGGAATCCGGCATTGACTATGAAATGACAAACTCATTTGAGGATTTCAGAAGTATGTTTTAGCACGAAACTAAACTTATTTGCCATAAAGCGACTCCCATATTCACAGCACTATGGTTTAGATTTTTTAATATTTTTAGAAAAATGGCAAAGCGAGTTCAGATTTTGGCTAGCGGCTTCAACTAAGGCTATATATCTCTGTTTTTCGATTCCAAATTTTTAGATTTCCCCATAGAGATTTTAAAGTGTTTGCAGCTTACTTTAGAAATTTTGGCGACGTTTCACAAAGAAAAGAATGTCTTTCGCTAATTTGCTGCGCTCTTTTTAGGCGTAAAAACACATTTTTCGCGCATTGGGCTTGCTCAGTATTCGCACAGCGTCAGCTTGCGCGTCCCTTATTTTAGACAAAAAAGCCACCTAACCCCTTGGTATTGCCCCAAAAAAAGAGCTCGCAACTCGTTGATTGCATACTCTTAAAAGTTGCACTAAGGAGAGATAAAAGTAAGGCAATTTTTACTAAAAGTCTCATTTAATTTTAATCTTCAATTCCTCAAGAAAGTTTTCTCTATTTTTGGGGGATATTTCCACAAAATCATTAAATGGCAGAAAAAAAAGCGCGCGCCTTTTTAATGTTATATGCACACGTTCAAATGATAAAGCGGGAGCTGCCCATATACTATAAACAGGATAAGCATCGATTATTCGATCATAGGGAATTTTCCATGAAAGAAAAATTCCTGTATGTATTCTCAAACCTTTGTCGGTTAATGTATATTTGGTCGGGCAACCCAATACTAAAATAATTGTTGACAAGCCCAAAAAGACCCCAAAACCAGCAATAAACGAATTTAATAATTCATGTGTTTCTGAAAAACTAGAATAAATCACAGCGAGTCCTGGTAATATTACAATTGAAAGGATTAGCCACCAATTTACTTTTGAATAATAGACTAGATTGTCCACGTTCTTCATTAAATAAACATTGGTTGAATGATAACTTTATTCAACTAATGTCAAGTAAATATCTTTAAACGGTATATATTTTTTACGACCAGAAAATTCTTCCACCATGACAGAGTTTTCATCAATATTACAGATATCATGAAAGAGGGCTCCTTTTACTAATCTAACATTACTCGCATTTAAAATTCTTAAAACTTTGCTCGGAGAATCCAGTGGATTCACAAACACAACCTCTCCGGCTAGGAACGGCTGCAAAGATCCATCATTAATAAAATGCCCGGACAAAATTGACTTTTTGAATTTCATTCCCGATGCACATCCCCCAATGAATCAACAACAAAAAAACTCGAATTCTTATCATTGAGTATAATTTCGCGTATATCCTTACAATAATTTCTCCCAAATACAGATGCATCCGCAACAACAAAGATAAATTTGCCCCTTCGCCAATTGTTATTGAATTGATTGATTTATATACACTTGATGAGCCTTTGGAAATAAATGAGAACGCCAACATAATGCGAAATAATAAATTAGCCTATTCTACAACCTTTGGTGTTGACACTGGCTCATTCGCCGCATCTTTACAAAAGTCGTTAGCGCCTTTAGTTGCCGACAAAAAAAAGCCGCCTAAAATCTTAATTTAAGCGGCCGCAAAATTGGTGGAGATGAGGGGAGTCGAACCCCTGTCCTAAGTACTTTCAAAAACGCCATACTACACGTTTAGTTTTGCTTTAATTTCGCGCACAAGCTCGGCCAAAACTACCGCTTATGCACTATCGAGCTGTTTGTGGCGGCTCTGCCCCAGTCCGAACAAGCAAAGCCCCTTTACCTGATGTCGACGCCCACAATCCCCTATCAGGTGTCAGGGTGCAGACGCGCCGCCTTTAGTTAGGCAGCAATAGCGTAATCTTCGCCATTTATAGTTTTTTGACACATTTTTACGAAGCCAAGTGTCGTCTTCGACGTGCAGACATAATCTACGATGCTCAGTCGAATTCCGGAACATCCCCAAATTCACTGCGATAAACTACATCTTACACCTATATATACACGCGTTTTTCGAATTTGTTTCAAGCTTTTTTATTTTACAAGTTAAAATTTCAACACCCATTTTTTTAAAAGCAAAGCGACTTAAAAAAGTAATGCCAAAATTTCACGCGAATTGAAAATTAATATCGATTGCAAATAGCAAAACATTCTCGCCTTCCTCACAGGAACCTCACATGATGTATCCCTAAAAAGCTACCAATGAAAATTTCATTTCTTAAAAATATGAAAATCGTCAGTTGGAACTCCTGCGGAAAATTTAGGGAAAAATTTAAATTCATAGCAGAGTTTGACCCCGATATTTGCGTAATACAAGAGTGTGAAAACCCAAGAGAAGTTAGTTGCAAGGCCTACAAGGATTTTGCTAGAAACTCAATTTGGATAGGGCAAAATAAAAATAGAGGACTCGGTATATTTGCAAAGCAAGATATAACGCTAAAAAACAATAACTGGAATAGCTATTGTTTAAGGCACTTTTTGTCCGTAAGAGTAAACTCCAAATTTGACTTGCTTGCAGTATGGGCATGTAAGCCATACATTGAAGAATATTTTACATACCAATCTATACATAAAGATAAGTTTAATAAAAATACCATAATAATAGGAGATTTTAATAGCAATTCAATCTGGGATAGCAATCACGACAAAAGAAACCACTCTGCTGTTGTAAGCCAACTTAAAGAAATAGGGTTAGTTTCAGCCTACCACATTGAAAATGAGGAAAAACAAGGCAAAGAGACTCAAAATACATTCTTCTTATATAGGCACCCAGATAAGTCGTACCACATAGACTATGCATTTGTCGATAAAGATAGAATAAAGAGTTTTGAAATTCCCAAGTCCGACATCTGGCTAAAATATTCAGACCACAAGCCTATTATATTGGAATTAAAAATTTAACGATATAGAGTAAAAATGGTGATTGCATAAATTTAATTTACTCTAATTTCAATATAAAATAGAAAAGCCAAATAATGCGATTTGATGTAAAATATAAATTATATTACATTGACATTCTAATTATTTTTTCTAGAATATCGCGGTGCTATGAAAAAATTTCTCGCCACTTTAATCCTTCTTGGATTTTGCATTTTTTGCTATGCGCAAAATTTGACCTACTCAATAACGGCAAAATCGCCTGTTATATTGTATAAGAATCTCACCGAGATTGTAAACCAGCTTCCGCCGCATGCAGTACATGTAAAAATGTCGCTAGCTATGGGACTGGGTGCTATAGGAGCCCCAAACTTTGAAGGCATCGACCCAAACGCAAATATCGCCGCATGTTTTTTTGAACCCGAAGACGGCGAAATGATAGATCTTGTGGCTCTTGCAATAAAGACATCGGAAAATTCGCTGATTTACCAACTCGCGGCAAAAGAATGCGTCATTAAGCGCATGGGCGAATGGACCGTCTTTCAGCCCAAAAGAGCGGGCCTGGAATTAGACGATAATATCGCAAAGCTTGTAATTGCAACTGCCGAAACACCGCAAGATGCCGATTTAAGCGTTAAACTCTTCAGCTTCTCCCCCTTAGGGCTTTCTATGCCAACAGACGAATCGCGCCCGAACTTCAAAAACATGCTCGATAAGGAGATTGGTTTTATTGCTTACGATCTGTGGCTAAATAAAGACATGATAAAAATCAATTTCGCCATCGAAATAAAGAGCGGCTCCTACTGCGAAAAAATCTTAAAAAGCCTTGGAAGAGTGGACGAAATTCCCGAAGCTAAATTTGTTTCAAAAGACAATTTCATAACATATGAGTCGCCCCTACTTGCGACACAAGAAACTCTAAACACCGTTTTGGAATTTTTCGAAACCTACTTCAAGACGGACAAAGCCGAACTTGAAAAGAAGCTCTCGGCCTACGTTGGCAGGGGACACGTCGCCTTCTATATGGACGGCGATTTAAACAGCGCAACTTTCATAAAGACCCCTCTAACTACCGACCAGTATTTGGAACAATCCGGCTATTTTTCAAAGCTTTTTGGTGATATTTTTAAATCAGCATTTTTACCCTCATTAAATGCTGCCATTGACTCTGAATCCGAACAACCCAAAGACAAAAGCGAGACGGAAATAGACTCCGTAAAAGTTACAAGCTTTAAAGAGAATTGCGATATTTACAACTTGGCTTCAGTAAACGGAGTGTTCGTAAGGTGCGTAACACCCGGGGATAAGACTTCAAATGATGCTAATAAATTCACAAGCGAAGTCATCAAGCTTGTAAAGGCAGACAAGGCCGCAAAAAATCCATTGCCCGCGAAGGTGGAGGATATGGGCGTCTTGACGATAAACCCAAAAGAAATCTCAGAAAAGGAACCTAAAGAAATCTTTGCGAACGTTGAGCCCATTGTTTTTAAATTAAATTACAAAAATTCAAAGTTAGCCCTAGATGCGGAAATTGCGACTTCAAATATCGTAAACTCTATTGCAAAGAACTTTGAAATTGAAGCAAGAGAGGCTGAGGCTATGATTGAAAAGGCTCACCAAGAAAAGGCTAAGGCCGAGGAGGCCGAAGCTCAGCCCCAAAATAATCCGGAATAAGTAATCCACATTTTAAAGCCTAAAAAGGCTTTGCCCCAAGTTGCCATAAACCGGCTTGGGGCAAAGTGTATTTGCACAAAGTTTAAAGTCGCTAGTAGAATAAATGCAAATGCTGCCAAAGTGCCGAATATTCTAAGTCTAAAAAATTAAAATGAGACCTAGCGCACAATAAGTCCTAAAAGCTAAAAGGATAAAGTAAAGTGGCACATTAAAGATTTGCGATAGAATGCGTGAAAAAATCGGACTGAATCGAAATCTTAAAAAAATAAGGTAAGGCCCTTATCTAAACGGCAACTATCTTTTAAATTGAGCAACTTTATCGTATTTCACGCGCTTGCAATCTCCTCAAAAATTCCAGACCTTTTCACCAAATTAAAATTTTAAATCCCAAGTTTGTACCTAAAGCCTCGCGTTTCCTAGCGAAAAAATCAGCGTTTGGTTTGCCATATCAAAAAAGTAAAATCTTTTTTCAAAACGCCAGTGCATAACTGACGGTAGATGTTTTTAGATATTGTTGATTGTTTGTAAAGATTAAAGT
>OLIW01002156.1_pt1 | contig 15356 bp, 10 predicted proteins | sample 1601321 | NCBI WGS metagenome assembly OLIW01 (sample SAMEA2452114, study PRJEB22498) | human gut metagenome | reverse complement strand
GTTTAATTGCTCCTGATGGTACAGAGACTTTTCCAATAGCTCCTGATGGGAATGATGGACGTTGGAGAGTTGGTAGGGAACGAATGAATGAATTATTACAAAATGACCTTGTACATTGGGAAATGAAAGAAGGGAAATGGATACCTTACGAAAAAGAATATTTTGCAAACCAAGTGAAAGTCTTAAAACAAAGAAGTATTTTATATGATGTAGCAAATACTGGCGACGGCTCAAATGTTTTAACTGGCTTGTTCAGTACAAAAGATATGTTTGAAAATCCAAAACCAATTGAACTTGTAAAAGTTTTTCTTGAAGCAACAACAAAGGACAATGACATAATCCTCGACTTTTTCAGTGGCTCGGCGACAACAGCTCATGCAGTAATGCAGTTAAATGCAGAGGACGGCGGAAACCGCCAATTTATAATGGTACAGCTGCCTGAACTATGCGATGAAAAATCAGAAGCCTACAAAGCCGGCTACAAGAATATTTGTGATATCGGCAAAGAACGCATACGTCGTGCCGGCAAAAAACTTACAGAAAATAACGGTCAACTTGCATTGGAAGAAAAGAAACCATTAGACATAGGTTTTAAAGTATTTAAACTGGACACCTCCAATTTGGTAGAGTGGGACAGCACGCCGACACAAGATGAACAGGTTGTTGCTCAAAGATTTTCATTACTGAACGAAACTATCAAGCCCGACCGTAACGACCTGGATGTTGTCTATGAAGTAATGCTAAAAATGGGAATTCCGCTTGATTACAAAGTAATTCCTACACAAATTAACGACAAAAAAGCGTATTCAATAGGGGACGACTGCTTAGTTCTAATTTGTCTTGATTACGGCAAAGACGGCATAACTCCTGAAGATATAAAAGAAATGTGCGAGCTTATACCTGCAAAAATCGTATCTTCGGAACAAGCTTTCAAAGACAGCACAGCTCTTTCAAATGCATACTACATCCTGAAAGACAAAGATATTGAGATGAAACTTTTATAAGATTGGAGTGTTAAGGGTTGAGAGTTCAATTAGAAAATACTGCAAAATATAAAAGTAAAAAGTTTGCCGTTAGAATAGTAAACTTATATAAGCATCTTTGTAACGAAAAAAGCGAGTATATTTTATCAAAACAAATATTAAGATCAGGGACAAGTATTGGAGCCAATTTCGCAGAAGCCGAATGTGCTAGTAGCAAAAAAGACTTTTTAAATAAAGTGTATATTGCTTTAAAAGAATGTGCAGAAACAGCTTATTGGCTGGATTTACTGTGTGAAACCGAATATTTGAATGAAAATGAATATAATTCTATAAAAGCAGATTGTGAAGAATTAAGAAAAATGCTTTCTTCTACTACAAAAACATTAAGCTTAACTCTTAACTCTCCAAACTCCAAACTAACGAATGAGGGAGGTACGACCGAATGAAGTTGAAGTTTAAAAATCAAGAATTTCAAACAGAGGCAGTAAATGCGGTTGCTGATTTATTTGCAGGACAAAAAAAATCAACCACGACTTTTTCTATTGACCGTAACCCCGATCAGATGAAGTTAATTCAGAATGATTTCGGGTTTGGTAATAAGCTTGAAATTGCCCAGGACACCCTGCTTTCAAATATGCATTCAATTCAAAGACGTCACAAATTACCGCTGTCACGTGACTATGACAGCCGCCAGTTTTCTATTGAAATGGAAACCGGAACGGGTAAAACATACGTTTACACAAAAACAATTCTTGAACTCAATAAGCGTTACGGATTTTCAAAATTTATCATAGTTGTTCCGACAGTTGCAATACGTGAAGGGGTTTTCAAGTCCTTGCAGGTAACGGAAGAACACTTCAAAAACCTATACGACGGAATTCCATACAGATATTTTATTTATAACTCTGCTAAACTTTCGGATGTCCGCCAGTTTGCAACATCAGGCAATATTGAAATAATGATTATAAATATTGACGCATTCAAAAAAGCCGAAAATATAATCAATCAGGAGCAGGACAAACTCAACGGCGAAACCGCTATGAGATATATTCAGGATACAAATCCCGTTGTAATTATTGACGAACCGCAATCCGTTGACAACACGCCAAAAGCTAAAGAGGCAATTCAATCTTTAAATCCTCTTTGTGTTCTCCGCTACAGTGCAACTCACAGAGAAAAAATAAACCTGTTATACCGCTTAACTCCTGTTGATGCATACCAAATGGGACTTGTAAAGCAAATTTGTGTTTCGTCAAACTCTGTAACTAATGACTTCAACAAACCGTATATACATTTAAAATCAGTATCAAATCAAAACGGGTTTACGGCAAAAATTGAAATAGATATTGAAAGCAAGGCCGGAAAAGTCGAACGTAAGACGATTACTGTCAAACCCGGTGATGATTTATTTATGCTTTCGGGAAAGCGTAGTTTATATGAAGGCTACACAATCGAAGGCATTGATTGCACAAAAGATTTTGAATGTGTTGAATTTACAAACTCTGAAACCGTTAAACTCGGCAAATCTATCGGAAGTATTGATGAAAATATAATTAAGCGTGCTCAAATATACAGAACAATTGAAGCACACCTTGAAAAAGAACTCCGCTATCACGGCAAAGGTATAAAAGTTTTGTCATTATTCTTTATTGATGAGGTAAAAAAATACCGTACTGAAACAGGCGAAAAAGGTATTTATGCTCAGATGTTTGAAGAATGTTATAACGAGCTTATGAGCAAAGAAAAGTATGCCCCTCTGAAAACTTATTTTAATACAGATGTTGAAAAAGCCCACAACGGCTACTTTTCACAGGATAAAAAAGGAATTTACAAAAACACTAAAGGCGATACCCTCGCAGACGATGATACTTATAACACAATTATGAAAGATAAAGAGTGGCTTTTGTCTTTCGATTGTCCTTTAAGATTTATCTTTTCCCACTCTGCTTTAAAAGAGGGCTGGGACAACCCGAATGTATTTCAGGTTTGTACATTAATTGAACAGAAATCAACATTTACCTGTCGTCAAAAAGTCGGACGTGGTTTAAGGCTTTGTGTAAATCAGGACGGTGAACGGATTGAAGATAGAAATATAAACATTCTGCACGTAATGGCAAACGAAAGTTTCGCTGAATTTGCCGAAACTCTGCAAAAAGAAATTGAACAGGAAACCGGTATGAAGTTTGGTGTATTGCAGCTTAGTGCTTTGATGGATTTGACTTACGAGGAAAAAGTCGAAATTGAACACCAGATGGATGAAGCCTCTGCCTTTGATGTTTATGAAGCACTTGTTGCGAATGATGTTCTTGATACTAACGGCAACGTAAAAGAAGATGTAAAAGTTGAAGAAATTAAACTTCCTGAAATAGCAGAGCCGTTAAAACAAGAAGTCAAAAAAATAATGAAACAGGCTGAACCTGTAACTTTTGAAAAACTGAAAGAAGTTAAATGTGTTGAAACCCGTATTGAAGAAAAAATATTTACGCACGAGCAAGCCTCAGAGATTATGGAAGAACTCAAAGAAATGAAAGTAATCTCAAAAGAGGGTAAAATAAAAGACACAATGAAAGCACAGCTTAAAGCCGGCAAACTTGATTTGAGCGAACGCTATTCAAAAGCCGCACAGCGTGCAATTATTCAAGCGTTAGAAAAAGCCGACAACCGCCCTGTTATTCGTGATGCGAATAAAGAAGTTATGGTTAAACTGAAAAAACAGGCAATTTTATCCCCAGAATTTAGAGAATTGTGGGATAAAATTAAACAAAAAACAACATACAGAGTAAATATTGACACTGAAACCTTAATTAAAAACTGTGTAAAAGAGCTGTCTGAAATGCCGGTTATTCCAAAAGCAAGACTTGTTTCATCAACTGCTGAAATAGAACTTGAAAATGCCGGAGTTTCCTCAACAGAAATGCATAGAAGAAGTTTGGATATTGCAGGCTCTTATGAAGTTCTGCCGGATATTGTCAGATTGATTTCAGCCGAAACGCTTTTAAAACGGAGCGATATAATTCGTATATTACAGGAAAGCGGCAGAATAAAAGATTTTATAAACAATCCTCAAGGATTTTATGAAAAAGCACTTGAGATAATATCGCGCAACCGCCACAGTTTGGCTATTGACGGCATAAAATATGTTAAACTTGCAGGTGAGGAATATTATGTTCAGGAAATTTTTGACAGCGAAGAACTTCTTGCAAATCTTGACCGTAATGCCGTTGAGGTAGAGCACAGCGTTTATGATTATCTGATTTATGACAGTGGGGTTGAAAGCAGATTTGCAATATCACTTGATGAAGATCCTGATGTAAAAATGTTCTTCAAAATCCCTCCAAGGTTTAAAATTGAAACTCCGATTGGAAGTTATAACCCTGATTGGGCTGTGTTCTTGGAAAAAGATGGAGAACACAAACTTTATTTTGTACTTGAAACAAAAGGAACAACAAGCCTATTTGATTTGCGAAGTCCTGAGAAACTTAAAATACATTGTGGCAAACAACATTTTGCAGCACTTGAAGACGGCATCCAGTTCTCAGAAGAACCTGTTAAGGATTGGAAAGAGTTTAAAATTAGGGTGTGATATGAATATTAAAATTTAAAAAAAATAATCCATGAAGGAGAAAAAGTTTTAGCTACAAAATTTATTAAAGATGAAGGTGGTAGATATAGATCTATAGATGCTTATGGGAATAGACACGAGGGACCTCATATTAAAAACACGTACGTTGATAGCGACTTATTTATTAAGTGGTATGAAAAAGTAAAAATATTTTTGATACAACATAAGTTAGAAGAATCAATTGTTAAGCCAAATACTTTTATGAAAAATTATGATATTGCAAGGGCTCAGGTTGCAAAACTAAAAGGTATATTGGAATTAAATGAATTTGATAGTACTCAAATTATAAACAATTCCTTAAAAGATTTTAATGTTTTTATTGGGCATGGGCATCATTTATTATGGGCAAGGATAGCGTTGTTCTTATTGGAAGAACATAATATTAAGTCTGTACATTACGAAAGTGAATGCCGAACCGGCTTGTCGATTGATAATGTTATTAAGAAATTTAAACAAAATGAAAAGATTAAATTTGCAATATTTACGCTTATGAAAGAAGATGAAACTGCTGATGGGCAAGTACGTGCCAGACAAAATGTAATACACGAATTACGTATTTTTAGAGATAAGTTAGCTTCCAATAAAATTGCAATAATAGTCGAAAAAGGGCTGGAAAAACCTTCTAATATTGATGGAATTGAATATATAGAATATTCTGGAGATATTTGTTCAGTATTTTATAAAATTGAAAAAATGCTTAAAAGGGAAAATTTAATATAATAATGTTCAAGTTAACACAGAAAAGACAGCCCACTTGCCTTGTGCCATGTGCGTTTTCTTATGTTTTTAAAATACAAACTATGAGTATTAAACGGTTTTAATAAAAAAAATCGGGGAAAAGTTTATTAACAAATATTAAGTAAATTTTTCTTTAAATCATGATACAAATCTTCAAAAGTTCTTTCTCTTCGCCATATTTTTTCTGCTAACTTATGATGTAATTTCGCTTGATTAGTATTATGTGCAACCTGTCTCGTTAAATAACTATAAACTTTCTTGAAATTTTGGATTTCAGTTTTACTAAAAGCTTTCCCGTTAGTTTCTCTCAAAAGTTTTTCACTCACAAAAACCTGATTATTATATACATAAAAATATGCATATTGTTCAAAAAATATTCTATACCTCCCGATTTGTGGTTTTTCAAAGAAATAATTTAACAAAATTTTATGCTGTCTTTCATAAATCAATTTTCTGAATTCCGTATAGAAATCGGCAATACAACTATTATTTAAGTTCAATAAATATGCCGTTTTCTGAGTTTGTAATCCAAGACAAAAAGATTTAATTAGTAACTCAATTGTTTCCGGAGAATGAAATTGAAACATATAATGTAAATTTTTGTTTTCTCTTTTAACATTACTTGTTGATGCAGAAGATTTTACATAAGAATAGCCTCCGACATTTTCTTCAATGTTGCCTTCATCAATTAAATATAAAAGCATGTTATCTAGAGTTTCTTCTTCAATTTCCAAATAGCTGAGAAGATCTTCACGCGTAAAGTTTTTTAATCGTCTGCATAGGGAAAGTAGTTTGTTGTCTTGGATTATAGACTGTTCAAAAGCTTTGTACTCCATTACGATTTACCTCCGGCAAATCTGCATTCCGTCAGATTTTTCACAGGGACGAGCTCGCTCACTTCGTTCGCCTCTGCTCTTGTCAAAATCCGCCTTTCATTAATTATTCCTTTCAAAGTATATTCGTCAATTTTATCAAATTTGTTTGTTTCAGATGTTTTTTCAATCCTGTGAATCAGCTTAACTAACTGTCTGAACTGGTTTGTCCTTGTTGCAAGATATTCTATTGCAGCCTCGGTAAAATTAAGCTCGGTAAGCTCATTAATAATTTCTTTAATATCTGAACTGTTAAATTGTTCGAATTTTAGTTTCTTAAAGATCCTGTCTTCAAAGTGCTTGAACCTTGCAATCTTTTTATCCATCACACCCATCCCGGATAAAACAACAGGGCATCCTGTAGAATCTTGAATATCTCTTAAAATTTCTATGACGTTTTTACTACTGAATAGGTAGTCAGCCTCATCAACTATGATTATTTTGGGATCTCGTTTTAAATGTTTGAGGATAAGTTTAAAATTTTCCTGCATTAAATACAGCGGTCTTTCCCCGAGTTCATCCACAATAGCTTGTAATAAACCGTTCTGAGTCATTTCATTATTGGCTCTTACATAAATAGCATCGTTTCTTGTAGCCCACCAAATTATAGCTTTGGTCTTTCCAAGCCCATGGTCGCCGTAAACTAATGCAAGTTTTGGGATGTTCGGCGGAAGTTTTTGGAGTTCATCCATCAATGCTACAAACTGCTTGACGTTTTTTGTTCTTACAAATTTTGTATTATTCATAATTAATCTCCGTATAAATTGTAATATTCATCACTTCTCATATAATCAGCGAGCCATTTTCTGTCTTCAGGATTTGTTGTTCCATTCGACATTAACCACTCATACTTTTCATAATTTGAATTGAATATTGGTACGTTCATTTGTTGTTCACGAGGTGTTTGCTTGGTGGCTCGCACTAAACGGCATTGCGAGTCTTGCTCAACGCAAGCCTCTCCAGCCTCTGCTCGCCTCCGCAATTTTCGTTCACGCTGAGGTTTTTCAATAATCGGTTGAATATCTATCACATTATCTTCAGGTTCAATTTCCAAAACTTCAGCTTTTTCGGTAGGGAAGTATTTCTGAAATTCTTTTTTAGCTTTCTTAAACTGCCGTTGCTGTCTCTGGTATTGCTGTTTGTATTCTTCCATATCTCTTACAGTTCCGAGAACATTTGCCATCGGATGAACTTTTTGTACCCTGTGAGCTACGCATAAAAACTCGCCTTTCATTGAGTAAACATGAACTTTTGAAAGGTCAAACAAGCTGTAGCGGATGTAAACTTTATCCCTAAGTCCGAGTATAACATCGCTTCTGTAATGCATTCCAAGGAATGTTATTCCATGTTTGTTTATTGTTCTTGCTTCTGTCTTCATCATTAAATCGTTGAGGATATTTATATCTATATCCTGTTTTTGAATACCATTTAACACTTCCCGAATAGTTTTTGAACGGTCGTTAGGGCAAGGTTTTGAGTTATGGTAATCAATCCAACAATCAATATATTTAATAACTTCCTGAACCGTCGGAATGTAGTTTTTATTCATCTTTCTGTGCATTTCACGGTGTAACTTCTCACCCCGTTTCATCCACGCCGGCTTATCTTCAATACTTGTTCCTATGTAACTCGGCATCATTTTTTCAAACTCCTCCTGAAATTCAAGGAAGAATCGCTCTATGATTTTTGCTCTTGCATTGTACGGTTTAGCAAAAACGGAGCGGATGCCTAAATTTGCATACACTCCGTTAAAGCCCTCCTCGTCAAAATCACAAGATTGAAAATACTTCGCTTTAAAGGCTCTACCGTTATCTTGGTATACAACCTTTGGAATCATACCTAAATTAATGATTGCATTTCTAAGTGCTGATGCTATGCATTGGGTATTTTCAGTCATCATAATTTCATAACCTACAAGTGCGGTTGACTTCCAATCTAAAAAGCCAACGAGTGTTGCTCTCGTTGGCTTGCCGGTGAATGGATTAATAACTTGAAAATTCAGAACGTGTCCGTCTGCTATTAAGACATCGCCGACACTAAGCACTGAAATATCCCGTTCAATATATGCTTCCACTTTATCGTGGTATGCTTTCTCGCCTTCTCTAAATAAAACCCATTTGTCATAATTATTCTTTTTGTAGTGTTCAGCGAATCTTTTAAAACTTAAATCGCATGGTAATGCCTCATACCCTCGTTTTTCAAGAATACTTTTACTTAAATGTACGGCTTTATTAAGACTAAATTTATTGGGATGCAGTAAGAATTTTAAAAATACTTGTTTCATTTCATCGTTTAGAATTGAGTTATATTCATTATGTTTGCTTACTTTATATCCCGGTATTAAACTTCTGTAATCGTTTGCTTCTTCATAAGTCGATAACCAACAATGCAATGTCCCGATTGAGATACTTCCTAAAAACTTGTAAACCGATGGAAGTAAAAGTCCTGAGTTATATAGTTCTAAAAATACAGAATCAGCCTCTTTTTTAGTTTTATATTGAGTTCTGACTTTCTGTAATTGATTAACAACATCTGCTCTTGCTAATGCTGTCATTCTAGCTTTTTCTGACATAAATGACGGTGTTTGAGGTTTATTGTTTACAGGAACTAATGCCGTACATTTCATTTCCTCATCTTCAAGTTTTTCCTGTATTTCAGGTTCTAAACTTGAATAAAGTATTTCATACGATTTACCGCCGAAAACTGTTACTTCACGAGCTTCGTACTTGCCTTTTTGAATAGCCATTCTTAAAGAACGATTGCTCTTTAATCCTTTGGCTCTCGCCACCTTATTTATATCTATATATTTATTCTTCATCGTACACACACATTAGCTCTGAAGACAAAGAATTTGAACACCACTTCCGAGCTTTGTGTCGATTTAGTATCAATTATTTTTATAGTATAATCAAGCTATCATGAATGACAAATATAATGAACAAAAAACAAATAATAACCAACTAGTTGATATTATTATGAATGACTGTCTTAATAATAGTATTGTAACTAAAGATATATATACAGATATTAAATATAAAAAAAAGAATATTGATTATAAGAATTTAAAAGAATTATATATAGTTTATGAAGTTATAGATTGCGATCCGGTAATAATTAAATGTCCTGTTGAACAATCAACATTACGATCTGTAACAATAAATATAAAAGATAGATATAAAGACCATTCTACAATAACAGAAAGTGGTAGACACGCTTACATTATAAAAAACTTTTATAGTAGAATTACAATAAAAAAAGAGGATTTAAATACCAATTTCGGTTATAAAGCTTCTATATCATATTCTGGAGCGTTAGCATATTTATTGCTTACTTATAAAGAACATATTTTATTAAAATTGAGAGAGGCTAACAATATTGAATTATATGAAAGATATGTAATCGCTTCATCAATAGATTTAGTTTATGGTTTAGAATATATTGCCAAGTATTTAAAAATGGATTATTTATTTAAATTAGAGGACGATACAATAATACCATTCAACGTAGATAATATATTACATTTTAGTAAAGCTTCAGAAAAATTTTCTGATTAAAACTTCAAAACACCTAATCCGACGTTTGTATTGCTTTCGTATCAATTAAAAGAATATTTTCCTCAAAAATTGATGAAAAATTTTCCGACCTTTTTTGAAAACGGACTTGCCCCAAAAAATCAATCTGTCTGTTAAAAATCAAACTAGGTGTAATACACACCGCTATTATTGGGTTTTAATGGTAAAATCAAACTGTCTGTTATAATCAAACTGGACGTTTAAATACACTCAATCAGGTATTAAAAAAGAGCCTCTTAAAAAGGCTCTTAATTTAATGGCGGGAACGACGAGGCTCGAACTCGCGACCTCATGCGTGACAGGCATGCGCTCTAACCAAACTGAGCTACGCTCCCATTTGTTTCGCCTATGTCTTTATTATATTTGCTCAATTTTAAAAATCAAGTACTTCTTTAAAATTTTTATTTGAAGTTAAACCGGTGAGGATTAATTCTTATAACCAATTTTAAATTGTCGGTTTGGCCATACTTGCCAAACCGACTCGCTGCTTATTCTACACATCGGATTTGGTTATAAGATCATTTAAGATGCCCTGTTCAAATGTAACTTCTTTACTAAATATTTCTTTTTCACGGGCTATAATATTTTTCAAGAATTGCGTCATATTATTACCTTCTATCTCAAAAAATCGCCCATTATTAAGATTTTTGATTTTATATATATTTCTAATGTCTTGATACCAAGATAAAAATCCTTCTATTGGTTTGCTGCCATGATCTTCCTGCCTTAGAGAAATTATTTCCAACTCATGATCAGGTCGTATTGCCTTGAAGCTATTTGTTAAACTTGATATTTCCCACTCACGAGATGTGCCTAAACATGTGTTATCCATTATCTTGGAAAGAGTTCTTGATGAAGATTTACTAAAATAAGCACCAAATGTGGGACTGTTAGTAGTATTGTTAATCATTATTAATTCTCCTTTTGTTCTATAATAAAAACCGTAAAAAAAAAATTGCTAATTATTGTTTTATCATCAGTTAGTTGCGCAGGTATGCACAACCTACAAACTTTTTTATAATTTCTTATTATATTTGTGCGCAAAAAAATTTTGGTTTGGTTTTTAAGTAATTATGAATATAAAAATCAATTCAACAAATTTACAATATAAATATCAGACATTTACTTCTGCTAAAAGCATATTTGAAAGTTCCAAGGATTGGGATAAATTCTATGCAGCAGCAATTCCTTCAAGCTTAGAGCTTAATCCTGTTTTATTTAATTATATAAATCCTGGTGATAAAATTTTAGATGTTGGAATGGGATTTGGCAAGACTATTTTCGAGTTATTTAGAAAAGGTTTTAAAAACCTTTCAGGCGTTGACTCAAATCAATCGGGTATTAACTTTGCATATGAAACGATTAAAAAATTTAACTTCGATGGAAAATTTAAATTTTTAACAGCTAATGCTAAAAATTTGCCTTTTGAAAACTGTTCGCAAGATGCTGTTATCACTCAGGCGTTTTGGACGACAATTGTTAACAATACTGATAGAAAGTCTGTTATTAATGAAGTTAACAGAGTGCTGAAAAATAAAGGTATTTTATATATCGCTGATTTCGGGCAAACTCCGCAAATTCCAAAATATAAAAATCGGTATGAATTTGGGAAACTTAAAGGCTATGATTATGGAACATTTGAGGTTGTTAACGAAAAAAATAGACAGGTTGAATATCTTGCACATCATTACACAAAAGATGAATTTTCAGAATTGTTAAAACAAGCCGGTTTCAAAATTGAAAATTATATCGTTAGTCCTGTAAAGACGCGTTCAGGCAATACAATTAACGGACATACGATTATTGCGAGGAAGATATAGAGTAACAAAAAAGCCTTGAACATTTATACTCAAGGCTTTTTTGTTTAATTTTAAAAAAATTTAATCTGTATAAAGCGGTGCGAGTTTTGCTGATTGTTGAGGAATTACGCCCTCTTCAATCGGTGTGTATACTCTGTAATCAATTACAGGGAAGCAATTATCAATACTTTCGATTGCTTGCAATTCACCTTCGTTAATTTGACCGCTTTCAATCATGTCGGCAATTTTTTCAAATCTGTCCACATGTTCACGGAACCTGTCAGTAGCGTAATCTTTCGCCTGCCAAGTTGTGATTAGGAATGGCCAGTCTGAACTTTGAAGCAGTAAATTTTCTCTCGCTAATTGGTTTAAAGCTCTATGCAAGACTTTATTTTCCGGAATAATCGGATATTTTTCTGCAATTGCGCTCATTCTTTTTTCACAAGCGTGAATAATAGGCCACATCCATTCAGTTAGGTGGTTATTCCATACATAGAAGTGTCCGCCTTGTCCCCAAGAGCTTTCAGGAATTTGGATAGCTTCCGTTGGTGGGTGAGAATGGATATATTCACCAGCTGTCATTCTTTCGACTTCTGGCAGATATTGGTTGAATTTTTTAACAACCTGCTTGATGAATTCAACGCCTTCAAACCACCAGTGGCCGAAAAGCTCAGTATCAAATGAAACCATTACTAACCCTTCTTTACCGTTGTGAGCTTTTTTGTAATCGTTAAGCAAGTGATAAATAAGAGTTGTGTAGTGGTCTGAATTTTCGTTAACTTTATTTAATGCCAGAACCGGGTCATAAAGCATTTTGTCGCCTAAATCTGTTTTAGGTGAAGTTATTCTCCAGTAATGCATGCCTGAATTGCAGTCTTTTCTATGGAATTCACGGAAGCAGCCATCGCCGGGGTAACCGTCAGCAGCCGACCAAACCTGATATCCTGCCCTGTCATTTCTGCCCATTACAGCGACCTGTGCGTCAGGAAGCCAGTATGCTGAATATGTGTCATAACCGGTTGCTTCGCGTTCAGGAAGCGGAATGTATTCTATGTTTCCGTAAACACCGATTACACGTCTGTTGCCGATTGAGTTGCCGCCTTCAATTACGTGGGACTCAGTAAAGAAGTATTCAATGTCGTTATTTTGGAGGGTAACTTCAATTGCCGGTCTCCAGTGTTTTTGTCCGTCTTTGCCCACATACTCGTAACCTTGGCGGTAAGCGCATTCAGGAAGCCAGCAGCCGGAAGCTTTTTTGCCAAAAAGTCTTTTTGTCGTATCAGAACCTACTTTGAATTGTGCATTCAAGTTTGCATCAGTCGCCAAAAGCGGTGAAAATCCGTGTGTAGCACCTGATGTTGTAATTTCTATTGCCCCGAGATCCTGATATTTTTTGAATTGGGCGATTAAGTCCATTCCGTATTTGTTAACAAAAGAATCTTTGATATGGTTGAACCAGTCAAAGTAATATTTAGCTAAATATTTTAAATGCTGAGAATGAGCAACTTTAGGATCCGGATATCTTTCGAGATCTTTGGCAACCTTTTCAATTCTGGAATCTAAATATTTTATAAAGCCATGCTTAAGATGCTCATCGTTAAGCTGTTCAGCTAAAATCGGCGTGATACCAACAGTTAACTTAGCTTTAATACCTTCATCATAAAGCTCTGAAATAGCATTAAGTAAAGGAACATAAGTTTCTGCCATACATTCATAAAGGTTTTCTTCCCCGAAAGGCCACATCCCGGCTTTTCTGTAATAGGGAAGATGGCTGTGTAACATAAATACGAATTGTCCTACTGACATCTTTGCCTCCATATCTTCTTATTATTGAATTATTATATACTATAATCCAACTTTGTTACTTTTATATATACCACAAACGGCTAAAAAATATAATCCTTAAGAACTAATTCTCGTGAATAATGTTACAAATATTAACACTAAAAAATATAGAAAATTGCAGGCCGTTTTATCAACCTGCAATTTCAAATTCATATCTCATATATTTGGAAATTATTGCGTCATATAGGACAAATAATCCTTGCATTTTTCCCGCATTACCTCATCTTTGGATAAGAGCTCAATTAAAACTGTATCTGAGATAAATCCACGGCCTCCATGGCCTTTATCCTTTACTAGAGCGGTATGTATATAATCGAAAATGGTATCCATGCTTATATCGGCTTCATCTTTAAAATCATTTTTAAGATTTTCATAAACATCTATTGCGTTATTAATTTCCGGCTTGTCTATATTTTTGAATTTTGGATCTCTTAGTATATCGAGGTGCATGTCGTTATTCAAGATGGGAGTAAGTTCCGGATCATCATATATCATATTTTTTATTCGGTCGAAATCCCTGTGATCATAACGATCAAGGTTTTCTATCAGGTTTTCGATCTCATCTTCAGTTATTTTTTCACCTGCAAGATGTTTTTCTTTCAGTTGTGCAATAACATTGTCTGCATTATCAATAGAGTCTTCGCTGAATGGTTTATATTTTGTTTTAAGTTCTTTTACTCTTGCTTCGTGCGCGATTGTGTCTGCGTGGAAGCGTTTCTTTATCATATCAAAAGCGATGTCCATATCTGCGTCGTTGGAAATTCCGGCGTCGGAAATTTTTTGATATATTTGTCTTGAATCAAAGTCTTTTGGCGACATTTCTAAGTCATAGTTGTCCAGCAGTGAAATTAATTTTACTTTGTCAGCATCATCTCTGAAATTGTTTGCATTAACAACTTCAGGATATATATCCTGATATTTGTCTAAAATTTCTTGTTGTTCCTGGAGTTTTTGCCTTTCTGCGGCTCGTTCTGCTTGCAGTCTGGCTTCCTCTTGTTCTTTAAGTAATGCTTGTTGGCGCTCCTGTTCTGCTTTTAATTCAGCTTCTTTTTGCGCTTTTATTTTTGCTTGTTCAGCCCTTGCATTTAATTGTTCTTCTGGTAGAAGATTTTTATTCTCCATAAATTTATCAAGCCTTTTAAGTCTGGATGTTGATGATAGGTTTGCTTTTTGGGGGGTATTAAAGAAATCTTTAATCTGGTACCAGTCGTCGTCCATGTGTTCGAGGATGCGTTTAGTTCGGCTGGCTAGTGGCGCTCCTGGTATTCCATATTTTCCTGATATTTCACTACTAATTTCATCCATCATTTCTTTTGATGGCATTTCTCCAGCTCTTATTCTTGCTGTTATGTTATCTAAAACATCTTTTACCGCTTCCGGATCTTTTGCCATATCATTAATTACATCAAGGTTATCATCTGTAAGGATTGACTTAGGTTGATTAGCCGTAAGTTCTGTTTTAAGTTTATTATAGTTTGCTTTAGAATTTGCAGAGTCTGCTAAATCGCCGAAGCCTCCTGAAGATAGCGTGCCGGAAGAAGAACCGCATTTCTTAGGGTTAATTCCTGCAAAATCCGAGTAAGTACTTTGAAATTCAGCTTTAGTCATGCCTTCGTTCATGCTGACAAAGTTTTTGTTTGCATCAAATTCATAGTAATCATATTTAGGATTTATCGGGTTGTTTGAGGTCTTGACCCGCACCAGCCTGCTGCCATCTTCTTTTATGAAAACTTCACCTCTAACGCCGGCTTCACTTAATTTCTCATAGAAAGAGCTGACATTCATATCAGTATTGATGTTTGAATTTGTCTGACCCCGAGATCTCGGGGCTGGAGCGCTCGCCGTCCCTGCGGCTGGTACATCGGGGTTTGAAGAATTTCCGCCAATCATGTTTTTAACTTTCTTAAAAGCTCCATTCCGTCTTC
>OLIW01002152.1_pt1 | contig 15364 bp, 8 predicted proteins | sample 1601321 | NCBI WGS metagenome assembly OLIW01 (sample SAMEA2452114, study PRJEB22498) | human gut metagenome | reverse complement strand
CAGGTCATCCAGCGGCTGACCGTCGAAGAGGATACGGCCCTCGGCCGCACCGTGGGGGCGCAGGGCGGGCTTCAGCTGGCGGAGAAGCGTGGTCTTGCCGCAGCCGGAGGCGCCGCAGAGGACCCAGAACTCGCCCTGACGGACCGTGAGGGACACATCCGCCAGCGCGGGGCAGGGCTGCTGGGGATAGGTGAAGCCAAAATGCTCCAAACGCAGCAGTTCAGGCACGGGGTATCCCTCCCTTCCGGACGAGATAGCGGCGCTGGGACAGGGCGTCCAGCAGCACCGGCGTAAAGCAGAGCAGGCCGTAAACGGCGAAAAAGCTGGCCGTCAGCGGTGTGACGGGGCCGCTGAGCAGCATGGGGTAATACTGAAAGCGCAGGCCGCCGGCCAGACCGCCGCCCAGCAGATACAGGCCGCAAAAGGCCAGCCAGAGGGCGACGGCACCGTCACGCCGGTCAAAGCGGTAGAGGGAGAAGGATGTCCTCCCCGGCAGGCCATAGCCCCGGCAGCGCATACTATCGGCGGTGATGAGGCCGCTTTCCAGGCTCCAGGTGACAACGATGGAGAACACACGAAGGGCGCTTCTGACGCGCCGGGCTGGGGCGCCGGTCTGGGTATCACGGCCCAGATGCCGCTGGGCCTGCGCCACGGCACGGAGCCGCCGGACAAAGCGGGGTACAAAGCGGAGGATCATGCTCAGCAGCAGGGACAGCGCCGGGATGACGCGGCCAAAGAGGTACACCACCTTGTCCGAGGTGATGACATCGGTGACGCAGACGAACCACAGCGCCACGGCGCTGAGCATGGCGCCGGCGGCCAGACCGTAGAGCAGGCTCTCCAGCGTCAGGGGATTGCCGGAGGGCAGGTAGGCCAGAATGGTGACGCCCTGGTGGACAAAGGCCGGGTTCAGGGCCGCCGCCAGGAGGGCCATGGGCAGCAGCCACAGCAGGTGGCGGCGCAGGCCCTTGTCGCCCAGCAGACGGGCAACATACCACCCGCCGCCCAGCGTCGACAGAACCAGGCACACCGGGTGCATCAGCAGCATCGCGCAGGCGATGACCAGGGCGAAATAGGCAAAGCTCACCGCCGGATGGCAAGTGCGCAGCGTATCGTCCATGGGATCACCTCCTGCATACATGATGTCTTAACTTTTTGATTATACCCTGCCGCCAGGGGATACGTCAATCCTGCGTGCGGAAAAAGGGCGGCAAAAGCCGCCCTTTTGTCAGCCCATGTAGGTATTGCCCACGTCTGCACCCATATTACAGGTGTAGAGCCACTGGATGTTCTCGCCGCCGGAGAGCGTATAGCTGTCCGCGCCATAGCTGGGGAAGGTTCCCCCCACACAGTACATCCAGCCGGAGCTCCTGCCCACATTTTTTTCGAACAGGCCGTTGATACCCCTGACATAGTTGCCGCTGGAGCTCACCGGGATACCCGCGTCACCGCAGGCCCGCTTCAGTACGGACATGACAGACTCACCCTCGGTGATGGTCACCGTGGCGGACAGGATCACGCCGTCGGCGGGAATGATATCCTTCACGCCGTCGGAGCACTTGTCCATATTATTGAGCACCGTGGCACAGGAGATGTACAGCGATACGGACGCCGCCGGCGCCGGGTCAGGTGCAGGCGTGGGATCGGGGCCCGGCACAGCGGGCTGCTGCGCCTGCTCCTGCTGTTTCTTCTCTTCTTCCAGCCGCTTCTGCTCCTCCAGGCGCTTGGCTTCCTCCTGCTTTTTGGTGTCCTCCTCGGTCTTTTTGGCTTCACCAGCCGGCTTCTGCTCGTCAGACTTCTTGTCGTCTGCGGTCTTATCCTTAGTCTTTGCCGCGTCCTGCTTGCCGTCAGCCTTGGTGGTGCCCGTTTCAGCTGTGTCGTTCTTCCTGATGTCCGTGGTCTGCTCCTGCGTTGCCGTGGGAATGTTGCCGGGGGCGTACGATACGGTCTTTTTTCCGCAGGCGGCGCAGGTCAGCAGCAGGGACAGCGCCAGCGCCAACAGCCAAAATCGGTGGTTTTTCTTCATATCTCTCATTCCTCATAAAAGCGCCATACGCAGAGGCGCTTTCGCGCCCCTGCGTCGGCTGTTCTGTTGTTACTTGGAAACGCGCTTCTTCCGGGTCAGCACCACAACGGCTGCCGCCGCCAGGACCGCGCTGCCCAGCCACAGCACCATCTGACTGTCGTCCGCCGTGTTGGCAGAGTCGGTCTTGCCGCTGTCGGCCGTACCGCTTCCGCCGTAGTAGTACCCGGAGGACACCGTCTCATAGGAGACGATAGCGAACGCGGAGGCCTTGTCCGTCTGGAAGGTCAGGACATAATTGCCCTTGGTGCCGCCCAGCGTAGCGGACAGCTCGGCAGTGGTCACATTGCCGCTGCTATCCGTGTGGCTGCGCACCACGCAGACGTGCTTGCCCTGAAGGGCCGCGTACAGCTCGTCGGTGATGGGGATGGTCACGGTGACGCTGTGGGGCAGCTCGATAAGCTGCGCCACGGTCTTGATCTCGTTCCCTTCCGTCTTGACCAGCGCCACAGTCACGTCTACGACCTTCTCCAACTGCGCGTTCTTGCGGGATTTGTCGCCGCGCAGGGCGTCCAGCTTCTCGGCCAGCTTGTTCAGCTCCTTCTTAACCTCGTCACCGGCCGTCTTGGCCGCCTCGGTCAGGGCGCTCTTGCCGCCGTCGGCGGCCTTCTGCTCGTTGGTGAGCTGGAGCGTATCCGTCACGGTCACGGTGATTGCACCGTCGCTCACTGCTGCCTTGATGTCCGCCAACTTCTCATCCGTAACAGGTTTGTCGGTCTTGATGGTCAGGCCGCCGCCTGTGACGATCGTGTTGTCCTTGCTGTCCACCTTGATGTCATCGCCTTTGACGTTGGCCATCGGGTTCTTGACGCCGCAGACGGTGCAGACGCCGTTGACGTAGGTGTGCTTGCCGGTGGCGGGAATGGTCGCGCCAGCTGTGATGACAATGCCGCAGCGCTTGCAGTAGGTATCCGCCTCATGGCCGGAGGCGTAGCAGGTGGCCGCCACCGCCGCACGGGTGGCCTCATCGTGGCCCAGGGCCGCGATGACCCAGCTGTCCTTGGCGATCTCAGTTTTTCCCGCCGCGTCGCTGAAATACTTGTGGCAGCGAGAGCAGGTCCAATAGGCACTGTTGCCTGCCTCGGTGCAGGTAGCAGCCTTGCCCGCCGTGGCAGTCATACTGTGCCCCAGAGACGGGACGATCATCGTCTCCTCCGTGCCGCAAACGCTGCACTTACGGGTGCTGATACCGCTTTCGGTGCAGGTGGCCGCCTTGGTCACCGTCCACGCGCCGAAATTGTGGCCCGTCGCGGGAACAGACTTTTCCTCCACGGCGCCGCAAATGGAGCAGATCCGGCGGCTGACGCCGTCCTTGGTGCAGGTGGCGGCCACGGTCACTTGCCACTCGCCGAAGCGATGGGCGCAGGCGGCGTCGGTCATATCGTAGAGGGCGTTGGCCTTCTCAGTAAAGCGCGCATAGGCGGCCATGGCGCAAAGCGCCTGCTCCGTGGCCATCTCGTTGACGGCCTTGTCTGCGAACTGATGCTTAAAGCCGCCGTTCTCCGCCACGCGGTACTGCAGGAGGTTCCCCAGCACGCTCAGGGTCTTCCCCTCCACGGTCTTGGTAAAGCGCGCGTCCGTGTTGGCATCCAAATTCAGGGCGGAAAGGGCGATGACCACCTGCGCGCAGCTCTCGGAGGAGTCGTAGCCGCTTCGATACTTGCCGGAGAGCCAGTTGAGGGCTTTCTCCACGGCCGTGTTCACGGTTTCATTGCCGCCGTCCTTATAGTAGGGTGCCAGCGCCTGCAGCGCCATGGCGGTCATGTCCACGTCGCCGACGGGTTTTGTGTCGGCGCTGGCTCTCCAGCTGCCGTCTTCGTTCTGCTGTGCAAGAACAGCCTGCACCAGCCAGGAGGTGTCGGAGGTGTAATTGCGGCTGTTGAGCGCCAGCAGACCCATGACGAGGCCGTTGATATCCGTGTTACTGGTATCGGTGACCTGCATGATATCCTTGTTCTGCAGCGCCTTCAGCAGGTTTTCGCCGCCCACGTTGGCGGGGTCCTTGCCGATGGCGGTAAGAGCCAGGGCAATACGCTCATTGTCGGTGATGACGGGGGTGTTTTTATCATCGGGAGCCCGGAGGATGCCGTCAGAGCCGATGTTCGCCTTTACATAGGCCACGACCTTCTCATAATAGGCCGCGATATATGCCTCGGACAGAGGCACCTTGGCGCGAGCCTGTCCCAGTACCGCCCACTCGCCGAAGAGATAGCTGACGACCGGGGCGCTCACCGCGCTTTGGATATACGCCTTGGCGCCGGCATACGCCTCATCGAAGCCGGGCACTTCCGCACCGGGCACGGCGGGATCCGTCGGATCCAGCGGGATATAGGTGTCGGTAAAGAACAGGCGCAGGGTGTCGCCGTCCTTGAGATAGGTGTTGTCCAGCGTGGTCTTGGGCAAGGTCTCGGTGCCGCCCTGTAAGGTGAGGCCGAACATCCAGCCGGAGGACTTACCGTCGCCCTTCTCCTTGAGGGTGTGGCCCGCCGCATCGGTGATGCTCTTGATGTAGGCGCCGCTGCCGGTATAGGTGTACTTGGCACTGTCAAGGCACGCCTTCACAGCGTCCCAAGCGGTGGGATCCTCGTTGGCCTTGCCGGTGAAGGTAAAGCCGGAGATTCCCGTGAAAGTATGGCCGTTCTTGTTGTAGCCGTCCACCTTGACCTTCACGGTGAGGGTCTGATTTTCGTTGGGGTCATTCTGCCCCGTGGTACCGGGCACCGTCAGGTCGATCTGGATGGGCTGCTTGTAGAATTGGGCAAAGTTCTTGTAGCGTTCCTTGCTCTCCTCGGTGCCGTTGATGCCGAACTTTTCCCAATACTGGGCGTACTTGGTGTAGGTCAGGACGCTGTCCAGCGTAACTGTCGTATTGTACTCCGGCTGGTGTACACGCAGCAGCTCATTCTCGATGACGGAGGGTCGGGAGGATCGGAAGCAGCGGTACTTCTCCGTATCGAGCCAGCCGGGGATATCGTCGGCCTCGATGCCGTCGAAGGTCATATTCACCGTGCCGCGGACGTATTTCAGCGTGCCGTCCTCGTTTTTGCAGATCTCCGCGAAGGGATACAGGTCGGAGGTGACCTTGGTCTTAACCGTATTCTTGTTCTTGATACCGTCCCAGTAGGCGTCCTCGGTCCGCGCCGCCGTCATAAAGTCGGCAGCGTCATCCAACTCCTGCTGGGTAAAAGGCTGAATGGTGAAGCTGAACTCCTGCCGCGCCAGCAGAAGGCCAGAGCTGCGGGTGGTGATGGTCACCACATACTTCGCCTCCACCGGCTTCTCACCGGGCAGTGGGCGGTAGACCATGGCGTGATACCCGTTGAAGTCCAGCACATCCGGGGTGAGGCTCACCATCGTGACCTTCTGGTTATAACTGTCGCTCATGATGCCCTTTTCCTCCAGAAGAGCGGGTCTGGGCATCTGCATATCGTCGCTGACGGCGGTCAAGTCCACGGGCTTTGTCTTGTCCACAAAGTCGCGCAGGAGCCCCTGATACTTCTCCGCCAGAGCGTTTTGCATCTCGCTGGTCACGCTGCTGTCGAAGGGCGCAACGGTGGCGTCAAAGAACACATCGGCATAGACCTCCACGCCGTTGTCGCCGGTGATGTGCGCCAGCGTGTAGTCATCGAAGGCGTCATAGGTCACGCGGGCGATCAGCCGGAACTTGCCGGCCTTCTCGGGCAGCGGCGTGCCGTCGGCGGGCTGCAGGGGGCGGTTGACGGTTCCCACGCCGGTGCCGTTGGTGATGTAGAGCCACTCGGTGTTCCGGGTGCCCCACTGCACCTTCACATCATAGCGTCCCGCAATGCTGGAGGGAAGCGTGAGGTTGGAGGTGATGCGGTCGTTCACGGTGTAGAGCGTCCAGCCCGCCACCTCGCTTTGGGTGGCCCCGTTGGTGTTCTCGCCGCGGATGAGTTCCCAGTTCAGGGACCCGGCGGCGCTCTCCAGCAGTTTCTGCACCGCGTCGGCGCTGCGCCCCACGGTGGCACGGAGGGTGATCTCCTTGGTGACCCCGGCATAGGTGATGTTGAACTTCAACCCCGTGTACTGCACGGTCTGGCGGGCGGTGCCGTCGCCGGTGAAGTAGGTGATTTTGCCGTTGTCGGCAATGTACTGTACCTTGGTACCGTCAAAGCCGTTGGCCTTGGCGCTGCCGTTGACATAGGTGATCTCGGAGTTGTCCGCCACATCCGCATAGCCCTGCTCTGCCAGCAGGCGGCGGAAGGCTTGGGTGATGTTGGTTTCATCATAGAGCCCCACGCCTTCCAGAGGCTGCACGGCGGTATTCTTGCGCGTGAACTCGGCGGCAATGTCCTCCAGCGTCTGCGCCTTTTCCGCCTTCTCGGACCAGAGGCACAGCGTGAAGGTCTTGACCTTCGTAGCAGCGCCGCTTTGGAGAGTGGCGGTGAGGGTCACCGTGACCTTATCCGCCGCAGGCGCGGTGAGCGCGCCGGTGGCGGTGTTCACCAGAGCGTTATCCGCCGTCCATGCGAGGGAAACGGTCTTCTCTCCACTGCCCTCCACGGGAACGGTGACGCTCGCGGGCAGGGTCAGGAAGCCGGTATAGGTCTGCGCGATCTCCTCTTCCTCCTCCGGGTCGCTGCTCACCGGGGTAAGGCCGCGGAGCTGATAGACGCCGGTGGCATCGGCCTTCAGAAGGTCTGCATTCTCGGCATCGAGCCCCAGTTCCTTATAGAAGTGCTTTTGCAGGGCGTTCAGGAAGTAGTCGTGCAGGTCCGTGACCGCTTCGCCGGGCTCTTCGATGCCGTATTTCTCACAGAGGTCGGCCTTATCGTTATAGTCCGTAAGGTCATAGAATCCCAGCACAGTCTCGGCGTACCAGTCGGCCTTGGCTTTCTTGGCGGCGTCGGCGGCGCTCATGCCGCGAAGTTCCAAGGCGTTGGCGGCGGCGGCAGCGGCCTTGAGGTCGGCATTGTCCACGGGGGTGCCGCCCTGCCAGGGCAGCACCGGGAAGCCGCCGTTGCTGTTGCCGCTGTCAAGGTGCATCCCCATCTCCGCCGCAAATTCCGGGGTGCGCATATAGTCCGCGGTGCGGGCAGTCATACCGCTGGTGGTGCCATCCGCCGCGGCCTGTGGTGCGACGGTGTCCAGATAAGCGCAGTTGGTGATGGTGGCGCCGGAGTTCACCTTGCCTACCACCGCACCGAAGCTGCTTTCCGGACCGGTGACAGCACCTACAGTGTAGCAGTCTTTCATAACAGCATTACTGCGCGCACAGCCGACAAGTCCGCCAAATCCGCCAGCGCTAACACTCTTTGCGTTAGTGTGGACGTTCCCCGCAAAATAGCAGTTCTCTACGGTACCGTAAGTATAACCCACGATACCTCCCGCGCCATTTTGCACCGCATACCGGGAGTACTTGAACAGAATATCCGCTGTGCTCACACAGCCACTAATGACATTGCCTGCCACACCATGACCAACAATACCGCCAACACCAAAGATCACGTCATCGCCGCCTTTGATGTAACCACTGACGAGGCAGTTTTCAATCCGGCCTTCACTCTTATCCGCAATACCTCCGACATTACTTGTACCGTCAATGGCGCAATCCACACACAAACTCTTGACAGTTCCATTGGCGCTCAAATAATAGACTAATCCGCCAGTTCCTGCCAAACCACTAACGGTGTAATTATCGCCGTCCAGGGTGCCGGCAAACTTATTACTGTCGGTACCGATGGCCGTCCAAGTCTTGCCGTTGAGGTTGATGTTGGCGGTGAGCTTGCCGCTGATGGTCGTGCCGTCCTTGTTGACCGCATCGGCAAACCATGCCAGTTCCGCGGCGGTGCCGATCTGATAGACGCCGTTTTTGTCTTGGGTGGGTGCGGTCTTGGCGGTGCCGTCCCAGCCCTCACCCGCGTAAGTTAAGGTGAAGGAGAGCGTCTTGTCCTCGGCGGCGGTGATGCTGCCGTGAACGGGGATATAGTCCGCCTTAGTGACGGTATAGGCATAGGTCTCGCCGAGGTAGAGTTTGTAGCCGCCGTCGGTCTCGGGCTTGATGGTGCCGCCCACGGGGTGGGTTACGGTCACCTTAGCGTTTTCCGCCGGAGTTACGGCAAAGGTCAGGGTGCAGGAGGCAAGTTCGCTCAGCGTGACGGTCTTGTTCACATCGGCATTAACGGTGATGCTCCCCGTCTCGGTCTCGTAGCCGAACTTGCTGACGGTGTAGGCATAGGTACCGGCGGCAACGGTGTATGCGCCGTTTTTGCCGGTGATCTCTGCGCCGCTACGGTCCTTCAGCACCACCGTTGCACCGTCGGGAGTATTAAGGGTGAGGGTATAGAACGGAACTGCTGCAAAATTCTTCAGGGCTGCGTAATAGTAACTGGTATAACCATCATAACTAATGGTCAGCACATCACCCTGCGTAAGCTCCACTGAAAAATCTTTCCAAGAAGTTTCGCTGTAAGCACGCTTGACTTGTGTACTGTTCTTCTTTATGGTGAAATAATAGTATTCATCCGGCTCATCATAATACCAGTCGCCTTCCACATACCCTGCCGCATTGGCGATATAGCTGAACGACAGCTTCACATTCTTTGTAGCTGTGAGAGCCAGTGTGGTCGTTTCTGTGGTCTTGAGATAGGAGTCCTTGCCAGCACCCTCTATGGTAAATTTCCCCTTGTCACCGCTGACGGTAATACCCTGGCAATTGGCAAAGAAATCCTCAAATATCGCCTTTTTTGCCAGCGTCACTGTGATATTCACCTTATCGCCATTCACAGAGAATATACCGCCGGCATTATCGCAGCCATCGCAGGCAACTGTATAAGCGTAGCTGCCATTGGACAGACTGCAGCCTGTACCATCACCGGTATATACCGCCTTACCGTTGGTTTTGACGGTCACTGTCGGATCCGCCGTGATCCCTGCGGGGCGCGAGATATCAAACGCCACGGAATAGGCCGCAGATTTGGTCAGCGGCACCGTCTTTGCCACATCTGCAGCAACATTGATCGTTTCCGTAACAGTGTCATACCCATAAGCCGACACCGTGTAGGTATACTCACCTGCAGAAACGATGTATACACCATTCGTACCTTTAAGTTCTGCGCCTGTGCTGTCCTTCAGTGCAACGACCGCATCAGCCTCTTCAGGCTCCGCTGTCAACTTCACCTCATACAGGGACGAAACTGTGAAATCCTTGAGCTTGACATAGTAATCACCTGAGACATACGTCTTTATAAGATTCAGTCTCAGCGTATCGCCCTTTTTCAGATCAATGGTAAAGTCCTTCCACTGAGTACTCCCCCATGACCGCATCTCTGGATTATAGCTGTTGTTTTTTACGATCGTAAGAGCTGCGTAAGAAGAATCATAATTGCAGCCCCAATACTTAAAGCTAAGCGTCACATTGGCCTTTGCCTTCAGCGTAATCGTAGATGTACTGCTTGTATTTCCTTGAACCGGATTGCTGGAGCGCAGGCAAAGGCCGTCGCTGTCGGTCATGTCCACCACATAAGGATAGGTGGCATCATTCGTCACCTCAACACTGTTAACAATACCAGCGAAGAAGTCATCAAACTCAGGCTTCTTAATGACCTCGATCTCAATGGAATCCGTTTTTTCCTTGTAGGTCACAGTCACCGTCTGCTTTCCCGGCGCGGTGTTGTCAAATCCCTCCACCGTGAAACCCTTGGTGATGACCTCGCTACTGTTATCGTCATAGGTAACTGTAACACTGAGCTCCAGTTCATCGCCGGTATAGCACGTCGTTTTAGCCGACTTTACGGAAATAGACACGACGTTCTTTTCCACCACTGGCTCCGGGTCCTTCAGCGTAGGATAGCCGCCCCCATTGTACTGGAATGCGCTGCCAAGGGTGGCGGCAAACTCCGCAGACTGCATCTCGGCGGAGGATTTGGTACCAGAGTTGCTAATCTTAACAGTTGACGGTACCAGCGCCGTTACGGTTTCACTCGGCGCATAGCAGTTAACAATACGGCATGGCTCGTCCGAAGAATAGGAACTAGATGATACCGCTATTATTGCACCGTTCGTTTCAACGGAACCAACAGTATAGCAGTTCTCCACCAGAACGCCCTTCGTTCCTCTACCGAGTATGCCTGCGCCATCACTTATATCCCCCTGATTATAGCAATTCCTTATTATGTGAGTTCCTACAACATTTCCTGCAATGCCGCCAACTTGCTTTCTTGTACCACTCACACTTCCCATATTCGCGCAGGAAGAAATCGTAACAAAGCCACTGCCGGGTTCACTATAGCCAAGAATACCACCAGCACCTTTTCCCCCCTTGATGCTCGCTGTATTTTTGCAGTTCTCAATAGTTACATTGCCATCCGCAGTACCCGCGATACCACCCACATTGTTTACTTTGCCGGAAATACTGCCTGCGGTGATCACATTCTTCACCACGGCGCCGCCCGCCAGTTTGCTGAACAGGCCGACATTGGCCGTAGAAGCGGTGATATCCAGCGTCACGGTGTGGCCGTTGCCGTCAAAGGTGCCGATAAAGTCGTAGGCATACGGCTCAGTGACAATGATATCCTTCGTCAGCGTATAGCTGCCGCTGGCGTCCATCGCCGCAAACTCCTTCGCGGAGCTGACAGTTCCTTCCGCCAGCGCCAGCGCCGCGCCGCCGCTGCGGGTCATTTGGGGCGCAGGCGTTTCCGGAGCAGGCTCCTGCTGCTCCTGCGTCTCCTCATTCCCGGCAGGGACGGTGTTCTCCGTGTCCACCGGAGCTATCTGTTCCTGCTGGGTCTGCTGCTCCTGATCCGCGGCCAGCGTGTCGGCCAACACGGAGGTGGGCAGCAGGCTGACGACCATCACGACGGTCAGCAGCCAGCTTATGACTCTCTTCTTCATGTCTCTTTCTCCTTTATGTAAATTTTTTGTCGACGTGAGGGGGTGGGCGGGGATGCGGCAACATCCCCGCCCCACTTATGGAAAAGCACGCGGCCAATGGCCGCCTCAGCTTGACAAAGGGGACTTGTCTGCACAGTTTCACGGTGCAGATGGAAAGCGCACGGCGCCTCAGCTTGACAGTCGAGTTTTCCGCACCGCTTCGCTGTGTATGGCAGCGTGTCAGCCTGGCAAGGGAAATGTTTTTCATGCAGGGCATGAAAAACGGGACAGAGTGCACTCTGTCCCGCGAAAATGAAACGCTGCCCGGCGCAAAGCCGGACAGCGAACGCAATAGATACGACCCCTGCACCACGGAAAGACGTCGCCGCCCCCGCCGCCCGCCCAAAAGGGCCGGCCGCGAAAAAGGTGGTGCAAAAAACACCGACCTCCCGTTCAGGAGGTCAGCGTGGTACATCTACATGGTGGTACAAGATTCCCGCACACGGAGAGCGCGCCCGCTGCAACTTTGTCCTACACAATGCAATTCTCCTGGCTCGCGCCGCGGGGGGCAGACATCCCTCCTCGTTTGCAGCCTACCTTCTCATGGGCTTACCCACAATGGCGGACTTTCGTCCCGGCGGCTTACGCCGCTTCGGTGCATCCTTGCGCTCACAGTACCGGTCGTGCGGGGTTTGGCTACCCCTTTCCTTCTATGCCGACGCCTGGCCCGTGGTGGGCTGTACGGCCGCCGGCGACATTGGATCAACAGACTGTTTATTTACTTGTCAGCGACATTATATTACAGGAATTGGCCGTTGTCAACCCTCCTCCCTACCCCAGCGCCACATCCAGGATCATCATTACGGTAAAGCCCGCGGCAAAAGCCAGCGCCCCCGGGCCGGGGTCGCCGCGCGTGGGCAGCAGCTCGGCGGCCACCACATAGAGCATGGCCCCGGCGGCAAAGCCCAGCAGCCAGGGCAGCGCCGGAACGATGAGCGCCGCCGCCAGCACCGTAACACCGGCGGCCAGCGGCTCCACCGCGCCGGAGAGCACACCGCCCAGAAAGGCTCTTCCCTTTCCTGCGCCGGCGGTACGCAGGGGCAGGGCCACAATGGCGCCCTCCGGCACATTCTGGATGGCGATGGCCAGCGCCAGCGTAAACGCCGCAGCGGGCGCGGCGGCTCCTGCCGCCACACATCCGGCATAGGCCGCACCCACCGCCATCCCCTCCGGGATGTTGTGCAGCGTCACCGCCAGAAGGGTCATGGTGGTGGAACGGTCGGTAACAGCCTCCGGCAGCAGTCGCTCCAGCAGCCGCAGGAACAGCACCCCCAGCCAGAAACCGCCCGCCGCCGGAAGGAAGGACCAGCGGCCCATGTCCGCCCAGTCGATAGCGGGGAGCAGCAGGCTCCACACCGAGGCGGCGGTCATCACCCCGGCGGCGAATCCCTCCAGCACGCGGCGCAGAACGGCGGAGGGCGCTCTTTGCAGGCAGAATACGCACGCCGCACCCAGCGACGTGCCCCAGAAGGGGAGCAATATCCCCTGAAGGACAGATGATTGCATAGACACTCCCTTTTCCGTATCCGTAGTATGCGGAGCCGGGCGACTCCGTACAGTCTATCCTACGCAGCGGGAAACGAAAGGTGAAAAGACAAGGGCCCCCGCCGAAGCGGGGGCCTTTGGGAAAATACAAAGTCATCCAAAATGCTAAGATAAGGCGGGAGCGCCCGAAGGGTGCTCCCGCTGCGCGGCTTATTGCTTTATGTGAGATGCAGCTTCACTGTATCGGCAGCTCCACCGCGATGGTCGTGCCCTTGTCCGAACTTTCCTCCACCCAAACGGAGCCGCCGTGGAGATCGGCGATCTCCCACACCAGCGAAAGTCCCAGCCCCACGCCGCCGTACTCCCGGCTGCGGGACTTGTCCACCCGGAAGAAGGGCTGGAAAATACTGCGCTGATACTCCTCCGGGATGCCGCGGCCGGTGTCGGAAACGCGGATCAGGACTTTTTCCGTCTCCTGTGTGACGTAGACCCACACCGCGCCGCCAGGGCGGTTGTACTTGACGGCGTTCTCCGTCAGGTTGAAGATCAAACGGTAGATCAGCGCGTCGCTGCCGGTCATAATGCCGTCGCCCTCCGCTTTTAGCGTGACACCGCGCTTTTCTGCCAGCGGGGCGAGGTCTGTGAAGATCTCCTCAATCATTGGGATAAGCTGAATCTGCTCGTTCCGCGCCACCTGCTGCAAATTGCTCATTTCCAGCAGCGTTTTGGTCATCTGCGTCAGCCTCTCCGTCTGCTCCCGCAAAAGCAGGAGAAACTCCGCCGTCTCCGGCAGCACATCGGTGTGCTCTGCGGAAAACAGCTCCAGCTGTGCCTGCATCAGCGCAAGCGGCGTGCGCAGCTCGTGGGCGGCATTGCCGGTAAACTGCCGCTGGGCGGTAAAGGCGTTGTTCAACCGCTCCAGCATCTGGTTGAAGGAGTGGCTGAGCTGCCGGAATTCCGGCAGCACGTCCTCATCGATCCTCACATCCGCCAGATTGTTCAGCTGCACCTTCTCTACCTGAGAGGCGAAGCTGTGCAGGGGCTTGAGGGCTCGCCCGCTGACGAAATAGGCCAAAATTCCGCTGAGCAGTGTCACTATAGCCGTGATATACCAGTTGGTGGTGCGGAAGCGTCCCTGCGCCCCATCGACAACGATGGTCAGCTCCTCGCTGGGCGCAACGAGCTGCGGGTCAAAGCTTGCCGCGCCGCCCTCATTCAGGATCACCGTACCGCCGCCCTGTAAGCTGTCTGCAATGGTGTCCATATAGTACACACCGGAGGAACAGAGCAGCAGATTCATGGCCACGCAGGTGATGCCGATGAGCAGGACGGACATCAGTGTGATGCGCCACTGCAGGGAAAGCCGCTTCATTCTTCGTCCCCTCCCATCAGATAGCCCTCGCCGATGCGGTTGCGGACAGGGTCGTAGCCCAACGCGGTGCGCAGCTTCTTCCGCAGGGCGGAGATGTGGACGCGGATGGAGTTGCTGAAGCTGTCCACGCTGTTGTCCCAGACGTGATCCATCAGCTCCTCCTGACTCACAGGCCGCCCCTGATGCGCCATCAGGTATTCCAGGATCCCCGTCTCCTTGCGGGTCAGCGTCAGGGGCTGCCCGTTGGCGGAAACTGCCCGCGCACGGGCATCAAAGGTGAGCTGCCCGCAGCGCAGCACCACATCCTGCTGGGTAAACTGCCTCAGGGTCAGGCTGCGGATGCGCGCCTCCAGCTCCGCCAGATGGAAGGGCTTTGCCAGATAGTCATTGGCGCCGGCATCCAGACCCGTCACCTTATCCTCCACCTCGCCGCGAGCCGAGAGGATCAGCACAGGTGTCTCTCTGTCGGTCTGCCGCAGGGTGCGCAGCACCGTCATTCCGTCCTTTTTCGGCAGGTTCAGATCCAGCAGCACCAGATCGTACCGCTCCGTTTCCAGCAGCTCCAGCGCCTTCTCGCCGTCGTAGCAGCAATCCACGCTGTAGGCCGACCGCCGCAGGCTGCGGGCGACGGTGTCGCACAGGGCGCGCTCGTCCTCTACAATCAAAAGGTGCATAGTCGCCTCCTTAATGAACAGGTTGTCTCCTATTATAGCAGAGCCGGATAAAATTTATAATCAAATTTTATATCTAATTTTTGATTATCCGCATAAACACTATACTTTCAAGTATTTTGCAGTATAGAAAATCATTCATTTTACCACGAATTTACCACGATTGAATGAGCCTTGATATGACCATTATAATAACACCCAAAAGACACCATTACACCTAAATGGTGTCTTTTTAAAAGCAGTCAATCCTAAGACTAACTGCTTTGTGTGTATGGATATGAAATTGTCAAACTGGAAGTTGTCTGATTAGCAATTATCTTTTGCAATTTATAACTGCATCAAAAAGAATACCAGTACACTCGAGAGTATTGTTACTGTCCCCATTATGATAAACATCATGGAAGTATATTGTAGATGACCAGTTAGATGGGTCAATTACAATATACCAGGATATAAATCCATTTTCTTCAGCCTTATTATAGAACTCTATAGCCTTAACTTTTTCATTCATCAACACATAAATACTTCCGATAGAAAAATATGCTTCAACATAATTAGGGTCCACTAATAATGCTTTTTTAAATGATTCAATTGCTTCATCGTACTTTCCAAGATTTGCACATGCATTTCCAAGATGAACATATGCTTCCATTGTTCGTGGTGCTTCCGCAATAATATCCTCGAACAACAGCTTAGCAGCATCATATTTTTCAGCAGAAATGAGCATAATTCCCTGACTCACTTTGTCATTTATCATTTCAGTATCCACAAAAACACCCCTCCTAGTTAATCTTTGATTTTAATACCTCGTACAACGAAGGTGTAAAATAATCATTTATCTTTATATTACTATCCACCATC
>OLIW01002147.1_pt1 | contig 15375 bp, 15 predicted proteins | sample 1601321 | NCBI WGS metagenome assembly OLIW01 (sample SAMEA2452114, study PRJEB22498) | human gut metagenome | reverse complement strand
AAGGGAGTGTACACAGAAGTACATGACCGAGTATTTTTCCGAGATTCTGTATTAGGTGCCCAAAATACGAGCTTTTTACAATGTTGCGGCGATTTCCTCCACCTCATAACACTCTATAAAGTCACCGACTTGAATATCGTTATAGTTTTCAAAACTCATACCGCATTCATAGCCGGATTTGACCTCTTTAACATCTTCCTTAAAGCGTTTTAGCTGAGCCAAAGCGCCATCATGAATAACAACATTGTCACGCAGCAGACGAACCTTGGCACCACGCTTGACAAAGCCTTCCGTCACCATGCAGCCGCCGACTTTACCGACACCGGTAATATTGAAGACATTGCGGATTTCGGCATAACCGATAATCTTTTCTCTCAATTCAGGCGACAACATACCTTCCAAAGCCTTCTTAATGTCATCGGCCACATCATAAATAATCGAGTAATAACGAATATCCACGCCGTCCTGACGCGCCATGTCACGGGCATGCGGAATAGCACGGACGTTAAAGCCGATGATAAAGGCATTGGAAGCCTTAGCCAGAGTAACATCGGAATCCGAAATAGGACCAACGGCAGAATGCAAAATCTGAACGCTGACTTCCTCGTTGGACAACTTCTTAATTGTACCTTCAATAGCCTCAATAGAACCTTGAACATCAGCCTTGATAATAACCGGCAAATGCTTAACTTCGCCTGACTTAATCTTATCAAGCATCTGTTCCATTGCAGACTTGGCACTCTTAACCAGTTTAGCGTCACGTTCTTTGCGAATACGATAACCGGTAACTTCCTTAGCCTGGTTTTCGTCCTTAACAATGACAAAATCGTCACCGGCTGCCGGCGTTCCTTGCAAACCGAGAATTTCAACTGGGGTCGCCGGACCGGCTTCCGTCATCTTCTTGCCATGTTCGTTAAACATAGCGCGGACATGTCCCCACTCCTTACCGGCAATACAAATATCACCAACGCGCAGCGTACCGTTCTGAACCAGAACCGTTGCAACAGAACCGCGGCCTTTTTCCATCTTGGCTTCAACAACCGTACCCGAAGCCATGCGATTCGGGTTGGCTTTCAAATCCAGAATTTCCGCCTGCAACAGAATAGCTTCAACCAGCTTATCAATGTTAATACGCTTCTTAGCCGAAACTTCTGCGCTCAAATATTCACCGCCCATATCTTCAACGGCAATGCCATGTTGCAATAAAGCGGTCTTCACCTTCATCGGATCAGCGCCCGGAAGGTCAATCTTGTTAATCGCAACCACAATCGGCACTTCTGCAGCCTGAGCATGGCGGATTGCCTCAACCGTCTGCGGCATAATGCCGTCATTGGCAGCAACCACCAGAACCACAATATCGGTAACCTTTGCACCGCGAGCACGCATTTCTGAAAAGGCCTCGTGTCCCGGCGTATCAATAAAGGCAATCTTTTTGCCTCCGGCAACTTCAATCTGATAAGCACCGATATGTTGCGTAATACCACCAGCCTCGCGAGAAGCAACGTTTGTTTCGCGCAAAGCATCCAATAACGAAGTCTTACCATGGTCAACGTGTCCCATAACCGTAACCACCGGCGCTCTCGGCAGCAAATCGGCGTCCGTATCTTCCGGACCGGTCAACCCCTGCTCAACATCGCTGTCGGCAACTCGTTTAAACTTATGTCCGAATTCCTCAACCACAATCTGCGCCGTATCGGCATCAATCGGTTGGTTAATCGTAGCCATAACCCCTAAAGCCATCAGCTTTTTAATAACTTCGGCACCTTTTTCTGCCATACGGTTAGCCAATTCCTGAACCGTAATAATTTCAGGAATAACGACCTCTTTAACAATTTTTTCTGTCGGCTGCTGAAAAGCCTGCTGCTTCGGCTGTTTTTTCTTAAACCGACGCCGGCCGCCGCCAAAACCATAATCATCGTCATCTTCATCAACACTGCTCAATGTATGCAGGTTGACTTTTCCGCCGCGCCGCGGTGTTTCAAAACTGCGCTTCATAACTTTTTTGCGCTCTTGTTCAAAAACATCATCTTTGCTCAAAGATCTTTCGGCAACTTTTTTAAACTTATGATTATGGGAATCTTCTTCCTCGTCTTCGTCCTCTTCATCGAAATCGCGGGACTTCTTTTCCTTAATCTTCTGAATACGATCATCCTCAGCCGGTGAAACCGCTGCCGTTACCACAGGACGAACAGCTGCTTTTTTCTCCTCCGCCGCCTTTTTAGCTTCTTCGGCTTCCCGTTGAGCCTTTTCCTGCTCTTCCTGTTCACGTCTCAGCTGGCGCTGGCGTTCCTTCTCTTCTTCCTCCTGCCGGCGTTTGGCATCATGCTCTTTAGCCTCGGCAATAAGCCGCAGCTTTGCAGCTGTCGCTTCGTCAATTTTAACTTTAGGCTCTTCCGTTTCGCTGCGATTGGCGATAACCCTCTTCTTTCGCACTTCAACCTGAACAATCTTCTTGCCGTCATTATTGTGCGCCCGGGAACCGTCGCTTACATTTTTGAGTGTAAGGGTAGATTTACCTGATAATGTTAATTTGCTTTTTGCATTATCTTCTGTCATTAATTTTTTTCTCCGTATCATCTAACCGGTTATGCGTGCAAAAAACACTCATAACGTTTTAATTCTTTATATACTGTTTTTGACATTTCGCTCTTCAAAAAAGCGGCATGCACCGTATTAACTTTATCTAATGCCTTATCCAACTCCTCAGTAGTATACAATCCGAAAACATCCAGTCCTTTAGCCATACTCAACACTTTTTCATGCCCGTCGGCTCCGGCATCGCTGGCCTCAAGAATAAAAGCGACCTTTCCACGCTCCAAAGCTTCCTTAACCTTGTCAAAACCGGTAACCAGTTCCCCGGCCTTCCGCGCCAGATTAATCGCTTCCAAACCTTTTTTCTTCAAAAGGGCTTCCGTCATCTCAACCAATGACAAATCCGCTCTTGCCCGACCCTTAGTCGCCTTGGCAAACTGGTTTTTCTGAATGGTCGTTTCCAGCTTCTGCTTAGAATTTGAAACATAAATCCCGCGTCCCGGAAGTTTTTTCTTAAAATCCGGAATAACCCGCCCGCCGGAAATAAGCGTAAAACGCAAAAGCTCGTCTTTGCTTTTCACTTCTCCGGTCAGAATACATTTTCTGTCTTCAGTTTCCTGTTTCATCTTCCTGTATCGATCAATAATAAAGAAACAATAACGGATAATTTTAGGCTAAAACAGAGAAGAGGAACGGAGCACCACACAGTGTATTAAAGAAACACATAAAAATGTGAACGCCGTACCGCTCCTCTGACAGCGCATAAAACTATTCGCCCTCTTCTGTGAACCAGTGCTCACGCGCTGCCATAATAACTCTGTTAGCTTCGGCCTGAGAAATAACACTCTCACCAAGCATTTCAATCAGCTCATCGGCAGCCAAATCAGCCAAATCATCAATGGTTTTAACGCCTTTTTCAGCCAAAACCAAAATCATATCCTGGTCCAGACCGCTGATTTCTTTCAGTTTGTCATCAATACCCAAAGATTTACTCTTGTCGGCAAACTCCTTGTCACGCTTCGCAACAAACTCCTGAGCACGGCTCTGCAGTTCTTTAGCTACATCTTCGTCAAAACCCTCAATTTCAGACAGCTCGGAAAGCGCAACCAAAGCAACCTCATCAACCGTTGAAAAACCTTCGGCAATCAGCAAATGAGCAATCATTTCATCAACGTCCAAAGCTTCCATAAAGCGCTGAGAGCGGACTTTATTTTCATTGGAACGTCTTTCCTGTTCCTGCTCTTCGGTCAAGACATCTATATCGCAGCCAAGCAGCTGGGAAGCCAGTTTAACATTCTGACCGCGGCGGCCGATAGCGATTGAAAACTGCTCCTGAGGAACAACCACTTCAATACGGCCGTTTTCTTCATCCAAAACCACCTTGGAAACCTCAGCCGGCGCCAAAGCGCTGACAATATACTGGGCTTTGTCTTCGGAATAAGGAACAATATCAATTTTTTCACCCTGCAATTCATTGACAACCGCCTGAACGCGAATACCGCGCAAACCAACGCAGGCACCGACAGCGTCAACCGTAACATCCTCGGCTTTAACGGCAATTTTAGCCTTTGACCCCGGATCGCGGGCAACACCCATAATCTTGACAATACCATCATAAATTTCAGGAACTTCCTGAGTAAACAGCTTGGCCATAAATTCCGGACAAGTTCTGGAAAGGAAAATCTGCGGTCCTTTGTTTTCGCGGCGAACATCCAGAACATAAGCACGGATACGGTCGCCGTTTTTAAATTTCTCACGGGCAATCGTTTCGTCACGGCGTAAAATCGCTTCCGTCTTGCCGATATCCAAAACAACATTGCCGAACTCGGCTCTCTTAACCGTACCGTTGATAATCGTGCCGATTTTTTCGCGATATTCTTCATATTGCTTATTGCGTTCAGCTTCACGTACTTTCTGAACGATAACCTGCTTGGCAGTCTGTGCGGCAATACGTCCGAAATCAATCGGCGGCAGCGCGTCAATCAAAAACTCGCCGACTTTAGCATCCGCTTTGATTTTTTTAGCTTTACTCAACGGCAGCTGAGCCGCCTCATTCTCAATAACGGCATCTTCCTCAACAACTTCGCGATAACGGGACAAAGCGATAGCGCCTGTCTTGCGGTCAATATTGGCTCTGATGTCATGTTCAACACCGTATTTGGAACGGGCGCCTTTCTGAATAGCAACTTCCATCGCCACAAAAACATCCTCGCGGTCAATATTTTTCTCTCTGGCCACCGTGTCGGCAACCAAAAGAATTTCCGGTCTCGGCATACTTTCAATATTTTCCATTTTATCCTCTTATCTTAAATTGTATCTTTTTATTAAAAATTATAATTCAACTTCTGCCTGAGCTTCCTCATATTCTTTCAAAAGCTCATCAGTAATGACTATCTTTGCCTTGGCGACATCTTCAAAAGGAATTTTATATTCCGTATCTTCCATCGTCAGGCAAATATTGTTCTCAGTGTCAACGCCGTTAACAACACCCTTGAAACGTTTTCTGTTTTCAACCGCTACTGCCGTTTCAACTTTCACCTCATAACCGGCAAAACGCTTAAAATGCTCTATCTTTGTCAAAGGGCGGTCGATTCCCGGAGAGCTGACTTCCAGAGAATACTGATTCTCTATCGGGTCTTTTTCATCCAAAACGTCAGACAAAGCGCGGCTAACCTTGGCACAGTCATCAACCGTGATTTCCGTCCCGTCTTTCCGGTCAATCATAACCTGTAAAGTCGGATTTTTCATGCCAATAGTCAAAACCCTAATCAGCTCATATCCCAATCCTTCGACCACAGGTTCCAACATATCCTGCAAAGGGTGTTTATTAATCATTGACGATTCCTTCTAACAAAAAAGCGGGGCTTTTGACCCCACTTTCAATAATATTATCAATTTATGAAACTCTTATACCACAAAAATTTTAAAAATCAAGCAGGAAAATCGCTGCCGGGCTTTTCATCCGCTGTATAATTTAAAATTTGCAACAGATAATTTAAAAACATGATACCCAGAACAAAATATACAAAATTACCTTATTCTTTAACCTTTAATATATTAGTTCCCGACTAAGTCAACTCCAATTTATAACATAAGAAAATTCTTCATATTTTTTTTTTATATTTCAAAACAAAATCATTAACAAGGTCATAAATCTTCTGCTTGTAACATTTTTGATTGTATAAAGTTTCTATATCAATATCTTTATTCCCAACATATATTTTTATTCGTGAACCCAGCTTGACATCAATATCTTCGTCTAAAGCTAGAAAGTCTAAATTAAAAATTTCAGCATATTGTTTTTTAATCTTTTCTTTAAGCCTCAAATAATCTTCATTTACTAACAAATATTTTAGCATAAATTCATTTCCAAAAAAATCCTTGTATTTTGAATAATCATTACTAGCAATACTAGCGCACTTATCATTTGTTATATCACAAGGATACAAACTTAAATCAATCTTTTCGCTTTTATTTATAACAAACCAACATGTCAATCCTCCATCAGAAGGGCGTTCTTTAAAATATTCTTCACTCAAGGTTCTGTAATATGCATAATAATCTCTTAGGCATTCACCGTTTTCTACATATTCAATTTTCTTTGATAGAGGAGCTTGAGAATTAGTACTTCCATCTTTTACCAAAGAAATTGTTGCTGGTTGAACATCCTTATAAATAATAAACGTTTTATTACGATCTAAATAATTTTTCTTATTTTCAATGACGATATTCTTGTCTTTCTTCAACGTTCTATATTCTCTTAATTTGTCTCCAGCAAAATCCTTCTCATCAAAATAGTAAAGCTTATCTCGTACTTTAATTGAGGCATGGGGAGGTAAACCAACAAACTCTTCTTTATCTGAATTTTGTCGATAAAAAAAGAACTCGGCATTGTAATTAAACAATTCATATTTTTTGTTTTGAAATGATAAACTTGCTATCGTATACGGAGAATTATTGGTAATTATATACTCAACTTCAAAATCATTGTAATTAGAGATAACACGAGAAAACTTAACCTCAACCTGAGACTTCAACTCCTCAATTTTATCACTGAAAGGTTTCGCTATTAGCTTTCCATCAGTCATAAAATTAAATGTCTGCTCTATAAGATTATTTATTTTCTTTTGTTTTTCTGAACTACAAATATTCCCATCAATTTCCGTTGCAATTTCATCAGTTTTATAAGCCATTGCTGCTTGATAATCTTTACTTAATTTTCTTAAATCATCTAAAAAATCCATTCCCAAATTTTTGTCATTAGTAAGAATATCTTTATCAGATGGGGAAATATTAAAAATTTCTTCTGTATACTCTTCTTCATTTTCTAAAATCTCAAGATAAGAAGAAATAATTTTTTTTACTTTCTTTCTGTTGTTTAACTCTTTTAACTTTTGTTCCTCCCTTTTCTGTTTCATATCCTTATTATACGTTTTACATGAACGATAATTACTAATTTCATTCATTCTCGACAAACTTAATTCTGTTTTTAATACATTTATATCCTTTTGCAGAGGGTTATCGTCATAAACATTTGCCAAAAACAAGCTATAATGTTCTATTACGGTTTCCATGTCGCCTAAAACAATATCTTTAATATTATCACATACGTTTGACACTTCCATATTAGCAATCTCTGTTTTTATCTCTACTAAGCTAGATATTCTATTTGAAAGTACAATCCGTGATGTTACAGAAGCAATTTTCTCATACTCAGAAAATAATTTTATTTTCTTGTTTATAAATTCTTTTTCCCCTGCTGGCTCGTAAAAATATTTATAATAAGAATAACAAATACTTCCACAAATTATTATTGTTAACAAGGCTATTAAAGATAGTAAAATTATTTTCTTTAATTTCAACATTTTCTTTTCTTCCATAATCACCCCGCTTATTCGAAAAACCATTAATCGAAAAATACTTCCAATAAAAAGACACAAACAACAAAAAAATGAAAAACTAAATCTATATTAATCATCCATTATACACAACATTTAACCGTCTTCAAGATGAAGCAATATCGACACGCTCACCAATACCGTAATCAAAATAGGCGTCCAAACCGCCATAAATACCGGAATATAGCCGTTCAAACCGAAAGTATAAATAACCTGCGATGAAAAATAAACCAGAAAACCGGCAATAATACCGCCGACAATAAGAAACATCACGCCACCGCGGCGATTGTTCGGCCGCAGAGCAAAAACCGCCGCTACCAAAACCATGGCACAAAGCATAAATGGCGAAGCAATCAGCGACAAATAACGAATTCGATGTTTAACCACCGAAAAGCCGGATTTTTTATAAAATTCTATTGTGCTGGGCAAATCCCAAAAAGAAATGGCGTCAGGATCAATAAAATTCTCCCGGATACGATCGACCGTAATCGTTGTGTTGTACTTAACGCTGTTGACAATAGTCCGCGGCTTACCGGCCTCAAATACATTAACATCTTTCAACTCAATCTGTTCATTTTTCAAAACCGCCATAAAAGCACCAACCTGCCGCAAAATCTGGGAATTATGGTCAAGTTCCAAAATATTGACATCATACAAATACAAAGTCTGCTCATCTTCCTGACGGACGGATTTGGCCTGCATTACCAAAACATTGCCTTCTTCCGCCGCTTCCCTGATCCATAATCCTTTATCGGAAAAAAGCACGGCCTTCGGATTTTTGGTCTTAAGCTGATAATCCATCGTTTCAAAAATTTCCAACATCCTTGAGGCAATCGGATTAAAAATACTCACATTAATCACGCCAATCATAAAAACGGCAAACAGAACCGGAACCAGAAAGCCCCAAACAGACACCCCTGCTGCCCGAATAATCACAAATTCGTTTGTTTTGCTGACTTTTTGAAAAGTCACCATCGCGGCAATCATCATGACAAACGGGAAAATCATATCCAGTGTCCGCGGCAGTTTCATCATTACCATTTTCAGAACAAAACCCCAACCGATATCCGGCCTGTCCGCCACACGGCGCAGCAAATCAATCACCTCAAACATAAATATAATGCCCAGTACCATAATCAGAACTGAGAAAAAATTCCAAATAATCTGTTTTGTCAGATATCTGCCGAGAATAGAATTGGGTTTCATTATATTTAAACAGCTTTCCTTCTTAAAAATTTGCCTACAACATAACCAAAAACGACCGCTTTGGCAAATACTTTTTTCAAGGCTAAAACCAGCCTAGCGACAAATACCTTTCCGTCCCGTCCGGCAAAATAACCACAATCACCTTCTTGGCAAACTCCGGACGTTGCCCGATTTTCACCGCCGCCGCCAGCGCTGCTCCGGCAGAAATGCCTATCGGCAAACCTTCTTCCTCAGCCGCGTCTTTCAATAAAGTGATTGCTTCATCGTCCTTAATATCTATAACTTCGTCCACCAAAGATTTATCATAAAACGGCGGCACAAACCCGGCTCCTATACCGGGAATTTTATGCGCACCGGCCGCCCCGCCTGACAAAACCGGACTGGAAGCAGGCTCCACAGCAACAACATACAAATCCGGATTGCAAGTTTTCAGCGTCGACGCTATTCCGGTCAAAGTCCCGGAAGTCCCGACGGCACTGACAATCACATCAACATTTCCGCCGGTGTCCTCCATAATTTCCATACTCGTCCCTAGTCTGTGCGCTTCGGGATTGGCTTCGTTTTCAAACTGTTTCAGCATAATCACGTTCGGATTTTTCGCCGCCAGGATTTCCGCCTTTTTTATCGCACCGTTCATCCCGTCTTCTCTAGGCGTCAAAATAACCTCCGCCCCGAAATGGCGCATCATCTTGATACGTTCTTCACTCATATTTTCCGGCATGGTTATCACCAGTTTATATCCCTTGGCCGCACACATCGCCGACAAAGCAATGCCCGTATTTCCCGAAGTGGCTTCCACAAAAACCGTTTCACTGTTGACCTTTCCGCTCTCTTCCGCTTTTTCAAGCATTTTCAAAGCAATACGGTCCTTAACCGAAAACAACGGATTATAAGCCTCGCACTTTCCCAAAATCTCGGCCTTAACCTTATGCTTGCGGCACAAACGATTTAAACGCAGCAGCGGCGTATGCCCGACCATTTCCGTAATTGAATTGTAAATTTTCTTCATTTTGACCTCTAACCTGTTCATAAAGCGCAAAACAAGTTTATTTTCTGCGCCGGATTTGCTACTATTGGCTCAATCTTAAAGGCAAATAATAAAAAAATGATAAAGACCCAAACTTTTATTTATACGGTTTTACTCGGAACGATCCTCGCTGTGCCGGCGCCGGCAACCAGTCTGGATGAAATCTACCGGGACATCGTCCGCTCCGACAACAGCGGATATTTGCCGCTATACGTTAAAAACCGCAACGCGCCGGAATTCCTCTTTGATGACAGCGAGCTGCAAAAAGCCAAAGACAATCCCCCGCTCATCCCGATTATTCAGGAAGAAGACAGCGTTATTGACTTTGAAAACAAAAGAAAACTGCGCGAGCTGGAAGAGCAGGCCAGGATTTTACAATGGCAGCAAACGCTTAACGCCGTAAAAGAAAACCGCGTTACTCCGGTCGAATTAAAAGAAATCGAACAAAAAGCCGAAAAGAACGACCCTCAGGCCATTGAAGTCTACGCTTATATTTATGCCCGCGGGATTGGTGTCAAACCTGATTTGCCCAAAGCGTTCCAACTCTACCAGAAGGCAGAAAAGTTAAACGTACCCAATGCCTTGCAAAATGCTGCCAAGGTATATAAAGCCATGTCCCCGAAACAAAGAAAAGAGCTTTCCCCGCTGAAGGCTAAGAATTAAATTCTTCGGGAAACAACTGCTGCAGAGCCAGCCAGTGACAATAGTTTATCTTGACTTTTCCGCTGAAAATATCTTCAATATCCGCCCAAACGGCTTCGCCGTTTTCCGGTGTTTTCCACCGCGGACGCAACACATCAAAACCATAAGCGTCAGCTTCATAAACCATAAAAAACTGATGGTAAATATAAAACATGCCGCTTGGCTTTTCATCATCGGCGAAATAATTAACCGTCTGCTCAAACTGCCGAACACCTTTATCCAGCATAAACTCCACGCCGGTTTCTTCATAAAGCTTGCGGAACAGACAATCCCTGAAATTCTCGCTGCGGCGAATGCTTCCGCCCGGAAATTCAGGAACCCCCACTCCCGGAGGATAAGTCAGCAAAATCTTGTTTTCCTTAACCAACAGGGCAAAATAACCGTTTTTATATGCCGGGATAACATCATCGGCATATTTTGGACGCCCTTTGCGGTTAAAGAAAAGATTATCCATGCTGCGCTTCCGTCAAAAGATGTTCAACAAACTCTGCCAACCCGGTCTGTCTGACGCGCTTCATTCTCTCTGCGGAAATAATTTTCTGCACCTTATAAACCGTTTCTTCCAGATTGACATTCAACAAAACATAATCAAATTCTTTCCAATGGCTCACCTTGTCGGGAAACTGGGCCATCCGTTTCTTGATAACGTCTTCTGAATCCGTCCCCCTGCCGTATAAACGCCGCTTAAGTTCCGCAATTGAGGGGGGCAAAAGATAAATCGTCACCACGTCATCCGGTGCCTTATCCTTCATCTGCCGGGCTCCGGCCCAGTCCATATCAAACAAAACATCTTCGCCGACATTCAAAAAGCCGTCCACCTCTGAGCGCAAAGTCCCGTAACGCGCGCCGTATTGAGAATCAACACATTCATAAAAAGCGTCTTCGGCCTTGAGCTTGTCATATTCCGCATCGGAAATAAAATGATAATCGATATCTTCAACTTCCGTGTCACGCTTTGGCCGGGTCGTTACCGAAACTGAAAACTTAATATGCTCGTCCTGAGCCAGAATTTCTTTGCAGACAGCACCTTTTCCCGTCCCCGACGGTCCCTCAATAATAAACATTGCGCCGCGGCGGACTCTTTTCAGTTTGTCGATAATGTCATTCATGTCTTTCTCCTCGCCCAAATGTGTAAAACTGCTGCTGCAAATTTTGATTTTAAGTAATTTTATAGTATATTGCTAAAAACAATATTAATAAGGATTTTCAAAAATGGCAACATCAAAACGTTATCAAAACATCCTCATTACCGGCGCTTCTAGCGGTATTGGCGAAGCCTTGGCGCTGCAATATGCCAAAACCACCGCCGCCCGCCTGTTTTTATCAGGCAGAAATGAAGAACGCCTGCAGGATGTCTGCCGCCGCTGCAAAGACCTTGGCGCAGAAACCGAATGCAAAATCATTGACGTAACCGACCGCCAAGCTATGAAAGAATGGATAAACCAATGCGAAAAGAAAGCGCCTTTAAATATTGTTATCGCCAACGCCGGTGTCGGCACCATCAATGAAAATGACGATTCTATCTATAAAACATTTGACACAAACCTTTACGGCGTTTTAAACACCATCCTGCCGGCTATTGCCAACTTTCGCTCAAGAAAAGCTGACGGAACGGAAAAATCCGTTGTCCTTGTCAGTTCCATGGCCGGATATCACGGTTTGTACACCTGCCCGTCTTACAGCGCCAGCAAAGCCGCTGTCAAAGCTTACGGCGAAGCCCTGCGTATTCGCCTGAGGCCGGAAGGCATAAATGTCAACACGGTTTGCCCCGGTTTCGTGCGCTCCCGCATTACCGACCAGAACACCTGCCCCATGCCGTTTTTCATGGAAGCACCCGCCGCTGCAAAAGTCATTGCCACAGGAATTGATAATAACACCGGCTTGATTTCTTTCCCGGCGCCAATGCGTTTTATTGCCTGGCTGGGTTCGATTCTCCCCAACTGGCTGAGCGATTTTATTTATTCAAAACTGCCATACAAAGCATAATATAAAAGCTCCAAGATAAAACTTGGAGCTTTTATAATTTAAGATAATTCCGACAAATTCAGCACCGGACGAGCGATACAACCGCCATCCTTAGAGTAGCAGACCACGCCGCCTTGATTAGCACCATCAGCCGTACAGAAGAGCCACGCGTCGTCGAACTTGAAGGAGTGCTGGGACGACGACCAATACCATTTCCCCTGCACCGCCAGTGTATCTCCTCCAAGACTAACAAGCAAATCATCAAGCATTCTTTTCTGCCGTTTAGAAAGATTTACCAGTTTTTTCCAGAATCTAAACTTTCCGGCACTGCAAGCATAACCCTCGATTTTGATTTCTTGACAATAGCCCAAAGCATGCTCCCACTCCATCATCCTAGAAGAATCATGTAATGTGATAAGATGATTCTTAAAAATCACGCCCAACGGCTGTTTGCCTTCAAGCGGAACCCATGAGCGAACCATACCCTCATACATTACCTCAAAGGCAAATTTCTTTTCCTGACCTTGGCTTTCATAATTATGACAAAAATTCACCACATCAACAACCGAAAAAAATGCAGTTTCCAATTTGCCTTTAACACTTTGTAAAAACTTACCTCTTTCCATAATTATAAATTTTTATTAATAATAGATTTCACACTTCAACTCTACCACATATTAGACAAAAGTCAACAAAAAAAAGCCCTGAACCAAAACTCAGAGCTTTCACAATTAAGATAATTCCGACAAATCTAACACCGGACGAACGATGTAGTCGCCGTTATAGCGGTACTTATTGACGTAGCTCACACCGCCCCAATTAACACCCTTAAGCGTACAGAAGACCCTCGCACTGTTGACATTATACTCGGACGACGACCAACGCCATTTCCCCTGCACCGCTATTTTACCACCGCCAAGGCTAATAAGCAAATCATCAAGAATTTTTTTCTTTTCTTCTGAAAGATTTACCACTTTTTCCCAGAATTCAATTTTTCCGGCACTGCAAGCATGACCTTCTACTTTGATTTTTCGGCAATATTCCATGGCTTTTTCCCACGGTATCGTCCTTGGAGAATCACGTAATGTGATAAGGTGATTTTCAAAAATAACACCCAACGGCTTTTTGCCTTCCAGCGGAACCCATGACCGAACCATCCCCTCATACATTACCTCAAAAGCAAAATTTTGCGCAGAAACTTTTGCCCTTACCATTTTCTTTTTTGCGCTTGTTGTTTCCTTTTCAGCACAATACCGAACAAAATCGTCAACCGAAACCCCACCTGCTTCTAAAATTTCTTTAGCTTGGCGCAAATAATCTTCTCTCTTTTCCATAATTATAAATTTTAGTTAATAATAAATTTATACACCTACTCTACCACGCATTAGACAAAAGTCAACAAAAAGTTCAAAAACGGATAAGGTAATCCGTTAAATCTTCATATTCGCCGCAGTCTTCCGCTTTAAAGTAATAAACAACCGGATTCTCGCCCGGATTAAGCTTATCCGGACGAACTTTCGTATCCCCCAAAACCAGACATCTTCCTGCTTCATCCGGACCAGCGGCAACAAACATGTGATATGTATCATAATCTCCGTAACTCATATTACCGTGCCTACAGCGATAAACCACACGGGTATCAAGATTTTGCAACAAATCACACTTCTTCGGCATTGTCCCCTTAAAAGTAATGCTGTCCGGCCTGAGCTGCAGTTCCAGTTCGGGATTGTCAATACTGTACAGCGTATCGTAAAACCACAGATTTTTAAAAATTTCTTCAAACTGCGGTTTGGGAAAATCCTTTGCCGCCTGCAAACGGGAATATGCCCCGGCCTCATGCCCGGATAACAAAAACATCCCCAGAACCAAAAGAAAAACGCCGGACAAATTTTTCATGCTTTTATCCTCACTCTGTGACTGTTAAGCTCTCCTTCCCGGCATTGCAGAATGTACAAAACAACAAGTCCGGGAATAACCATAAGCGAAGTAATTATAAAAAAGACATCCCATGAAACCATAGCAGCAACCAGCCCGGACGTCGCGGCGCAGATATCGCGCGCAAAACTCATCAGGGAAGACAGCAAAGCATATTGCGTTGCCGTATAAGCCACATTACATAACGTCGACATATAAGCGACAAACGCCGCCACACACATTCCCCCGGAAATATTGTCCAAAGAAATACAGCCGATTAATACATAAATATCATGGCCGGCATAAGCTTGAACCACAAAAACCAGCGTCGTCAGCCCTTGCAAAACCCCGCAAATCCACAAAGATTTCATAATACCGAAACGGCTGACCACAATACCGCCGACAATGCCGCCGAAAATCGTTGCCCCCATGCCGAACAATTTGCTTATTGAAGCAATTTCCGCCGTAGAAAAGCCCATTTTAACATAAAAAACATTCGCCATCGGTCCCATATAAGCATCGCTCATCCGATAAAGAAAAACAAACAACAATATCAGTTTCCAGTTCGGACGCTTCATAAAATCGGCAAACGGCTCAACTACCGCCTTGTCAATAAAACGATGCAGCCGCTGCTTAAAACTACCCTTCAACGCCGGTTCCTTATAACGCCGGTCTTTTATCGGCTCTTTGGAATACAAAACCGTAATAACCCCGATCAAAGCGCCGAATGCCATAATAAAATAAACCTGATTCCAGCTCATATACGCCGCCAGCCATAAAGCCACCGCTCCTGAAAACACCATGCCCAGACGATACCCCAGTACAAAAATCGCCGCGCCAGCGCCTTGCTCATTATCCCTGAAACTCTCAATGCGAAAAGCATCCAAAACAATATCCTGCGACGCTGAGGCTATCGTCACCAAAACAGCCATGGCCGCCAGCCAGCAGGTATGTTCCGCCGGACTTATCGTTGACATCCCCAAAATCGCGCGCGGCGTGATCCGCGACATCGGCTATGACCGCGCGAAGTACGGTTTCGACTGCGACACCTGCGGCGTCGTCACGAACATCGACGAGCAGTCGAGCGACATTGCGATGGGCGTGGACAACTCCTTTGAAAAGAAGGAGAGC
>OLIW01002132.1_pt1 | contig 15452 bp, 10 predicted proteins | sample 1601321 | NCBI WGS metagenome assembly OLIW01 (sample SAMEA2452114, study PRJEB22498) | human gut metagenome | reverse complement strand
TATAGGAAATTTCATATGAACCATGCCACCTGAGTCCCGATTCAAAGGCAACTTTTCTGTCCGGATATCTTGTAACCCTGCCGCTGTAATACGGCTCGGGCGGTAACAACACCTTCTTGTACTTCATGGTTTCACCCTTAACTCAATTAAAATCAATCAATTGTTAATAACATAGTCAGCGCAAAAATAAATATATTTAAGATCCGCAATTACCGCAGAATGGTCTGTTTTTACTACAACTGTTCTGCGTTCTTTTTTGCTGATTTCCTCAACACAGCGTGCAACATTGCACTTTGCAGGCTCGTAGCCGTACTTTTCAAAAAATTCTTCCGCAGTCATAACAAGCGAGCCGTAGCCCTCAAACATATGCAAAAGAGAATAGTCAATCAGCTTGTATTCATCTTCAATAAGGCTGATTCCGATATCGCAGTTTGTGACAGAACCGATGTAATACGGTGCGTCATTGAGGAACAAGCCTGTCTTGAACGAACCGATTGAAACGGTAAGATCCGAGTTTACCGCCGTACTGCACACACCTGTGTCACCGTTGATTCCGCTGTTGATGTCTGCACTTATAACATAGGCATTTGTCATATTAATCTGCTCAACCGCTTCAAGCATTTCACCCTTTAATTCACCCGAAAAGCCTGTTCCGAGCAGACAGTCAACTACAATGTCAAATCCCGTGAAAGCCGCCGCCTGTGACATCGGCATCTCCTCGGCACCGAGCGACATTGCGGTTTTATAATAGTAAAGGCCGTCCTTTGAAAAGCCGTCGCTTGCTCTGAAAATTGTCGGTGTAAAGCCGTTTTTGCATAAAATACAGGCGAGCGCATAACCGTCGCCGCCGTTGTTGCCCTTACCGCAAACTATGGCAACCCTGCCCACAAACTTTGCCGAATTAAAAATCCCCTGTGCGGCTCTGTACATAAGCTCCGCCGAAGGAGTATGCTCCGCAATCGTCCTTGCGTCGCTTTTTCTCATATTTTCAACCGAAACGACCTGAACAAATTCCATCTTATATTCCTCCGCTTTCTGAAATTTCCATAGCCTTATCCGCCGTTTGCGGCATTGTAAGCCGTCATAACAGCACTTTCATCCATATTACAACCGAGCAAAAACAACGGTGTTTCCTTAAAGAACTCATCAAGCAATTCAAGCAGCTTTTCCATTCTGCTCCGCTCAACATCAATAACCGTTGCCTCAAGCAACTGTTTCATAACCTGCGACGGCAACACCCTGACCGCCGTGTTCTCTTCTGCTCTCTGAAGAATGTACACCGCCTTAACGGGTGCTTTTGTATTTGTTCCTATGTCAGCTTTCCCCATCCACGGAGTTCCGTAAGCATAAAATTTTCCGTCACATTTTCGTATAACCGGCTTGTCATCGTTAATCATCGTCACCCTGTTGCCAAAATGCCTTCGCCACAGAGCCGTGTGGGTAGACTTGCCCGTTCCGCTGACTGCCGAAAAAACATAGCCCTCGCCGTCAAGCTCAAGACAGGACGAATGAAAAAAGAATCCGTCAAATCCGTCAAGCACGGCGTTGCAGAATTTTGAGAGTATCAGAACATCCTCCGCACCTTGTTCGCTGAGGTTGTCGGCAAGCCTGAGACGCTCACGGATTTCGTCATCCGAAACCGATATCGCAATGTCGGTCTTTCCCGATTCATTCGACTTAACGGCATAGCTTTCAAGCCGTTTCCTGCATATTTTAAATTTTGGATTAACTTCAACATTCAAATCAGCTATTCTGTATATCGGCATATCTGCTCCGCTAAATACTATAATGAAATATTGTAACACAAATTAATGTTTTTTGCTACGGCGAAATGAATAAATATTATTTTACCTTTTAGTGCAAGTTGTTCAGTCGCACAGCTTTAAAGGCAAATATTGCACAATACAAGCCGTGTTATTTTGTAACAATGCACATACAGCTTATTTTTTATTCATTTTAAAGCCTGTAAAAAAAGCATTATTTTACGACTTTTTCAATTTTGTTTACTTTACTTGTCCGACTGCTTTTTTTGCATACTCTTCAAGGTATGCTCTTTCATAAATTCAAATATCCTGTGCGTAACCGTTCCTATAAGAATCGGAATGAATATTCCTGCGGCAAGGTAGATTATGCAGTAAAAATTTAAGCCGTTCGGACGATAAATGTACCAGATTGTTGACTTGAGTTTTAAAACATCAAAATCTTTGAACAGCGGTGTAATTACGCTCAATCCCCAAAATGCCCATTTTACAATCATAAAGGCAAAAATGTGGTGAATCATAATGCTGTAGGTATTGTCAGAAATCATTCTGACAAGCTTTTTGTTCTTGATAATCGGAGTAATCAGCTTTGCAACCCTCAGCCAGAACGCAATGCCCGTGATTGCGGTTACATAAGGAATGACGCAGCCGTTGTCAAACTTCACGCACTTTGACGGAGTGTATTCAAGATTTTCACAGAATGTGAGGAGAAGAAGCTGAACTCCGAGAACGATTGCAAAATATGCAACACTGTTGAGATTATCGTGTTTTTCAAGCTTTTCGTGATAAAATCTGCCAAACTCAAAACACGGCAGAAAAAACATTGACCTGAACAATAACAGCAACGCACCCTTTGGGGCAGGATTCCAAATGCAGTATTGCACACCGAAAATTCCGATTGCAAGATACACGGCAAGAATGACATACTCGTTGCCCCTGTGAACCTTTTTGAGCAGTTTGCGGAACAGTATGTTAAAAACATAAACACAGAACAGCGGATATACAAACCACGAACCGAGGTTGTAGGCAAAACTTTCGCCGTCAATAAACGGCATAACAAAAAGGTTGTACAGATCAAATTTGCCCTGAGCAATCGTATAGCCGACCTGAGTAAGTGCGAATGCGATTATTCCGTAAACAATGTTCCATAGATACGCAGGAATCAACAAGCGTTTTGTGCGTCCCCATATATATTTGAAAATATGTTCCTCGTGCTTTTCCTTGTAAAAATATCCCGAAATGAAAACGAACAAGGCAAGATTGTACGAATACTTTGGAAACCAATCATACATCAGCGACACACCGCCGTTGTAGCAATGCCCCGAAACTATGATAATAATGCCGATTGCCGACAAAATTTTAAAAGTAAAATTAATGTTTCCGTCATCGCCGAGCCTTTTGTTTTCAGCTGTGACACTGTTTTGTTTAAGTGCAGATTTACTGCGTGTTTTGTTCTTTCCCATAATTCCCTCTCATCTGTATTTGTCGCAATTTAAAAATTCCGCAAATTCACACGGTAATTGTACCACAAAAGCAATCCGCAATCAATATATCAAATTCACCGTGCTAAACACATATAAATCATTATTTTGCACAATCTCACTTTTGTTTCAACAGGCATTTAAATCTTTCATTTGCAACTGTTCCACCATACAATTGTGTACATACCCTTAAAAAACTAAGATTAAAATGTAAATAAATTCAGTCAAAAAAGCCGTACAAAGCATAAAATAAAAAATATGCAAAAAACTATTGACACAACCTTTACATAATGCTATAATAATAAAGCTGTAAAAAACAGCAGAGTTGTATATCGCGGGATAGAGCAGCTCGGTAGCTCGTCGGGCTCATAACCCGAAGGTCGTCGGTTCAAATCCGGCTCCCGCAACCACTAAGAAACGGCTTAACCACTAAGGTTTTGCCGTTTTTCTTTTTATGTTCAATATTTGTTTTCTTACATATTTCCCCCAAATTTCCCTCGGATGACCTGATTTTTCGTGATATTATACTGATTTACAATTTGAATATGATATGAAAATAGCCTGAGTATCCAAGACAAAATTACTCAGGCTGTTTTATTATTTTTTATTTCTCTTTTTTACTTTTTATTATTATAGTTCACGCTCATATGTGCCAACAATTGATCCGTTAGAATATGAGTCATTTCGTATCCATGCATTTTTGTAAAAATCCGATGATGTGTGAGAAGTATAATTTGTTGATAAAGCTTTTGCAGCATTTGCTGAATCTGTTGGAGATAAATGTGCAGGATAACCATTATTCCATTTACCAAACAAATTCCAATTCGTAGGACACTCAAAAACGGCTGTTGTTAATCCCGACTGATAAAATGCGTAAGCTCCGATATAATCAACATAAGTTGGGAAGTAAATATCTGTTAATGCAGAACAACCATAAAAAGCATAGCCTGCTATTTCCTGCAATTCACTGTCAGTGCTGATGTTTACATTTTTTAAAGTGTTGCAACCATAAAAGGCACGGGTGCCGATACTAAGAATACTATTTGGAATATTAACAGTTTTCAAAGTTATAATATTCTCAAATGCATTACTATATATCTTGGTAACAAATTTACCGTTAAATTTTGATGGTATTGTGATTTCTGTTGGATTATCAACCAAACATCCTGTTACGGCATAAGTTCCGTCAGAAAGAAGAGTGAATTCAAGTGTATCACTTTCATTTAAAATAACATCATCACTTTTTCCAATAACCGATTTTGTTCCGTCAGTATAAGTTATAACAATTTCTCCATTGATAATTGCCATATCGGCAATACCTCTGCCATCTTTACCATCAACACCATCTTTGCCGTCAGCACCTTTATCTCCTTTTTCACCTTTTTCTCCTGTGTCACCCTTTTCGCCTTTGACATTACCGAGGTTTAACACTGTGTTATCGGTGAGAAGAATACTCAATTCACCATCAGCTGACAAAGTAACAGTCTTAATACCAATTCCGTCTTTTCCGTCAGCTCCATCTGTTCCGTCAGCCCCTTTTGCACCAACGACAACACCGAGTTTTGCAGTTTCTCCGCTTGTATAAGTCAATATCAACTCACCGTTTGAATTGATTTCTGACTTAGAAACACCTATGCCGTCAGCACCCTTAATGTTACCGAGGTTAAGTACAGTACCGTTGGATAATTCAACGCTCAAAGCACCTTCAGCAGAAATCGTTACATTGACAATGCCTGTGCCGTCTTTACCGTCAGCGCCGTTTATACCATCCTTACCATCTGCACCATTTGTACCGTTAATGCCGTCTGCTCCTACAACTTTTCCGAGATTAGTAGATTGACCATTTGTATATGTAAGTACAAATTCTCCGTCAGCATTGATTTCTGATTTTGAAATACCAATACCGTCTTTGCCCTTGATACTTCCGAGATTTAGTGTTGTTCCGTTTGTAAGTTCAACATTCAAAACACCATCATCAGTAATTGTTACATTGGCAATTCCGATACCGTCTTTACCGTCAACACCGTTAGCACCATCTTTACCGTCAGCGCCATTTGCACCATCTTTGCCATCAGTTCCGTTAATACCGTCCTTGCCGTCTTTTCCGACAATACAGCCGAGGTTAATACTTGATGAATCGGAGAAAGCAAGTTCCAATTCACCGTCTGAATTTATAACTACATTAGAAATGCCAATGCCGTCTTTGCCATCCTGACCGTCTTTTCCATCTTTGCCGTCTGCACCATTTTGACCGTCTTTTCCGTCCTTACCATCAACTCCGTCTTTACCGTTAGCACCAACTATAACACCAAGATTAGAAGAAGTTCCATCAGAATAAGTTATTACTAATTCTCCGTCAGAATTGATTTCTGATTTTGTAACACCGATACCATCCTTACCGTTAGTACCATCTTTACCATTCTTACCATCAGTACCGTTTTGACCGTCTTTTCCGTCCTGACCGTTAATTCCTACAACTGTACCAAGATTTGTAGATGTTCCGTCTGAATACTTAATAACAAGTTCACCGACAGAATTTATTGTTGTTTCAGTAATTCCGATACCATCTTTACCATCTGTGCCATTTGTTCCGTTAGTACCGTCTTTACCATTAGTACCAACTACAACGCCAAGATTAGAAGAAGTTCCATCAGAATAAGTTATTACTAATTCTCCGTCAGAATTGATTTCTGATTTTGTAACACCGATACCATCCTTACCGTTAGTACCATCTTTACCATTCTTACCATCAGTACCGTTTTGACCGTCTTTTCCGTCCTGACCGTTAATTCCTACAACTGTACCAAGATTTGTAGATGTTCCGTCTGAATACTTAATAACAAGTTCACCGACAGAATTTACTGTTGTTTCAGTAATTCCGATGCCATCCTTTCCGTCTGCGCCATTTGTTCCGTTAGTACCGTCTTTGCCATCAGCACCATTTTTACCGTCAACACCGTTTGTACCATCCTTGCCGTCCGCACCCTTAATATTGCCGAGATTTAATTGTGTACCGCTTGTTAGAGTAATTTCGAGTTCATTATCTGAATTGATTATTATATTCTGAATACCAACTCCGTCCTGACCGTCAGCACCGTTGACACCATCTTTGCCGTCTTTTCCGTTAAGACCATTTTTACCGTTAGCGCCGTCCTTACCATCTATTCCATTTTTACCGTCTTTACCATCAGCACCATTGATACCGTTTTTGCCATCAGCACCAACTACAACACCAAGGTTAGAAACAGTATTATCTGAATAGGTTAAAACAAGTTCGCCCTTTGAATTGATTTCCGATTTTACAACACTTATACCGTCTTTACCATCAATACCGTTTGTGCCATCTTTACCATCCTTGCCATCTGTGCCGTTAGTTCCGTTGACGCCATCTTTTCCATCCTTGCCGTCAAGTCCGTTTGTACCTATTACATTTCCAAGATTAGAACGTTGCCCGTTCGAATAGGAAAGTACAAGCTCACCGTTTGAATTGATTTCAGCGTTAGTTACACTGACGCCGTCTTTACCATCAGTGCCGTTAATGCCGTCAACTCCATCTTTACCATCAGCGCCATTGATACCGTCTTTGCCATCAGCACCTACTATAATGCCAAGATTAGCAACTGCATTGTCTGAATAAGTTAAGACTAATTCGCCCTTTGAGTTGATTTCGGACTTTATAACGCTAATACCATCTGTACCGTTTTTACCATCAATGCCGTTAGTACCATCCTTACCGTCTTTTCCATCTTTACCATCAATACCGTTAGTACCATCCTTACCGTCTTTTCCATCTTTGCCATCAACACCGTTAATGCCGTCTTTTCCGTCCTTACCATCAACACCGTTAGTGCCATCTATGCCATTCTTACCGTCTGCTCCGTTAAGTCCGTCTTTACCATCAGCACCGACAACTACACCAAGGTTTGAACGCTGTCCGTTTGAGTATGTAAGAACCAACTCACCGTTTGAATTGATTTCAGAATTTGTAACACTGATGCCGTCAGTACCGTTCATCCCGACAACCTTGTCAAGATTAACAGTTTTTCCGTCTGAAAAGTTTAGTACAAGCTGACCGTCAGAATTGATACTTGCATTTGTAATGCCAACACCGTCAATACCATTTGTACCGTTCTTTCCGTCTACACCGTCTTTACCGTTAGTACCGTTAATGCCGTCAGCACCATTTAAACCGTTTGCTCCGTCTTTACCGTCAACACCATTTTTACCGTTAGTTCCGTTTTTGCCATCTTTGCCATTAGAACCATTGACGCCATCCTTACCGTTAATGCCGTTAATTCCGTTTGTACCGTCCTTGCCATTAGCGCCATTCTTGCCGTCAGCACCTATAGCTTTGCCGAGATTTAAGACAGAATTGTCGGACAAGGTTATAAGCAATTCACCATCCGACGAAAAAGAAGCGGTCTTTATGCTTGCACCATCCTGCTTTGATGAAGCTTCAAGTGCAGATGTCCATTCTTTTTCAGTGCCTGAATAGCCATTATCTACCGCAATATCATAGGCAGATTTGCCTGAAAGAGAATCAAGCCATTCCTGCACAGTTCCCTCATAGCCGTATTTTACAGCCAATTCATATGCAGAAAGTCCGTTTTCTACTTTTGAATCACCCTTAAACACAACAAAACCTATTGTGCCAAGCAAAAGTAAAATAATCAGAATAACACTTAGTATCTGAAAAAATTTGCTGTTCTTATTCTTTACTTTTTGATATTCATTTGTTTGCTGTTCTGTTTGTTGCCGTAACATATTCATACCTCCGTGTCAATATAGTATATTAGTTTTATTATATTACTCGTTTCGTAAACTGTCAACGCACTTCGTGTTATTATCTAAAAATTTTTGTCAATACCATATAAGATATATACGAGGTGATTTAATGAATTTTGGTGATAGATTAAGGATTTTAATTGACGAACGAGGCATTACACAAAAAGAATTAGCTTCACAATTAAATATAGCTCCCTCAACAGTAAGCAGTTATGTTCAGAATACCCGTGAACCCGATTTTGCTACATTAAAATCTCTTGCAATTTATTTTAGTGTTTCAATAGATTATCTTTTGGGGTGTCGAACCAACAAAGCCTCTTCTCGTCAGGAGGATGAACTATTAAGAGTATTTCGCAGTCTTACAGCAGAGCAAAAAGAAGTGTGTATTGAACAATGCAAAGTGTTTGTAAGGCTTAATCAAAAAGCAAGAGCAAAATCATCGTAATCGATTTTGAACAAAATAATTTGTAAAAATAAAACTGCCCTTGACTAAATTATAATCAAGGGCAGATACTTTGTCCTGTGACCCGACCCCCAAAAGTTAGATTTTTTAGGTCTAACTTTTGGGGGTCGGGTCAGTCATATCGGTGCTGTTTTTTGTTTTTATTATAAAGTTTTTTGCTGAATAATCAAAGCTTAATGTTATTCATCTCGTCACCGAGGACATCGGCGATTTCTTTCAGGTGGCCTGTGCGTTTGCCTTTTAGTTTATAGAACTGCAAAAGTCCGTAGCCCGGGTACTCGTTGCCCTCAACCATAACAGGACCGTTCTTTGAAAAGGCGATATCCCAACCGATATATCTCACCTGCGGAATCTTTTCCGCTGCCTCAACAACCATGTCAAGAGCCTCTCGAACGCCTGCAATCTTAACCTCGGAGAACTTTTTGCCTGTCATCGGGTGTTTGTCATAAACATTGCCGTAGTCGTCAATTACATTACTGTCGATTCTGCCGTCTGCATCAAGGCTGAGGTAGAGGTCATTTGTACAGCCGATAACATTTGACTCGTCCTGATTGATACGGAGAGCGTTATTTATTATATGTGCCTTGCCGTCCTTATAGAGCGTAACAACTCGCCATGAATTTACAACGCACGGATTAATTTCGTTGAGGTCATCGCTCTGAACGATTGCCTCCTCAACAAGAAGCTGACCGTTTGCCTTGAGTTCATCATAAAGCTTGTTGCTGTCCTTTACATCGGCAACGGTGATTTTTGAAATGCCGTGACCGCCCTCGCCTGTCGGATATTTTGCAAAAACGGTTTCTCTGCCGTCAAGGAACTTCCTGAAATCTTCCTTACTGCCTGTGCGAAGGTTGATGAAATCTCTTTTGAGATACTTTTTGAAAAGCTCGTCAAAAACAAGCTTGTCACGAAGAAGAACGATATATTCCTCATCGTTGAGATATTCAAGAATTTTGTAGAAAGTTTTTGCAGTTACAAAGGTTTTTTTCTCTTTAGCCGAAAGATTGATAAAATCGCAACGGAAATAGTCCGTGTAGCCTGTGCCTCTGATGAGAAAGTTGCGGATTATGTCGAACTTGATATAAGCCTTTGACTTACCGCTGTTCTTAGCGATAATGTCAATGTGCTTATCCATTCTGCTGTGGTTAATATCTCTGAATTTATTCAAAAGCCATTTGTGTACCGAAACTGCCATCTTACTTCTCCTTTACAACCTTACCGTCTTTTACATAAAATCTCGGATTGTTCTTGCCTATATTCACAAGCGCCTCAGCATTGCCCATACCCGAACTTCTGCCGAACATTCCAACGGTTATGCCGTCACCGAGGAGTGTTACCTCGTCATCAATTTTTACCGATGAATCAACCTTAACAGCCGTCATATTCATACACATCTCACCGACAACAGGATATTTTTTGCCGTTTATAACAACCTGTCTGTTGTGATTTGCGTGACCGATACCGTTGTTGTAGCCGACAGGAAGAATTGCAAGAATAATATCCTCATCTGCCGTATATGACGCATTGTAGCCGAACCACTCGCCCTTGTTCACCTTTTTAAGCTGAAGAATACGGGTTTTCATCTTCATAGCCGGCTGTAAATCTATCTTTACATCAAAATATGTTTCGCTGATGTTGTACTTCTTAATGAAGTAATTGTTTCGCATTTTGCGGAGTTTGTCCTTTGGCGAATTTGAAAGAGAATCGGGGGCAACATTGTAGCCGTAGATTGCAATGCCCATTCTCACGCCTGTTGTAAAAGGCTGTTTCGGGTGGGTGAGCATTGAAACGGAACTGCCCATATGGACAATCGGGATTTTATTCAAATCAATAAGCGATGTAAGCTCCTTGAAGTTTCTGACCTGCTCGTCCCAATGGGGATCAAAAATTCCGGCTGTTGCAAAATGCTGATAAATTCCCTCAAGAACAAAATTTGAACCGTTAATCATATCAACGGCAGTTTTAACCTCGTTCTTATCCTTGAAGCCGAGGCGGTTAAAGCCTGTATCAATCTGGAGATGAACCTTGAAATTGCAGTCAATGTTCAAATCAAGCAACCTTTTGAGGTAGTCAAGCTCATTCACGGCAATGGTGAGATTAAGCCGCTTTGCCTCCTCAATTCTCGAAAGATGAACCGGATGCAGGCACAAAAGCGGAGCGTCCTTGTTGACCTTACGAAAGCTTTGAGCCTCCTCAAGAGAGGACACGGCAAAATAGTTAATGCCGTTTTTGTACATTTCATTTGCCACTTCCATACCGTGACCGTAACCGTCACCCTTGAGAACGGCAATAAAATATTTGTAGTCGCTGTATTTTTGTGTTATCGCACGGGCATTTGCACCGATTTTGTCAAGGTCAATTTCAACATATGAATCCAGCATTCCAAAGCCTCCGTTAATACACTATATCCTTAGAATTATAGCATAATTGCATGGGTAAATCAATAGCGATATTGAACAGTAACGGTGTACGGTTCGGGCATAAAATTGAAAATTGAAAATGTAAAATGGAAAATTATGGTCGTGAAGACAATTTGCAAGAGTGAAAAACATTGTTGCCCGACCGTTTTTGTATATATGGAAGTTGTTGCAAATTTGTATGAGCGGATATTATACGCCTGTAGATAGCCACGCAAAGATTTGTACAAATTAAAATTATATAAATAAAGCAAAAATTGCATCAATGCCGTATCGGCATTGGTGCAATTTCCTAATCTAACTATCTTCCGGAAAGGACTGCGGTGTGCCACCGCAGTCCTAAATTTTCCATTTTCAATTTGCCAACGGCTTGCCGTTATATAAGTCCTACAATGTACATCTGAATTGTGGTTGCGTCAATGACGGTAATATCGGAATCAAAGTTCACATCGGAGTTTATACGCTCTATCTCGTTCTGATTGACGATACCCACAATTGCTTTCTGAATTGCGGTTGCATCGGCAACATTGATTTTGCCGTCACCGTTTGCGTCACCGTAATATGCCTTTTCGGCTGAATTGGTGCTTGCAGTCATAACATAGTTTGTCATACCGATTGCAAGGTTGCCCTTGTCAACTCTTTTTACATACTGCAAAGTTGCCTTGTTGTTCGGAGAATCCGACACGGCAACATACATTGCGTCGCCCTTGAGAACCATACCGTAGCAAAGCTTGCCTGATGATGCGGACACACCACTGATATCGGATGCGGCAACTGCCTGTCTGCCTGTTTCAACATCGTATGAATACACGGCGTCGGAGGTATTAAAATACAGAGTATCGTTGTATTTTTCAAGGCTCATAAATGTATTTAGCCAATAGGAATTACCGCCTGCGCTCCATCTTTCGTTCAATTTCAGCTTTTTCTCATATGTATTGCTGTCAAGCTTGTATTTTAACAATGCACCCTTGTTAGCTGAAGAATTGTTGTTGACAAAGCCGTAAAATTCACCGTTAACCTCGCAAAGCCTTGTGTCGAAATTATGGATTTCGTAATTATCATATTTTGTCGAATTTGCACCGTAGCTTATTGTGTAATCATAGTGCTTTGACGGAAGATTCTGAATGGCATTGTCGCTTAAAAGAAAGTATGTATGCTGAGCGTGTCCCGGTCTGTCATTAATTGGATCATCCCATGTAACATCAACATTATACCAAGCGTTGCCGATATGAACCTTGTTCCACATATGGTTCATTGAGTTTGAATCAACAAGTTCGGAGTCTATTCCGACAAGTGAAAGCATGTAGGAATACGCAAGTGCATAGCCCTGACATACGGAAGTTTTTTCAACAAGCGAATTGTAAATATCAGCCTTGTTGTAATCTGATGTGCTGTACTCGCTCATAATGGCAAGCTCATCGTGAATTACAAGTGCCTTTTCAGAATCGGTCATATTCTCGTCCACGAGCGAAAGAATTCTCTCAACCTCTTTATCAAGCGACTTTTTCTGTGTTGCATACTCGCTCTTGCTGATTGTGTACTCGGGATAGATTGACGCAACCTTATCCTCTGACGGATAGTAGGAGTACGAAAATCCCTGATTCACATAGTAAAGCTCCGGATGAGTCAAGGTCAGCACCTTAAAAAATTCCGCAACATCGCTTCTCGGAACATTAAGACTGCTGATATCAATTTCCTCGTCAAAATTTTTAAGGCTGTCAAGAACCATACCTTCAGCCTTACCGTATTTGTCGTACATTGTTTTGTTATAAAAAATTTTGCCCTCTTTCGGCGCTGTGTATGCCGAAGCTGTAAAAATGCCCGTTGACACCGCACAGGATACCGAAACCGCCACCGTGAGAATCATTGCAAATAATTTACCCGCTGTTTTTTTAATATTTTTCATATGTATTTCTCCTCTCAAGCCAAGGAAGCAAAATGCACAAAAAAATTTGATTTTCTCTGACTTTTACAACTAAATTATACCATTTACAGACACAACAATTCAATTCACATAAACACCGAAGTTATGAACACTAATTTGTCTGTTTATACAAAAATTTAGTTTAATTACAGACAAAACGCAATAAAACACAACAAAACGCAATAAAACATACTAAGCTATACCGTCATACAATCTGCTTTTTGCACATACAATCTATTACAGATGTCCCCTTAAGGAGGACAGACAGGAGGGCTGTATGTGAAAGGTATCGTAGAAGAAAGAGCGGCAATGCTCGGTGAATACATAATCGAAAGCAAGGCAACCGTGAGAAGTACGGCAAAAAAGTTCGGTGTGAGCAAAAGCACCGTGCATAAGGATGTCAGCCAACGGCTAAAGGTACTTAACCCTGCACTTTACCGACAGGTGAGGGAAATTCTTGACACCAACAAAAGCGAAAGGCACATAAGAGGCGGTCTTGCAACAAAAAAGAAATATCTGCAAAAGAAAGCCTCCGAAAGCGAAAAAAACTGAAAATCAACTGCAATACGGCTCATACACCATACAAAACCGCATTTTCAGAGTATATTTTGGGTATTTTGGAACTTTACTTTTTATGACTTGCGTTGTATAATTTAATATATGTGTCATTTGCCCGTTTGGCGATTGAAACTTAGAATTTCAGTAAAGATTTAACCTTTTGCCGAAATTCCGATGAGCTGACGCACCTTTGTACTGCTTGCAATCGGTTGCAACTTTTGTTTCGGTTAAAAGAGTGCAATATTTTCAGATTTGTCTATAGTTTGTGTGCGGCAACGCTTAACACAGGCTGTATCCGAGGAGAAATTTAAAATGAGAAAAATTCCCTTTTCGCCGCCTGACCTTTCTCAGGCAGAAATTGACGAAGTTATAAAGGTTCTGAAATCGGGCTGGATTACAACAGGTCCCGAAACAAAGCTTTTTGAAAGCCGTATTGCAGAAAGATGTCACACGGAAAAGGCTGTCTGCCTTTCATCGCAGACCTCTTGTGCCGAACTTACTCTGCGTATTCTCGGCATCGGTCCGGGAGATGAGGTTATCGTTCCGGCATACACCTACACGGCAACCGCATCAATCATCTACCATGTGGGCGCAAAGCCTGTTATGGTTGACTGCAAAAGCGGCAGCTTTGAAATGGACTACGATAAAATGGAGGCGGCAATCAACCACAATACAAAGGTTATCATTCCTGTTGACCTTGCAGGTGTTGTGTGCGATTATGACCGTATTTTTGAGGCTGTTGAAAGAAAGAAAGGCATTTTCAATCCACGCAACGAGCTTCAGGAAAAGTTCGGCAGAGTTATTGTTATGGCTGACGGCGCTCACGCATTCGGCGCGCAATGGCACGGTAAAATGTGCGGTGAAATTGCCGACTTCACAAACTTCAGCTTTCACGCTGTAAAAAATATGACAACTGCCGAGGGCGGTGCGGCTGTTCACCGTTCACATGACGGAATTGACGAGGAAGAAATGTACAAGCAGTATATGCTTCTCTCGCTTCACGGTCAGACCAAGGACGCATATCAAAAAAACAAAGTCGCATCGTGGGAATATGATGTTGTTGACACTCAGTACAAGTGTAATATGACCGATGTGCTTGCCGCAATCGGTGTGGCTCAGCTTGAACGCTACGATCAAATGCTTGAGCGCAGACATCAGCTTATAAAGCTTTACAACGAAGAATTTAAGGATTTGCCTGTTCAGGTGCTTAATCACTGCGATGAAAACCACCGCAGCAGCGGTCACCTTTACTTTGTAAGATTTATTGGCAAAGACGCAGAATACCGTAACAAGTTCTATAATATGATGGCTGACCACGGCGTAATGTGCAATGTCCACTTCAAGCCATTGCCGTTGCTTTCGGCATACAGCAAGCGTGGTTTCAAGATTACCGATTATCCAAATGCGTATAATATGCACAAAAACCAGCTCACCCTCCCGATGAACTCAACTCTCACAGACGATGAGGCATGGTATGTAATCGAAACATTCAAGCAATGTATGAAAACACTTAAATAACGGCGAGTCGCCGTTCCCCGTTTATAAATTGAAAATGTAAAATGGGAAATTGAAAATTAAGGACGGCGGTGTACCACCGCCCGTAATTTGAGAAGACAGTCAGATAAATAAAATGCATCAGATGCCCGGTAAGGCTCTGATGCATTTTTGTTTTGTAAGGAATCTGTAGGGGCGTTCATTGGACGCCCGCTAAGTAACGGCAGAAAATCTATGTTAAATCCAATTATATAAATGTTGCAAAGTTACTGCTATAATGTAGCGGCGAACCGTGTTCGCCATTTTAAACGATTGTAAAATCGGTTCGACCTAATACAAAATATTTGTTTATTATTTTGTTTGATATATCAAAGATTATGTACGGGCATTTTATTCGTTTTGGTTTTTCAACCAAAACGATTGGCGAACACGGTTCGCCGCTACAGATTATACATATCATTCATCACATCAAAACATCTTTATAAAACAAATCCATTCATCAAAGCGGGCGCCCAATGTGTGCAGTGTAGTAACATAGTATACAACAGTGCAAAGACATAGTATACAGTT
>OLIW01002131.1_pt1 | contig 15463 bp, 10 predicted proteins | sample 1601321 | NCBI WGS metagenome assembly OLIW01 (sample SAMEA2452114, study PRJEB22498) | human gut metagenome | reverse complement strand
CACCATCATCCGCTCTACGGAAGAGGCGTTGATCGCCGTTCCGGTATCTTACCGGGAGGGAAGCTACGCGCTCGGCGCGGGCAAACTCAGGACGATTTTCCGCGTCATCCTCCCCAATGCGCTGGGAGGCATCTTCGCCTCCGTCGTGCTGACCATCGGGCGCATCGTGGGGGAATCCGCGGCGCTGATCTTCACGGCGGGGAACTTCTCCTATATGATCTTCGGCCTCACCGCGCCCGCCTGCACGCTCTCCACCATGATGTGGGGCTTTCTCACCCAGGAGGGCAACGCGATGCCGCAGGCATACGCCACCGCCGCGGTGATGATGATACTGGTCGTCGCGCTCAATATCATCTCCGCCGTCATCGAAAAAAAGTGCAAAGGAAAGAACGCATGAAAAAACAAACCGAGCAATATCGTTTCGACAGCCCTGACGTCATCGATATCAAAAATATGAACCTCTATTACGGGGATTTCCAGGCGCTGAAAAACATCAACATGGAAATTCCCTCCAGGAAAGTCACCGCCTTCATCGGCCCCTCCGGCTGCGGGAAATCCACGCTCTTAAAGTCCTTGAACCGCATGAATGACCTCGTGCCCGGATGTTCCATCATCGGCGACGTGCTGATCGGCGGCGTGAACATCTACGGCAGCATCAACATCAACGAGCTGCGGAGGCGGGTCGGCATGGTCTTTCAGAAGCCCAACCCGTTCCCCATGAGCGTCTACGACAACATCGCCTACGGTCCCCGCACCTTCGGCATCCGCAAGCGCGCGTTGCTGGACGGCATCGTGGAGGAATCCCTGCGCGCCGCCGCCATGTGGGACGAGTTGAAGGATCGGCTGGACAAATCCGCCCTTGGACTGTCCGGCGGTCAGCAGCAGCGGCTCTGCATCGCGCGTGCCCTTGCCGTCAAGCCCGGCATCCTGCTCATGGATGAGCCGACCAGCGCCCTTGACCCCATCTCCACCGGCAAGATCGAGGAGCTTTGCACCGAGCTGTGCAAATCCACCACCATCGTCATCGTCACACACAATATGCAGCAGGCAACCCGTATCTCCCATAAAACCGGTTTCTTCCTCCTCGGCGAGCTGGTCGAGTTCGGCGACACCGACGACATCTTCACCGATCCCCACGACGAACGCACCGAGCGCTACATCACCGGTCGCTTCGGTTAAACGCAGGAACGTTGGGGAAACGTTGGGGAGGCACCGGAGAAGCGTCGGGGGCTTCTTGAAAGAAGCCCCCAAACCCCCAAGAACTTTCCCGAAACATGCTTTGGGCAAACCCTGCGTTCGTGCGCGGTCAGCCGGGGTGCGTTCCGAGGGATCCGGCGGCGTAAAAAAGCAGGCCGTCGCCTCCCAAGAACGTTCCAATGCCCCTTGTAAAACAAAACAACCTATGCTATAATGAAGGAGGACACACATATCATGTCCGCAAGAGTACAGTTTGAAGCAGAACTCAATGAAATGAAGGACGAACTGGTCGCCATGTGCCGCCTGACTGCCGATATGATTGCCAACGCCACCACTGCGCTGGTCAACTTCGACCGCGAACTGGGACGCAGTATCGGAGAGTCGGACAAAAAGGTGGACGAGTATGAGATGGATATTGAGAAGCGCTGTATGCGCATCCTCATCCGCCGCCAGCCGGTCGCACGCGACTTCCGCGTGGTCTCCACGGCGCTGAAAATGATTACGGACATCGAGCGCTTCGGCGATCAGGCAAGCGATATCGGCGATCTGGTCTATACCATGCCCGGGGACACCTATATCAAGAAGCTGACCCACCTGTCTGCCATGGGCGAGCTGGCGGTCAGGATGGTGCGGGAAAGCGTCAATTCCTTCATCCGCAACGACGAACAGCTGGCGGATGAGGTCATCGCGCTGGATGATGCCATGGACGATATGTTCATCGCGGTCAAGGACGACCTCATTGAGCTGATCCGGCAGGACGGGGAAAAGAACGGGGATCAGGCAATCACCCTGATGATGGTCGCCAAGTATCTGGAACGTATCGGGGATCACGCCGTCAATGTGGCGGAGTGGACAAAATACAACGAAACGGGGGTACACCAAAAATTCTGATGAAAAAACCGCTGATTTACGTTGTCGAGGATGACGAAGGCATTCGCGAGGTGTACGAGGGCGCCTTGGAGGAGGACTATGACCTCCGCCTGTTCCCGGACGGAGCGGGCTTTTTCGCGGTGTTCGACACGGCACGCCCTGACCTTGTCATTCTGGACATCATGCTGCCGGACATGGACGGTTATACCATCCTGCGCCGCATCCGCGAGGCGGATGAGCGGGTGCCCGTCATCATCGTCAGCGCCAAATCGGACGAGATCAGCTTTGTCAAGGGGCTGAACAAGGGGGCGGATGACTATATGTCCAAGCCCTTCTCGATTCTGGAGCTGATGGCACGGGTGCGGGCGCGCCTGCGTGTCGCCAACCTGAACATTTCTGCCTCCGGCGGCTTCCGCATCGACCGCAACACCTACAAGGTATTCTACGACGGCACAGACCTCGGGCTGACGCTCAAGGAGTACCGCCTGCTGGATCAGCTGATCAGCAAGGCGGGCGTAACCGTCGCGCGCGAGGATCTGTTCCGCGAGGTGTGGGGGGACGACTATATGGGCGAGACACGGACGCTGGATATGCATATCGCCACACTGCGGGAAAAGATCAAGGCGGCGGGCGGCGGGGATCCCATCGTCACCGTGCGCGGCATCGGGTACCGGTTCGAGGGATAAGGAGTACGGCATGAAAAAGAAAATATTCTGGCGCATATTCGCGCTGTCGGCGCTGTCGGTCCTGCTGGTTTTCCTGTTCGCCCTGTATGCGGTCAACCGCAACAGCCAGCACGTGGTGGAGGAACGCCTGATCGCGGAATCAGAGCTGTTGTCCTGCGTACTGAAGCAGCCGGATGACATCGACCGCCTGCGGGATTATACCGACCGGGATCAGTTCCGCATCACGGTCATTGACCGGGCGGGTAATGTGCTGTACGAGAACGGCACCGACACGTCCGCAACCGAGAATCACGCCGACCGCGCGGAGGTGGTCGCGGCGCTGGCGGGCAAACCGCACACGGTACAGCGCTACTCCGCAACGTTGGGGCACACCATGACGTACTACGCCCTGGCGACCACGCTGGACAGCGGGGAGACTATTGTCATCCGGCTGGCAGTACGGAGCAGTGAGATCGGCTCCTTCCTGCTGGCGGCTTTGCCGTTCCTGTTGCTGGCACTGGTACTGGCGCTGGTGCTGTCCTCGCTGTTGGCTGGGCGCCTTTCGGCGCACGTGTCCGACCGGATAGGCAACGTGGCGCGCAGTCTCCGCTCGCTCAACGAGGGGAAGTATGAACCGCTCAGAACCGACAGCAGTGAGCCGGAATTCTATGCGGTCTATCAGGAGATCAATGAGCTGAACGGCAAGACCTGCGCACTGCTGCAGAAGCAGCAGCGCGACCGGGAACGCCTGTACGCCGTGCTGGACAACATGGCGCAGGGCATGATCGCCATTGATGCGGAGGAGAAGATCGTGTTCGCCAACAACAGTGCCCTGCGCTTTCTCGGCGGGACGCTGCAGGACATCGGGCGCCCGCTCAACTACCTGCTGGAGGATCCGGAGCTGTGCCGCCGGATACGCGAGAGCGGCAGTACGGACGCGATGTTCGACTATCCGTTTGAAGCCTACGACTTCACGGTGGCTGTGCGCCACCTGCGGGACGAGGCGCCCTCCGCGGGGGTAGCCGCCATCGTCATCCTGACCGATTCCACCAACGAAAAAAAGATTGCGCGGGAGAAGAGCGATTTCTTCGCCAATGCATCTCACGAGCTGAAAACGCCGATCACGGTCATGCAGGGGCTGTCCGAGCTGTTGCTGGCGCGTCCGGGGCTGGACGACACCTCCCGCCGGGACGCGGACCGCATCCATCGGGAGTGCCTGCGCATGGCGGATCTGATTGCGGATATGCTCCGTCTGAGCGAGCTGGAGCAGAGTGCCGACAGCGGGGACAACCGCACGACCTTTGATCTGCACGCCGTGGTGGATGAATCACTGGCGGAGCTGAATGCCCGCATGGAGGCGCTGAATCTAACGGCGCGCGTCACGGGCAACGGCAAGGTATCCGCCGATCCCAAGAAAATATATGAGCTGGTCAACAATCTGCTTTCCAATGCGGTCAACTACAATAAGCCGGGCGGGCGCATCGACGTCACCGTCAGCGAGACAGCCGGGCACACTATACTGACTGTCCGTGACACGGGCATCGGCATTGCGCGGGAGCATCTGCCGCGCCTGTGTGAGCGCTTCTACCGGGTGGACAAATCCCGCTCCAAGAGCACCGGCGGCACCGGATTGGGGCTTGCCATCGTCAAGCACATCTGCGCTCTTTACGGTGCCGAGCTGAAAATCGACAGCGAGCCGGATGTCGGCACGACTGTGACGGTTCGGTTCTGAGGTGCAGGCGAAACACGAGCGACACGCGTTCCTGCGTCAGCATCAACAAAAAGCGTTACGAAAAAGCGCGGGCGGTATAAACCGCCCACGCTTTTTTTGTATAGAGAACTCCGACGAAGGAGGAGTTCTCTATACAAAAAAGCCGACCTGTCGGACAGATTTCTCTGCCGCGCAGATCGGCTCTATGAATTTTCAGCGATATTTTTTCCCCTTGACGGGGCGGTTTTTTCTGATACAATCCACTTAAAAAAGATAAAATTTCAAAGAAATATAAAACTTTTCTTTCTTTTCTTTAGAACTAGCATTAGGTATAAGATTTAAACCTAAAAAAATTCATTCCCAATCCTGCGGTGGTACACCGGTAACTTTTTTAAACACGCGGGAGAAATATAGGCTGTCCTGAAAGCCTGAAAGCCATGAGATTTCTTGAATGGACATGCCTGACCGATGTTTAAGGCGCAGAAGACGTTTGGCATGAGAAATTCGGATTTGTGTGAGGTATTTTAAGGGGGATATCCCCATTTCTTTCTTGAACAGCTTACGGAAATAATCGGGGTTCATATGAATGTGAGTCATTATTTGACTCAGGTCGTAAAAAGGGTCTGAGAAGTTTGTAACGATTTGGTTGATGGCTGTTTCTACACAAGGATGATGGGGAGCCTGATCAGAAAATGCTATGAGATAGTGCAACAGCACGTCGTGCAAACTGTCCACGATCTCGGCGTAATTCTTGCGCTTCATCTGGTATTCGTTGTAGAGCCTGGTGATCACCGACAGGAAATCCCCTGAGTCGGTGTCTCGAATCTTGATCCACGTGTGGTAAGGGAAGGAGGCGTCCTCAAATTCGTAGTGAATATTCTTGAAGCCGTCGTCGGCGTGGTCGGAATGAATGCTGCCGGGCGGAAGGAAAAAAATATCGCCCGTTTCAAAACTGACAATATTTCCGTCGATCTCCACCGTGCCTATGCCCTGGGTATAGCACACCACCTCCCAATAGGGGTGAGAATGCAAATGATAGATTTGAATCGGTGTGTGAATACGTCCCGCGAACTTGACCTTGGACACAGCGTCACCTTCCTTTTGCTTGGATGAATGCACATAATCAGGTCATTTTAATTGTAGCACATCCATTTAAAAAAAGCAAGAATAAACGGGAAGATTATCCGTTTTGTCCATGTGATTGACAGATTTTGTCCTTTCCTTGACGGAGGATTCGCCGTATAATGTTTATAGCAAAACATCAAAACCCGTGAAAAAAACGTTGGATATTCGTCACAATCGACAAACGACGGGTGGGATGTATGTAGTTCCGTAAAAAACGCATATCCCAAACCGTCCCGCGCTTGCGGCGTACTCGGAGCTTTACGGAAATTAAAAGCAAGGAGAAAAGAAATGAAACCATTATTCAACAGGTACTTGCTGCTTTGTCTGGCAGCTCTTTTGATCATGACCGCTTTTGTTGGTTGCCGTCAGACGCCGGGCGGAACGGATGGTACGGAGGGATCCGATGACGTCACATCCGACGTGGTAGAAAAACCCACCGCTCCTGTGACCGATCCCGACGTAGAGTCTGAGGAATCCGATACCGCCACTGAAACGAGCGGGGAGACAGACGAAGAAACCGACAACGGCGATGAGACCCCCGGAGAGATCCTTTGGGAGCCTGATGTGCTGGCGTGGTACGACGTGGATCACGGTTCTTCTGTCAACAGCCGACCCGATCACGGTTGGGATCCTCTGTATCAGCAGTCTCCCGGTCTGGTGACGAAGGGCGGCATTTTCCGTTCGGCTACTCCTCTTCTGGGCACCTACGATCAGATCGACCACGTGGTGGCCAAGCAGCACCTGTATTGGCTGGGAGCTGCCGGCTTTGATGCCGTGGTGGTGGATATCACCAATTACAACGCGCGGGAGACAGGCGAGGATTTCCAACGTTACATGAGAGGTCTTATCAACAATACCAAGGTTCTCTTGCAGGCCGCCAAGGATATGACCGCCGAGGGGTATCCCAATGTCCCGCAGGTGGTGATCGCCCCCAGACTCTTCGGAACCGATTTCGAGGCACTGAAGGAGATCCTGGAAAAGATCTACCAGCTTCAGAGCGAGTATCCCGAGCAGGTCTACCGCATGGCGGAGGAGAGCAAGCCTCTGGTTTTGGTGTTCTGTGATTGGGCCGTATTCGACGATTGGGGTAACCGTCCTCCCGAGGACGTGGATGACCGCATGGATATCCGCTTCTGCAACGGATACCTGGACAGATACGGCGTTTTCGATAAGGAAACAGGCGGCTGGGCCATTTCCGACAAGCGCAATATGTTCCTGTTCGTGGAGAGCAAGAAGGGGGAGACCGAGGGCAGCTATGCGCCCATCTATACTGTCGGCAAGGACGGTAAGCCCGAAGTTATGTGTTCCTCTGTCTCGGTTCACGGCGGTTGGAACTCCGACGGATCGAACTGGGATGCCATGAACAATCTGATCGGCGGCAAGACCCCCTTGGAGCGTACTCTGGAGCCCGTGTACGCCATCCGTCCCGATGTGGTGATCGTGAACCGCTTCAATTATCCCGTCGCGTGGATGGAGCAGCCCCAGGAGGGTCTGGGTCTGTATCACAGCGGTCACTTTGAGCCCTGTGAGGAGCTGGGCTTTGAGGTGTACAACCACGTGCAGCAGCAGGTCTATGCCCTCAAGAGCCTGAAAGGCAACGCGCCCGCTAAGCCCGAGGTGGTCTCCGACGCGAGCAACCGCCTGCTGCTCGCGCTGGACGGTAACCCAATGGAGTACCGCATTTCCGAAAGCGAGAGCTTTGAAGGGGCCGAGTGGCTCTACTACCATATTTCCGAGGGCGTGGATTACTCTTATCTGGCCTCTCTGGATCAGATCTGGGTGCAGACCCGCAACAGCTTTGGCGAGAGCGAGGCAGTTTTGGTGGACGTAAACGGTGAGTTTACTGGAGATGCGGGAAGCTATACCGTGGAGTTCAATCAGGTATCCTTCTCTCCTGCTCCCGCATGGCAGGAAAATCCCTTCTCCCATACCGCTCTGCCCGCAGAGGTCACCAATGGCACAGCTGCCTACATCATGATGCCCAAGGGCAGTAGCGTGGGCTTCACGGTCCGCATCGGTACCGCCGGTACCTACCGGCTCATCCTCCGCTGTGTGACCGATAATCAGGGTCCTACCATCCGCTTCGCCGTGGATGGCGTTGACACCCGCAATAAGGTGTGCATGGCCAACAGTGGAAATGGCTGGACCTATACCGAATTCGATCTGGGCCTTGTGACCATGGCGGCAGGGAAGCATGAGATCACCATCACGGCGCTGGATCAGAGCAATCAGGCCTTCGTGCTGGACAATCTGTATATCCGACTCGCCGAGGAGGGGGAGACCGATCCTGAGCCTGAGCCCGAAGAAACCGAGCCTGAGGAGACCGAGCCTCCCATCGGCGCGGATTATATCTTCGAACTGGATGAGCTGACCTTTGATCCCGCTCCCGCATGGTCAGAAATCCCTTATTCTCACGTGTTACTGCCTGCGGAGGTGTCCGATGGCCGTGCGGCTCATATGACTCTGAACCTGAATCAGGAAACGGGCGTTGTCATCGACGTGGATAAGGCCGGTAGCTATATGCTTACCCTAAACGTCGTGACCAATACGAACGGCCCTGTCTTGAAGGTCTTTGTGGATGGTCATCCCTTAGGTGCTAAGGTTGTTATGTCCAATACGGTAGGGTCGTGGACATATGAAAGCATCGATCTGGGTGTGGTGACTTTAGATGCAGGTGATCACGTACTGTCCTTCCGTTCTGTGGACGTGGCCTCCAACGCGCCCTTCATTCTGGATAATGTGTACCTGAATGAGGTCGATCCCGCGGAAACCGACGAGCCTACCACGGATGAGCCTACCACCGACGAGCCAACTCCCGACGAACCCACCCCCGAGCCCCCTCAGGAGCTCATCTTCGAATTCGACACCTTGACCTATAACCCCATGCCCCATTGGCATGAGATTCCCTACACTCACGGCGCGCTCCCTGACGGCGTAACCGACAAGAGAACGGCTAACATGAGCCTGAACCTCGGCGAGGAGGTCTCCGTGACCCTGACCGTGGAGAAGGCGGGCACCTATGCCCTTGTGCTCCATGCCGTGACCAACACGAACGGCCCCGTCCTGCAGTTTGCCGTGAACGGACAGGACGTGGGCGGTAAGGTAAAAATGGCCTATGGAGGCCAGTGGGGCTATGCCACCTTCAACTTGGGATACGTCACCCTGAACGCCGGGGAGAACACCCTCTCCTTCCGTTCGGTGGACGTGGTCAGCGATGCCTCCTTCATGCTGGATAATCTGGTGTTGACTCCCGTAGATATGGATGCCGAGACAGAGTTTTCCTATGAGTTCGACGAGATGACCTTCGTCACCTATCCCTCCTGGATGGATAAGCCCTTCGTCAACGGTGCTTTACCCGCGGACGTAACCGACGGTAAGGCTATCTTCGCCACCATCCGCAAGGATGCCGAGACAGTCATGACCTTCTCGGTGCCCGCGGACGGTACCTATTCCATCATCTTCAAGGGAGTCACCGATAACAACGGTCCCACTTTTCAGTTCTTTGTAGACGGCAATGCTATCGGCAGCAAGGTGAACATGGCCAACGGCGGAAGCGGTTGGACATTCACAAGCTTTGATCTGGGCAAATTGACCCTGACTGCAGGTGTACACACCCTGAGCATTTGCGGTGTGGATGTGGATTCCGAGTCGCCATGTGTGATGGATCGGTTGGTGCTGGTGCCTACGAACCCTTGATCCCTTGTAGCTTCTGCCATGCGCTTCGGATTCATGATCCGGACCGCATGGTGATCCGTGCATAATGATAGATCGTAAAAAAGGAGACGTATCCTATGGAATATCGCTTGGGTATTTACGAAAAAGCCATGCCGAACGAGTACACGTGGAGAGAACGGCTGGAGGCGGTCAAGAAAGGTGGCTTCGATTTTCTGGAGATCAGTGTGGACGAGAGCGACGCGCGCCTTGCCCGCCTGGAGTGGAGCGATGGGGAGATCTGTGAACTATACGATCTCTCCCGCTCTGTGGGGCTTCCCATTGAGACAATGTGCCTCAGCGGACACCGCAAGTATCCCATGGGAAGCGGTGTTCCCAAGATCCGTGCGAGAAGCATGGACATTATGAAGAAGGCCATCCGTTTGGCGGACGGGCTGGGGGTGCGGATCATCCAGCTGGCAGGCTACGACGTATATTATCATGAAAGCTCCACCGCCGAAACGCGGGAGCGCTTCATCGAGGGTCTGAGGATCAGCGCCGAGTGGGCCTCCGCTTACGGAATCATGCTGGCGCTGGAGACCATGGAGAATGATTTCTGCAATACGGTCTCCAAAGTCATGGACTTCGTCCGCGCCGTGGATTCCCCCTACCTGCAGATCTACCCCGACGTGGGGAACGTTTCCAACGCCACCCCCGACCCCTGCGGCGATCTTCTGACGGGCCACGGACATATCGTGGCGGCCCATCTGAAGGAGACCGTGCCCGGAGTCTTCCGGGATCTGTTCTACGGCGAGGGGCAGGTTAATTTCCCCGCCGTTACCTCCGCCCTGTGGGATATGGGGGTACGCCGTTTCAACGCCGAATTCTGGCATAACGGCACGGACCGTGTGGACGAGCGGCTTTCGACGGCTTCAATTTACCTGCGAGAAATTTTGGATTAAAAAGAAAGGAGATGGGCATGAGCGCATACTTTATGGGTTTGGATAACGGCGGAACCGCTGTGAAATGTGTGATCTTTGACGATCGCGGCTGCGAGATCGCTGAGGCTTCTGTCAAAACTCCTGTGCTATCCCCCCGTGTCCACTTTGAGGAACGGGATATGGGGGAGCTGTGGGAGGCAAATGTCACAGTGATCTCCGCGTGTATTCAAAAGAGCGGCGTTGATCCCTCGGATATTCTGGGGATCGGCTGTACGGGACACGGAAAAGGGCTCTATCTTGTGGACAGCACGGGTGCCCCCGCGTATTACGGCATCCCCTCCACCGATGCCCGAGCAGAATCCGTCATTGAGGCGTGGGAAGCATCGGGGGTTTCCGATGGGCTGATGGAAATGACCCTCCACCGTCCCGTTGCCTGCCAGCCCCTCCCCTTGCTGGCATGGCTCAAGGAGAATGAGCCCGAGGCCTATACCCGTATTCGCTATATTTTCGAGGCCAAGGATTACATCCGCTTCTGCTTAACGGGGGAGGCTTACGCGGAAATCACCGATTATTCGGGGAGCGGTCTGATGGATCTGGTGAGACAGGACTTCAACCCCCGCATCTGCGAGGCGGTGGGAATGCCCGAGCTTTATTGTAAGTTTCCGCCTCTGCGCAATTCCTACGATATATGCGGTAGGGTGACTCCCGAGGTGGCCGAGATGACAGGCCTGCGGGCGGGTACTCCCGTCAGCGGCGGTATGTTCGATATTGACGCCTGCGCGCTGACCTCGGGGGCGATCTCGAGCGGTGATCTCTGCTCCATTACGGGCACCTGGAGCATCAACGAGTACGTTTCGGATCACCCCGTGGTACACGCCACCACCAAGAATTCTCTCTTCTGCGTGCCCGGATACTATCTGGTGGAGGAGAGCAGCGCCACCTCGGCGGGAAATCTGGAGTGGTTTATTCATCTCTTCGGACTGCGGGAGACCTGTAAGGAGGGATCGGTGTACGAGCGTATCAATACTTTAGTCAATGGTATCTCCCCCGCCGAGAACACCCCCGTATACGTGCCGTTCCTGTACGGAACCAATGAGTCGGGAAGATCGCTGGCTGCCTTGGAGGGGCTCAGCCATGCCCACACCGTCGGACATATCCTCCGCGCCGTTTACGAGGGAGTGGTCTTTTCCCATTACACCCATATCCTGCGGCTTCTGGAGAACCGTGATCCCCCCGCGGCCATCAAGCTTGCGGGAGGCGCGGCACGCTCACGGGTCTGGGTACAGATGTTCGCCGACGTATGCGGCCTTCCCGTGGAGACGGTGGAGGTCAACGAGCTGGGAACTCTTGGGGCGGCCATGTCCGCGGCTGTGGCTGTGGGTCATTACCGTGACTATCACGAAGCAGCGGAGCGCATGGTGAGTCGCGGGGAGCTGATCCTGCCCAATATGGAGAACCACGGGATCTATATGGAAAAATACCAACGCTACGCGGTCGTGGCAAGAAAGGGAGGATGAGAATATGATGCTGGAAGCATTGAGAAAAGAGGTCTGGAGGACCAATAAGCTGCTCCCCGAGCTGGGGCTTGTGACCTTCACGTGGGGAAACGTCAGCGGAATCGACCGCGAGCGAGGACTTGTCTGTATCAAGCCCTCGGGCGTGGAGTATGATCTGCTCACTCCTGAAAGCATGGTCATCACCGATCTGGAGGGACGCGTGGTGGAGGGAGACTTGAATCCCTCCTCGGATTTGGCAACCCATCTGGAGTTATATAAGGCATTCCCCACTGTGGGAGGGATTACCCATACACATTCACCCTGGGCAACCTCGTGGGCCCAGGCAGGGCGGGACATCCCCGCTTACGGAACCACCCACGGCGATTATTTCAGCGGTGCCATTCCCTGCACCCGCCCCATGACACCTGAGGAGATCGCCGGAGCGTATGAGAAGAATACGGGACTGGTGATTATCGAGACCTTTGAAAGCTGGGACACGTTGGACATGCCCGCCGTGCTGGTGTCCTCCCACGGCCCCTTCACATGGGGAAAGGATCCCATGGAATCGGTACATAACTCGGCGGTCCTGGAGATCGTGGCCCAGATTGCCCACAACGCGGAGCAGATTCGCCAGGCTCCTTCCATGCCCTCCATGCAGGCCGAGCTTCTTAAGAAGCACTTCGAGCGCAAGCATGGCGCGAACGCCTATTACGGGCAGAAAAAGTAAGGAGGAATGATCTATGAGAGGACCCGAATCTGAGCTGAACGTTGGTCTGGATCTACAGGACGAGCGCGCTTCGGCCAATGGCTACAGCATGGTCTTCATGCGACAGGCCTACCCCAACATGGCGCTGATGACCTACGATGACGAGCACCATCAGGGCGATCACCACGTTCTGCTCTGCAAAATGGTGGTGGGCATCGGAGAGGACAAAAAGATCCTTTCCTACGAGTCCTGCGACGAATCCACCACCGCCGACAACGTGCCCGGCGGACTGATCAGCCGAGCGGTCATGGACGGTCACAACGTTACCTGTGAGCTGTACCCCATTCGCCTCCCCGAGGAGGATCGCCTGCGGGGCGGTGCCGTGCTCCATATCATCAGCGAGATCCCCGGCATTTTCCTCCGTTTCGGCAGCGGTGGGCTAGCCTTCATGCACTTTTCCCCCAACGAGCATATGCGAGGACAGCACATCGACTGTGAAAACGGCTCCGCCACCCTCGCCGAGGACGGCTCTGCCGTCATCATCCGCCGCGAGGGCTGCAGTGAAGGAAGCCGCGTGGTGACCTGCGTGAAGAGCGATATGACCTTCACCGTGCATGACGGAGAAAAAGGTGGCTCCTTCGCGGAGGGCTATACCCCGAAGAGCGAGGCCTGGATCATGCTGGGCTTCTCCAATGACGGGGAGGAGGCTGTGAATCTGGCTTCCCTTGACCCCGCCGCCGAGCTGGGTAGAGTCAAGGAATTCTACCGCAAGAAGTTTGAAAATCTTTACGTCAAGACCCCTGATGAAAACCTGAACGAGGCCTTTACCCACGCCTACCTCAATCTGGAGTACGCGTGGCTCTACCCTCTGGGCTGGATTGAGTCTATCCAGCATTGGCCCACCATGTGGCACATGGAGCAGACCGCCGCCGAGGAATGGTGCGGCAACGCCGAGCGCGCTCGCCGAACCCTGCTGACCCAGATGGAATACCTGTTCGATTCGGGTGCCGTCCCCGATATGTGCGTTAACCACGTGAGACGCCGCGACTGGGGCGGGAATAACCACTTCTTCTTCCGAGAGGTGCTTCACTACCTCCGCATGACAAACGACCGCGACTTCGCTTTGACGGTGGAGCCCGTCATGGAGAAGATCCTTTCCCAGACCCTCCGTGAGTACGACGCCACGGGGACGGGGGTCCTGTCCTGGCACTCCCAGATCGGCAACCAGGAGGACATGGAATCCACCCCCGGCCGCGGCGCCGCCACGGGCTCCGAGGGGGCTCAGATGCTGAAGCTGTTGTCGGAGCTCTACGGTTATCTCGGCAATGAGGAGAAGTCCGCCCGCTACGCCCTGGCCTCCGCCTATATGTGGAAGCAGGTCAAGGACACCGTATGGAGGCGGGATCTTGGACGCATGGCCTGGTTCGTGGACGACCACGGTCAGACCCGTCTGGACACCACCTACCACGGCATCTGCTACCCCATCATCTACGGCCAGGTGGACAGCTTTGACGGGATGTCCTCGGCGGATCATCTACTTCACCGCATGAGCGGAGTCGAGGGGGAGGTCTACCAGTCCAACCACTTCGGCGACCACGCCTACTGGGGCGTCCCCACCTGGGGCATGCAGGCGGGCTCGGATATGCAGCCCTTCGCCACCTCCGCCTACGCCAAGCTGGGTATGACCGAGGAGGCCTACCGCCCCCTGAAATTCGTGGCCGACCGTGTCTGCGGCCCCTTCCAAAGAGGCGCATTCCCCGAGACCGCCAACGAGAAGCGCTTCGCCTACTTCTCTCCCTCGGCAGGCGTGTACGCCAAGGAGATGATCGAGTCGGTCTTCGGCGTGACTCGTGACCGCATCCAAGGCGTGACTACCGTCTCCCCCTGCTTTCCCAAGGCATGGCCCGCCGCCGAGCTGCGCCTCCCCGATCTGTCCCTGACCTACACTCGCGGCGAAAAGCAGGGAAGCACCGAGACCCATGCCCTGGCCCTCACCTCCCCCGACGGACTGAAAAAGCGCCTCCTGTGGCGTATCCCCCACGCCGTACATCCTAATGTCACGGTCAACGGCACGGCTGTCCCCGCCGAGATCGCCTACAAGTGCGGCTTCTGCGAGCTGACCGCCGAGCTGGGATGCGGGAACGAGCTGACCGTCACGGTCACCTACGACACCTTGAACGTCACAGTGGAGCATCCCAAGACCGCCGCCTGCGGGGAGTATGTTCCCGTACAGGTGACGGGCGGTGAGCTGCTGGGGATCGAGGATCCCTGCGGTATCTTCGACGGACGGGGCAAGCTCCGCCCCGATCTGCTGCCGGAGGATTTGCGATGAAGATAATACAGTGGTTTCCCGGGCACATGACCAAGGCGCTCCGCATGATGGAGGAGAACCTCCGGCTGGTGGACGGCGTGATCGTGATATTGGATGCCCGCTGCCCGTTTGCCTGCGTCAATCCCAGGCTGGAGCAGCTGTTTGCGGGGCGTCCCGTGCTCTATGTGCTGAACAAGGCGGATCTGGTGGAACAGCGGGATATCGCCCGCAATCTGTCCGCGCTGAAGGCGGAGGGGAAACAGGCGGTCGCCGCCGTCGGCACGGAGAAGCGCTCCGTCCGCGCGGTTTACGACGGGATCTTCTCCATGCTCGCGGAAAAAACCGCGCGCAACCGCGCGAAGGGCGTTTTCAAGCCCATGCGCGTGATGGTCGCGGGCATTCCGAACACGGGGAAATCCACCGTCATCAATTCCCTTTCGGGCGCGAAAAAGGCGGTGACGGGGGATAAAGCGGGCGTGACCAAGGGAAAGCAGTGGATCCGCCTCTTCGATTTGGAGCTGCTGGATACGCCGGGCACCATGCCTCCCTCTTTTGAAAATCAGGAACTGGCAAAGCACCTCGCGTATATCGGATCCGTTAACGACGATATCCTGGATTTCACGGAGCTCGCGCCGGAGCTCTTGGAGGAGCTTTGGCAGCGTTATCCCGCGCTTCTCGCGGAAAAATACGGCATCGGCGAGGAGGAAGATACGCCGCTGAAGAAATATGAAAAGGTCTGCAGGCGCCACGGATTTTTGATGCGCGGCGGCGAATACGACTATGAGCGGTG
>OLIW01002127.1_pt1 | contig 15485 bp, 13 predicted proteins | sample 1601321 | NCBI WGS metagenome assembly OLIW01 (sample SAMEA2452114, study PRJEB22498) | human gut metagenome | reverse complement strand
GCCCCTTTGCAAAGCAATAAAAGCGCGGCCCCTTTTTGAAAAAAGGGGCCGCGCTTTTAGCCAACGCCAGATAAGGAAGTTTTTATGTAGGGGTACGGTGTAACTCAGTAAAATGGGTTGCACCGTATTCTTTTGTTATGCTACAAAGCGGAAGTCCTGCGGGTTTTCCCGTATTTCCTTCATCATAGCAAGGATTTCCTGTTCGGTAGGAATATCGATCATTCCCGCCGCCGTAAAATAAATATCCACCTTTACAAAACAGTGGCCACTTGACTTGTCATTGTTGTGTACTTCGATCCGCTCAATCAATGCGTTTACAAGCGTTGGGGTAAGCTCCGTAATATCCGTCAGTTCACGCAGGGTACGGAGCAGCAGCCTTAAATCTGTAACCTTCTGCTTCGCTTCCTGTAATGCCTTTTGACTGTCGGCAACCTCCTGTATTAAGGCTTTCTGCTCTTTTTCGTAGCTTTGGAGCATTTTGGAAAAGCGCTCATCGGAGAGTATGCCGCTTGCGTTCTGCTCGAACACCTTTTCAATCAGCCTGTCGATTTCGGCAATTCTCCTTGTACCCTGTTCCACTGTCTGTTGGAGTTTTTTGTGTTCTTTCTGCCGCATAGCGTTGGTTTTCTTCGCCAGCATATACAGAAATACCGTTTCGTGGCACTTCACGAAATCCGCTAAACCGCTGATGGCTTCAAACACAATCTTTTCAAGCACAACATCTCGGATATAGTGGATTTTGCAAGCTCCTCTGCCGTCCTTGTAGTTGGAACATCTCCAAAATTCCTGATTGCGTTTCAGGCTCTTAGCAGCACAGAAATGCAGCTTTGCGCCGCAGTCGGGGCAGTACACCAATCCCGAAAACAGGCTTGTTCTGCCCGTAGCTGTCGGTCTGCGGCGGTGTTTGCGGAGTTCTTGCACCCTTAACCATTGCTCCTCTGAGATAATCGGTTCCTGCATATCCGGAATGATCTGATGTTCCTCCGCTGGCTTGTAGACGGTTTTATGCACCTTGTAGCTGACGGTGGTGGTCTTGAAATTCACCGCACAGCCCGTGTACTGCCTGTTTTCAAGAATACCGACAACGGTTTTCTGATCCCAACAGTACGGATTAGCCGGTACTTTTTGTGCGTGTGATCTGCCGACACTTTCGTAATAAGCAGAGGGAACAAGAATTTTCTCTTTTTCCAACTGTCTTGCAATCTGAGATGGGCCACGCCCTGCAAGGCAGAAAGCATAGATTTTGCGTACCACTTCGGCGGCTGGCTCATCAATCAGCCATTTCTCTTTATCATTCGGGTCTTTCCTGTACCCAAACGGAACAGAAGAAGATACCCGTTTGCCGTTATCCGCTTTGGACTGCCATACCGCACGGATTTTCTTAGAGGTCTGCGCCGCATACCACTCGTTGAAAATATTGTGAAAGGGCATCATTTCCACGCCGTCTCCGGTCAGGGTATCTACTCGCTCCTGTATGGCGATAAAGCGAATGCCCAGCGACGGATACACTACCTGCGTCAGCCTGCCCATTTCCACCTGCTCACGCCCGAAGCGGGAGAGGTCTTTCACGATGATTGTGCCGATTTTTCCGTTCTCTGCCATACGCTCCATACGCATAAAATTTGGTCTTTGGAAGGTTGTACCCGATACGCCGTCGTCCACGAAAAACATGGTGTTGGTGTATCCCTCTTTTCGGGCGTAGTCCTGCAAAATCTGTTTTTGGTTGGTGATGGAGTTCGACTCCTCGTCCTTGTTGTCATCATCCACGGATAAGCGGCAGTAAAGCGCCGTGATTTTTTCATCTGCCTGCCCGTTTAATTTCGTTGCTGTTGTCATCATTCGTTTTCTCCTTTCCGACAACAGGGCATAGCAAAGGCATATTGATCCTACTATACCCTGTTGCCTTTTTCTACTGTGTGACTGTTAAATCAGCTTTTCGGACAGGATCAGTTCCTTGAATTGTTCCATAACGCATTGTCTGCCTTTCGGATTAAAGTGCGTAGAGATTTCATAGATTGTCCCACCGATCTTCAGCTTGAAATTATCCTCCCCAAAACGGCGCATCCTGCTGTAATCAAGAGTGCGTTCCTTGCTGCGGGGCAGCATATAATCCACAAGACAAACCGGCTCGTTTCCGTCTATCGGCTCAGGCGGCAGAGCATATATGACTTCGTTATTCGAATAAATATCTATTTTCTTCATATCTCCACCTTACCTTTCGTCCCGGCTTCTACGGCTTCGTTCCAATTTTCTGTTGTAGTCGTACAGCAGTTTTAAAATGGTATCGGTCATTTGTTTCTGCGTGTAATTCTTCGGGAAAAATGCCTTTAAATCCTGCACCTTAAAGCTGATACGCTCGGTCTGATTTGCTTTTTCCTCGGACATAATCTCATAGATACTTTCCAAAGAAAGCGTACCCTGCTGCGCCGCTTTCTTCATACGGATACTCTGTGCGTGAGAAGGGGTGCAATCGTTCAGGCGCATAGCGTCCAGCAGGATTTTCTGCTGTTCTTCGGACAGATAGGAAAGCTCAACGGCGGGGCTGAGCGCAATCCCGCCCTCGTCTACCTTTTGGAGCAGTTCGGGAATGAGGTGGGTTAAGCGGATATATCGGAATACTTTATTTCGGCTTTCGCCTTGTTCCTTGCCGATTTCGGCGGCGGTATCCGACTTTGTCGCAACTTGCGATAAAGTTAAGTCCGTGCGTTTGCCCTGTGCTTTCATTGCCTCCATTTTCATTTTGTAAGCAAAAGCTTTTTCGCTTGGGAGTATCCGTTCACGGTGGAGATTGCTGTCTACCACCGCAATCATCGCTTCGTTTCGGTCAAGGGGATAGATCAAAACAGGCACTTCGGAAAGTCCTGCTTTTATAGCGGCGTGTAGTCTGCGGTGTCCGCTAACCACTTCATATTCGTCCGTATTTTCAATCGGGCGGACGATCAGCGGACAAAGTATGCCTTGTTCTTTGATACTTTCGGTCAGCACCTCCATATCCTCATCGTCCAGCACCTGAAAGGGATGTCCCTCAAAGGTGCGGAGCTTATCCACCCCGATATTCGCCGCCTTTTTCTTCGGCGGGTTGATTGTATTTATCATCGTTCATACCTTCTTTCTTTGTGCTTCATTGTTACGGCAATTTCCATCTGCCGCTCGGTTTCGAGCAGTTTTTCAAATCTCGGTATCTTTTCGAGAATTGCCCGTGCGATGGACAGTTCTTTTCGCAAAGGCTTGATTTTTGCGGTAATATCCCTCGCTTCGGTGTTCAGCGATTCGCTTTTCTTATGGCGGTTTCGGTTATATATTGACTGCCTTTCCTTTTCCAAAGCGGAGATTTGCGCCCGTGTTTCGCTGATAAAAAAGGCAAGCTCCTGCGGAGAATCAATCTGCTTCTCGCACAGGAATCTGTATTCTTCAAGGGTTTTATCCAGTTTGGCAACCTCCCGCCGCATTTCGGGCGAAAGCAGGCGGGGAGCGGCAGGAGCAATATTGTTGCCTGTGATCAGCTTGCATAATTCGATAATCAGTTCAAACAATACCTGTATGCCGTCCATCTTTTTCATTTTGCGGTACTCGATTTCAAGCAGAAGCAGCGGTGTATATTTCGGCTTATGGAACGGAACATAGCCGACATATCGTTGATTATCCAAGAGTCGTTCACGGATAGCGGCAGGCATATATTCCTTGCCCAAGCGGTCTAAGCGGACTGCCCTCTGCCAGCTCGGCGCTTTGACAGAATAGTGGGCAAAGTGTTCGTCACGCCGTATCTCGTAGCCCATATCTTTGAGGCGTATCTCAAAGGCTTTGAAGTTGGTGGACTGGGCAAGAGCGGTGTCAATATCCGCCTTTAACAGTTCACGGTGCGACACACCGCCGCTCTGCTTCAGCCGGTATTCCTTTTTCTTCCCGCCATAAAATTCAGCTTCTTTTAAAATGCTTTTGCCGTATTCCAGACATACGGCGTCGGAGATTTCACGGAGCCTGTGGTGATCGGAGATATGGTTTTCAAACTTCCTGCCGGTCTTAAAGGATACGGAGTTTACCACAAAATGGTTATGGAGATTATCGGTATTGAGATGGGTGGTAACAACAATTTCATATTCCTTGCCCCACATACGCCTTGCGGTTTCCAAGCCGATTTTGTGTGCTTCTTCGGGAGTTACTTCTCCCGTCTGAAAGCTCTGATACCCGTGATACGCCACATTGCCCCCTGTTTTACCGAAGCGCTTTTTTGTTGCTGTCATACGCTCATAGGCTCTTTTAGCGTTGCAGTTGATACCGCTGACATGCATACGCTCATCGGTCTTTCTATCATTGGAAACATACTGCAAGGCGGCGTAGAGATCGCTGTCCACATACCTTTTGTCGATGGTTTTATCGGGGTTTTCCGCATAGTCGATCACTTCCTTCAGCCTGCTTTTCACAGGCCAGTATCCCGTTGTCGCCACATCATACCACTATCCTTTCCTTTTGCGGTAAGATAAGTTCGGCGGTTATCTCATCAATCAAAGAGATAATTTTTTCTTCCGTGTCTGCTGAGATTTTGCCTTCGCATACCACACAAAGCTCATCTAATTTATCATTGAAAGAGAAGAATATTTCGGGTAAAACAGCTCTCGGCATATATCCCAAAGCTCGCTGCCTGAGATATTCTGATACAGAGAGACCGCACCTTTCAGCGTTATGCTCAATCATATTTTTCTCTTTTTCGCTGACACGGATAAACAGATTTTTATTTTTAACTTCGTTCATAACATCAGTCCTTTCTTTGATTTTTCAAGGGGTATTAGGGGTGCCCCCTAAAGTGAAATCGGCTCTCAAAGCCGATTGGGAGGGAAACTGTCAATACAGTTTCCCTGCTTGTTACAGCATACGACATCTCTGCTGTCTTTCCCGTGGGTGTTTTGCCGGTCTGCCTGAATGTCGTTTTTCTATTCCTGCCCCGGAGTCTCACCGCAGCGTTGTTTCGCTCTCTCTGCTCACACAAGAGGTCTTGGCAAAATCATATCCCATCCAGCCGGTCATTCAGTTGTAACCGGCTTTCGGGTAACAAAAAAAGCCGGCACACAAATGCGTACCGACTTACCGCCAAAAGGATAAACTTATCCCTTGCGGTAGTGGCTTCACATTCATGTAACCGGCTTTGAAATTCAAAGTCGAAACTGTCCTTTACGCTTTTCTTACTGCCGACAGTCCAAAGCAGTTTCAGAAGCGGCGGCATTTTCTCTTAGCATACCGCAGGCATTATCCGGCTCACAGCCGTCATCCCAAATCTGTGAAGAAAGATATTCAGTTGTCGCTCTCTTTTGAGATTTTTTTATTATACACCACAGAACAAATGTTTGTCAATACTTCCTGAATAAGTTTTTGAATATTTTTCAAAAAAGCGGAGATACTATTTTGTTTTATGCCTTGCGTAGTGAAATAGAAACCGATTCACATTTTATAATGTCGTTAAAACCTCTAATTACAACATATAAGAATCGAAAATTAGAGGTTGAAAAAGCCTGATTTCAAGCCATTTCTAAAGCATAAACTTTGAGGGATAAGGTATAAACACCTTACCCCTCCATTTTGCATTTGAAAGCGTTACAGGATCATTTCCTCCATTTTACCCTAGCCGCATCAATGCGGCTATATTCGTTCCTTCATAATCTAATTTATTGCGACTAAGAAAGAAGATCGCAGAAAATATCCCTCCGATAAAATGATGTTTTCTACTCTTTCGCACCAAATATCCGGTTCAGTTCCTCCACGGCCGCCTCGTCTGCAAAAGCCAGAATATACTGGCCGGCACGAATAACGGTTTCACCATGGGGAATAAGCATCGCATCATCTTCATAAATAGCAATCAAGAGGGCGTGCGAAGGAAGTTTGATCTCAGCGATGGTTTTATTGACATTCGGAGAATGATAGTCGACATGGATACGGACAATCGAGTAGTCGCCTTTGGACAGCCGCATCAAGGTCATAATGGACTGATAGTTCATTTCATCTGCAATCATATGACCGATCATGTCGGCCTGATTGATCTTTACATCCACACCCATACCTGCATTAAAAAGCCATGCGTTTTTAGGATTATTAACTCTCGCAATTACCTTTGGCACATCGTATTCAAATTTTGCCATCATTGCCACGGCCAAATTAGTTTCATCATTGCCCGTAGTACAAACCAAGGCGTTACATCTGCGCACTCCGGCTTTTTCCAGCAACAGAGCGTCCGTTCCATCGCCTGTCAGGACATTTTCTTTTTTTAGGCCGTTTTTCTTTAATGCCTGAAGGGCCTTTTCTTTATTTTCAATGACGATAGCATTGTTTCCGTTTTCTATTAGCAATCCAGCGATATATCCTCCGACTTGGCCGCCGCCAACAATAATCACATTCATCGTACACCGCTCCTTTCCACTTTATAATTGCAACATATCCCTGGCCCGCTCCATGCAATCTGAACAAACTGACAAATACAAGATATCGTTATATTCGCAACACATATCTCTTTCCGGCACAAAGGATCGTCCATGACGTTCTACAGCAATCAGACTTATCTTTCCTGCCACATCAAACTCGGAATACTTTTTCCCCTCCAAGCTGGCAGGAATTCGTACCTTTACAAGCTGGACATCGTTTCCCAATTTGCGAATGACACGCCAGCTTCTGTTTCCTTCAAGGTATTCCATGACATTATCCAGTCCAAGGCGGGTAATGGATAATGTATATATCCCCATGGATTCAAACATTCTCGCCCGTATAGGGTCATACATACGAGCGATAACTGTGGGAACATGAAATACATTTTTCGCAATGTTAGCAACCACTGCATTCAGCGAATCGCTGCTGGTACAGCCAATCACTACATCCGCCGAAGCAATTCCCGCCTGTTCCAACACGTCTTTGTCATATCCGACTCCGCAGATTGTTCGTCCTGTAAATTCCTCGCTCAAAGCCAGGAATGTTTCCGGGCTATTATCTATGACGATGACATCATGGTTTTTTCGTGCCAAATATTCCGACACCCGGACACCAAATTTTCCACATCCTATAACTAATGCTTTCATTGCTTTCAACTCCTTTTCGCTCGGCGTACACGCAGTAATTTCTTTCTTGCTTCCTCAATGCCAAACACAATAAACGGGATACAAATTAAGTAAAGCCACTCAATCCAGGAAATCGGCGCCGTATTGAAAATTCCGCTCAAGAACGGAATATACATCAGCGCAAGCAGAATCACTACCTCTATCACTAAGCCGGCATTGATATAATGATTACTGAACAGCTTTCTTTTAAAGACCGATTCATAATCCGTTCGGTTGTTCATGGCCATTCCCATCTGTGCGAAGACCACACCGGCCAGCATCATCGTTGTGGCCTCGGCATAACCGTGCGTCCCCTCCGCAGCCAGTGGTATACCCGGCCAGCCGTTCAGGAAGTTGGCAAGGAAATAACCACCCACAGAAAAGAGTGTGCCAAGCAGTCCATACCAGATGAATCCGACTAAAACAACATTCTTATTGAGCAACCGCTCTTTGGTGGAGCGCGGCGGTTGCTGCATCACACTTGCTTCTGCATGCTCAGCGCCCAAGCCAAGCGCAGGCACCATATCCGTACCAATATCAATGGTCAGAATTTGAAGTACAGTTAGCGGCACGGGAATCATACCGCCGGAAAGCAGATATAAAGTGGGTGCTGCGGCTTCCGGCGTATTGCTGTCGAAAATATATCGAAGAAATTTCCGGATGTTATTGTAAACCGTTCTGCCTTCTTCAATCGCCCGGACAATCGTAGCAAAGTTGTCATCGCTCAGAATCATATCGGCAGCTTCCTTGGCGACATCCGTTCCGGTAATTCCCATGGCAATACCGATATCCGCCTTTTTCAGAGCGGGAGAGTCGTTCACGCCGTCGCCTGTTACTGCGACAATGTTGCCCATCTCCTGCAAAGCGCAGACAATGCGGTATTTTTGTTCGGGCGCCATGCGGGCAAAAACAACCTCGCCTTTTAGCACTTCCTTCAGCACAGTATCATCCATCTCGGCCAGTTCCACGCCCGATATTACCTTGGCATCAGGGCTCTGGATGATGCCAATTTTGCGGGCTATACTCTCGGCAGTCAATCCATAGTCACCGGTAATCATAATGATTTTGATACCCGCACTGCGGCACAGGCGAACCGCTTCTTTTACCTCACTGCGTGGCGGATCTTGCATCGCCACAAGCCCAAGAAAGGTTAAATTCTCTTCTACATTTTCAGGAGTATATTCACGAATCGATTCAGGAAGCGTTTCATCGTCTCTGCGTAACGGACGATAGGCCACTGCCAGGACACGCAAACCATCCCGGGCGTAAGTATCATTTGCCTGCATGATGCGCTGCCGGTCTTCCTCCTTCATCGGGCGGGAAGAAGAACCATCATAACAGCGTTGGCACAGTTCCATAACCTCTTTGGGAGCACCTTTTACAAATGCGATTCGATTGCTTCCTTCAAAAGGTTCTCTGAGCTGATGGATAGTTGTCATGCGCTTTCTGCGGGAATCAAAAGGCAGCTCCATGACACGCGGAAACGTCTGATTCAGTGTATCCAGGTCAATGCCGCCTTTTTGGGCAACAACGCCAAGACACGCCTCCGTCGGGTCGCCCAGCACCGTGTAGCGTTCTTTTCCCTCCTCCGGGGGAAGCAATTTGGCGTTAGAACACAACGCAGCGCCACTGAGCAAAAGCCTTAATGCGTTGCTGTTTTGCGCCGTTACTACAATATCGCCATCCCGAATTTCCCCTTGCGGGGCATATCCCTCTCCGCTTACCGTCATTTCTGCACGCAGGTTCCACAGGTGATTGACCGTCATTTCATTCTGCGTAAGGGTACCGGTTTTATCCGAACAGATGACATTGGTACATCCCAATGTTTCTACAGAAGACAATTTCTTGACCAGTGCGTGCTCTTTAGCCATTTTCTGTACCGCTAAAGCCAAAGATAGCGTTACCGCCGGCAACAGCCCTTCCGGGATAAATGCCACGATCATTCCCAGCGCAAAAAGAAATGATTCCATCCACGGGTCTTTTACTAAAAATACCGCAATCAGGAAAAAGATAAGGCCAATACTGAAAGCAATCAAGGCGATTTGTTTAGTCAGGACATTTAGTTCCTTTTGCAAAGGCGAAAGGCTTTTTTCTGTATTTTGCGTCAGGTTTGCAATTTTCCCAAATTCACTGTCCATACCGGTTGATACAACCAGCACACGGCAGGTACCCGCCGCCGCTGACGTGCCGGAAAACACCATGTTTTCCGCTTCCAAATAACTGCATTCCTGTTGTAAAGCATCGCTGCTTTTACGGATAGGATTGCTCTCTCCGGTAAGCGTTGACTGGTCGGCACGGAAATCATTGCTTTGAAGAATTCGGGCGTCGGCGCTGATGCGGTCGCCTTCTTCCAGAACCATAATGTCTCCGGGGACAATTTCTGTTGCCAGTATTTTTTTCTCTTCGCCATCCCGGATTACTCGAGCGTAAGCGGGCAGCATCTTTTGCAGGGCGTTGGTCGCCTTTTCCGCCTTAAATTCCTGAAAAAAGGAGAAAAGGCCATTGATCAGATTGACGCAGAAAATGGCAATCCCCAACTCTAATGCGCCGGAAAGTATTGCCATAACGCCGCCGGCCCACAAAAGCAATGCCATCAAGCTAGTAAAGTTTGCCAAAAACTTTTTCAGCATGCTGGTCTGCTTCTTTTGCGCTAATTCATTTTTTCCGTATTGTTCTAAGCGCTTGTCCGCTTCCTCTTGCGAGAGGCCCCGCATATTGGAACCCATCAGGTGACAGGCTTCCGCTGGACTTGTGAAAAGTATTTTTTCTTTTATGTCTGAAGTTTGGCTGTCCATATCGCTTTCACCATAATTCCCTTCATATTGTAAAAAAATGATTCCGGTAATTTGTCCGGAGCCTTGCTAATCAAGAAGACAAACATCCATAAATATAACGTGATCTTGTCGTTCCCAATAAAAAGTGCAATATAATATGGCTCTATTAGGAAATAAAAATACCAATTCTAATCTTTTTTAGTATAAAATCATGAGGAGAAAAAGTCAAGTTAATCCCTTAAGAATTCACAGTTTTTTTACTTTATATAATCCGTGACTTTGTCAAACAAAATCGGAAACACAATAAAGACATACGGCTGGATTTTCTTATCAATCATGTTTCCGGTAACTTTGTAGAAATGGTTTTATGGTGGATAAAAAGTTGTATGAAGCAGACGCCAGCAGAATTAGACCGCTATTTTAGTGCGGTCATTTGTCCAAAAATAATCACTTGGTTGACAATTTCTGTTGCACAAATTCGAATGTTATTTATCTGTCCAACCCACTCCATTTGATTTTCCGCCTTTAGCCGCTCGGTCACACCCTCGTGCTCTGCCATCTGCTTTACCAACCGAAGAAACATATTCTCTGCCCGCTCATCAATATCAACAAGATAGCTATTCAGTTTGCCGCTTGTGAGAAGATTAGCGTATGTAATCCTATGGCATTCTTTCAGATACCGTAAATGCCGTTGCCCCCATACTCCAATAGGTCTTGTTTCTTTTTCGGTGGGTAAGACGAGATTTGGCAAATAGCAATCGCCTTGCTGAGTATATGTGCCGCCCATCTGCTCAAATATTGTTTTTTCCATAACCTTAAACCTCCGCCATCTTTATCTTGAATTTCTTAATAGGTGCGTTGACTACTTTGATTAGAACATCATCTACTGCGTCCGTATATCTGTCTTGTGCAAGTAATTTGTTCCGCAGCGCATTAAGAGCATTTAGAATAATTCTCCGTTCACTTTCATCAATCGCTATGTAATATTTTTGATTTCGCATATCTGCTTACCTCCCTCGCCTACATTGTAGCAAGGAAGTTTTTGCTTGACGAATGTGCGATTTTATTTTTGAACATAAAGAAAGACAGCGTAAAAAGCATTTTTGCCTTCTACGCTGTCTCTTGCCTTTGCTATTGCCCGTAAAGTATATTTCAATGTTGTTTTAAATTACTGCCTTATGTGGCGTTAGCATTATTGCTTTGCTTTTTATACAGCTTTCAGTAACGTCCGAATGTAAGTCCGGACGAATATCTATCTATATAAATAACAACTGATTATTGAATGCTGTCCTTGAGAGCCTTGCCAGCCTTGAAGGAAACAACCTTGCAGGCGGGAATATTCATCTTTTCGCGGGTGCTGGGGTTGAGAGCCGTACGAGCAGCGCGCTCCTTAACCTCAAAGGAGCCAAAGCCCATAATCTGCACCTTATCACCGTTCTTTAAAGCCTCTTCTATAATTTCCAGCACGGCGCTTACAGCTTTATCAGCCTCTTTTTTGGTAATACCATTGCGCTCAGCAAGAGCATTGATGAGATCAGCCTTATTCATTAGAATACCTCCAAAAATTTTTTATTGTATATTGTCAAAATCCCCGGTAGTGGGGCTTTGCAATCCCTATTGCCCTTCATTTTACACGAAACCGGCGTATATGTCAATAGCGTTGTGCCAAAAATTACTTTATTTCGCCCCAAATAACGCTTTGCAGGGCGTTTTTAAGGGAATTAGCCTCTAATTGCCCGTTTTTTTCTTCTTCCGTCCGCTTAACCGCGTCTATAAATAGGTCGCAGACGCGGTTTAGGGCCATTTCGGGCTGGACGTCCGAAAGCCTCAGCGCCGCGCAGAGCTTCAGGAGGAACAGGCCCGCTTTTAATTCCAGGTCTTCCTTGGCTATTATTCCCGCTTTTATGGATTTTATATCATCCAGCGCAAAATCCAGGGCATTTTCCGCTTTTTCAGGGAAAGCGCCTTTAAGCCGCTGGGAAAGCTTGTAGGCGCGCATAAGCGCAGGCATGCTCCGGGGGAGATCCTCGGCCATTTCTCCCAGGGACGTTATGTGCTTTTCTCCCTTCTTTATCTGCTCCCAGTTGCTTAAAACCTCGCCGCTGTTCTGAACCTGAACATTTCCGAAAATATGCGGATGGCGGCGTATCATTTTTTCGCATACTGCCGTTATAACGTCCGAAATATCAAATTCCTGGTATTCCGAGGCTATCTGCGCATGAAAAACCACTTGCAGGAGCACGTCCCCCAGCTCGTCGTAAAGCTTGTCGGGATCCTCCTCATTAATGGCGTCTATAGCCTCGTACGCCTCTTCTATCAGATATTTGCGGAGGCTTATGTGGGTCTGCTCGGCATCCCATGGGCAGCCGTTTTCTCCCTGGAGCCGCTGCATTATCTGTACCAGCTGCTCAAAGCTGAAGCGCTCGCAGCCTTCAAGGGAGAGGGCGGGCAGATATGCGCAGGCGGTGTGATTATAAAAATCTTCCTCCTGCCTGTCCAAATCAACGAGAGAAATTTCCTTTACTTCCCCTGATAAGGCGGAATACAGCTTTATCTGAGTCTGGGCAGGATAATATTCCAGCAGCCCGCATTTCAGCTCGGAGGCGAGTATGCGGCTGTCCAGCGCATAGTATAAGCGCGCGTGCTGCGCGTTTAACGGGGAACCGGGCACATAATCTGATGCGCTCTGAGACAGGCATTGGCCTTCTCCTCCCACTGCGGCAAGGGCGGCCTGAATTAAAGAAATGCCGGGCAGCACCCTTACGGCAATCCCCTCTTTTTGCGCCTGCGTCCGGGCGTAGAGCGCCGTCAGGTCCTCGTTAGCTGAACCGTACACCAAATAGCATACCTTCTCTCCCTCTTGGGACAGGGCCTCATATATTAAACGGTTGAGCTGCTCAAAATCCTCCGCTTTTTCATAGCATTCGTCCAGAGCGCGGGCCGAGGGATTGTGAGAAAAGGCCTCCTCTGCCGTGGGGATGCGCCTGGTTTGGACGCATAAGCAGTGGGCGCTTTGTATTTCCTTAAGCATGCGCGCGGTCAGATCCCCCTGGGAAACGCCGCCGCCGATGATTATAAGCTCATTCATTTTTCTCTTCCTCTTTTGATGCTTGAGTTTCTTCTGTGTTTTCAGGCTCTTTGAGTTCGTCATCGCCAGGCACTTTAGATTGTTCTTCAGGCGCTTCCTGGATGGCGGCAGATGCCCATTCGCCGGACTCCGCTTCTGTTTCGCGCGGCTTGAACATATTTTTCAGCCGCCTGAAAAATCCTCTCGGCTGGGGAGCCGCATGGACGTGCTCCGGCGTATCTGCTTTTTCAGGCGGGGACCCGGCTCCGCCGCTCTCTAGAATAATTTCTTCCTCTTTGTGTGAAGCGGGGGACTGTCCGCCTGGCGAGTGAATTAGTTCATCTGTATTAGTTTCAGCGGGCGGGAAATCCTCAGATGCTTGGTTTTTGCAGGAAATATCCTTTTCTTCGCCTTCCTGAGCGGGATCAACGGGCGTTGGAGCGGCTTGAGCGCTGTTTTGGCCGCTTGCGGGGGAGGCAGGATCAGGACTGGAAACAGATTCGCCCAGACGCTCGCGGCGGCTGGAAGTTTTCTTGCTGCTTCCCTGGCCGGCCTGCTCTGAGCTTTGGGTTTCCGCAGGGCTTAATGAATCTTTTTGAGCAAGAGCTTCGCCGGGAGCGTGCCCCCGTGACCTGGGGCCGCGTATAAGCGCCAGCTCTTTAACCGAGAAGGGCCGGATTAAAAGCAGTATGCCCAGATATACAACCGCGCCTGCGCATACGGCGGCTATAGTGATAAGGGGATGGAGAATATTGCTGCCCGTCAGAAGCTTGATAACGTAGATGATAAGAGCCATGACTGCCGCGGCAAAAAGAGGCTTGAGCAGGAAACCCGCATCCACGCCCGCATGCAGCCGTTTGCGCAGCTGTATGTAATCCAGTATAAAAGCCGTAAGGTAGCAGGCCAGAGTCCCAAGGGGCGCGCCTAAAATATTTATGGCGGGTATCGAGATGAGAACGGCGCTGAATACCAGCTTTACGCCCGCGCCTATAAGCAGGTTCTTTATGGGAATATATATTTTCCCTGCACCCTGAAGCGCGCCTGTCATAGCCTGAACCGAAGTAAGCAGCAGCATGGCCGGGCACATGACCAGCATCAGGCTTTCGGCCAGGTCCATCTGCATGAATACGAAATGATATGGGGTATGCAGGGTCTGCACGGTTATTTCCAGAGCGGACTGGTCGGCCGGAGAGGTGGTATATAAAAGCTCCAGTATGGGCCGGGCCAGCATTATAAGCCCTATGCAGGCGGGCAGACCGATAATCAGGGCCAGCTTCAGCCCCAGGGAAGCCGTGCGGCTTATTTCACGGCCGTTTTTCTGCGCCCGCGCCCGGCTTATGGCCGGCACCAGGCTGGCCGAAAGGGCAAGGGTTAAAGCGGTAGGCATATTGGCCAGGGATACTACCATGCCGCTGAGCACGCCGTACATGCTGTTTATCTGCGTTTCTGAATAACCCGAAAGTTTAAGGCACCATGTCGCCAGATAAGCGTCCAGAGTGTTTATAAGGGGCATTATCGCGCCCCCTACCGTTAAAGGGACGGCAAGAACAAGCAGGCTGCGCAGCAGCTCTTTATTGCTTTTGCCCGTAAGCGAGCCTGTTTTTGCCGGCAAAGCATTTTTTTTGCCGGCACGGTATTTTAAGGCCAGATAAAGCAGGGAAAGCCCTTCGCTTAAGGAGACGCCCAGCAGCGCGCCTGACGCGGCGTAAACAGGGCCTCTGGGAAGCAAAATTGCCGCTAAAGAAAAGCCGACGGCCAGCTTTGAGAGCTGCCCTATTATCTGGGAAACAGCCGTGGGAGCCATATTCTGCAATCCCTGAAAATAGCCTCGGTAAGCGGAGACGGCTGTCAGGAGCAGAGAGGGGGCGATGCAGATTATGACCATGCCCCCGTCTGAAATTCCCAGAGAGCGGGCGATGATATCGGACAGCAGGAGCATTATCAGAGCGCAGATTCCCCCAACGGCCAGCAGCATGCTGCGGGTTAATTGGAGGGTGCGCTTTGCGTTTCGGTAATCAGCGGCCGCGGCGTATTCGGCTACTAATTTTGAAACGGCGGCAGGTATGCCGGAAGTGGTCAGAACCAGCAAAAGGGAATAAATCATATAGGCCTTGGAATAAATGCCCATGGCCTCTGCGCCTATAAGATTGGTAAGGGGAATGCGGTAAACGGCGCCTATTATTTTGCAGATTATGCCTGCTGCGCCCAGTATGGCCGCTCCTTTTATAAATGTGCGCGTCTGCTTGCTTTCCATTATGAAACGCTCCTGATAAAGCTTAGTTTATGGTATGCAGGCCGGGCTAACTGCCGGCTTGCTCCTGTTATAATCATATTAGGACTACAGGCGGAATATCCGCGAGCCCATTTAAATATTATAACATAAGGAATGCAGAGCGGACAAGGCTTTTCTTGGGGTTGAGTGACTGAGAAAAATATATTTAGTAAAAGGAGCGGCGGGCCTTATCGGGCGAAAAAAGGCGGCGCGCTGGCATACGGCGCCCCCTGCGGGGGCGTCGTATGCCGCGGCGGCCAACATATTAAGGGGGAAAGCTTTGCTTTCCCCCTTAATAT
>OLIW01002125.1_pt1 | contig 15503 bp, 12 predicted proteins | sample 1601321 | NCBI WGS metagenome assembly OLIW01 (sample SAMEA2452114, study PRJEB22498) | human gut metagenome | reverse complement strand
CATTAGATTTCTCCTTTCTTTCCGCTTTTTGCGGGGCGGACTATAAAGCAGTGGTCAAGCAGGACGTCGCAATCGCTTTTCTTGTAGCGAATGCACTTGCCTGAAAGACGGTAGCTCGGGAGTTTGCCCTGTCTGCGGAGCTGCTCGATAAAGGTTGTGCCGATGTTGAGATACTCGGCTACCTCTGCACGGGCTAAAAGCCTGTCGCTTGCGTCAGGCTGCGTTAATGTTTGCGTATTTTATTTTTCCCATACGCAAAATATCTCCGTGTCAAATTTCTCAAAATGTAAAATGCAGATAAAGCCCGTAAAAATAGGCGAAATAGGTCGGGATTTTGTAAAAGTGGAAAATTTTCTAAGGGATGATGTCGTCTTATGGCAAATGCTTTTCTATGCGTCTTTAAAATCCCTTTTTAGTCTTCAAATTTGTCACATGTGACAAATTTCAAAGGCAACTGCAAAGCGCGTAGAATTTGAAAAAGGAAACATTGAGTTTTTAGGCAAATCTGCAAAAAGCGTAAAAATTGCGTAAATGAAAGCGTAAAAGTTATAAGAAAAGAATTTGACATCAAGGGATTTATACAGGCGAACGGGGCTGTTTCGTCCGCAGATGTCATGCGCCAATTTGGGATTTCCAAACCCACTGCCATAGGGCTTTTGAAAGAATCTAATGCCATTGCCATTGGCAATTCTGTAAAACGTGAATATGCGCTGCCCCATCCCATAGGGGAAAATGGTTTTGAGTGGAATCTCTATAAGGTGGACGAGCAGGCAAGTATCGCTAAACTTGGAGTTTTGTATTCCACAAATGCGGGATTTTATTTTGACGGCGATTATCCATCTTTTTATGGCGGCGAATTTAAGAACAAGCTCTTCCCGACTTTGCCATGGTTTTTGTATGAGCACCGTCCTCAAGGCTTTGTTGGCAGGAATATTGTCTATAATTTGAATAAGACTTTTGGGATATCCAAAGAGTTAAACAGCTGGTCCGACGCCGATATTCTTGGATACTTTTTGCGTTTTGGCGACGATTTGCCCGGTTCGCTGATTTTGGGAGACTTTGCAAAAGATAGATTTTTGCAAGGTAAAGAAATAGATGTTGATGAATGCAAACGTGCAGAGATGTACCCTGAATTTGCAAAGTTTGCCGTTGAAAACGGAATGCCGCATTCATCTGCCGCCGGTAAGCAGCCAAAGTTTTGCGCTTTGGTTCGTTGTGAAAATGGCACATACAGAAACGTAATTGTAAAGTTTTCAGGCGATATGAATAACCCGATAAACCGCCGCTGGGGAGATTTGCTTATAGCGGAACATATCGCTTTGCAGGTATTGAGCAATTATGGATTTGCTGCATCTGAATCGCAGATTATCGAATCGCAAAACAGAGTATTTCTTGAATACAATCGCATTGATAGAGTCGGCAGATACGGCAGGCGAGGCACAAGTTCATTAAGCGGTATCGACGCCGCATTCATAGGCGAGGGCGGCGGTTCTTGGTCTAATGCGATGGGAAAAGCCAAGGGATATTTTAGCGCAAAAGATATTGATATTGTCGAGCGCATTTACAATTTTGGCTTGGCTATTGGCAATACAGATATGCACTTTGGAAACATCAGTTTCTTTGTTAAGCGCAATTTGCCTTTCGAACTTGCGCCTATCTATGACATGCTTCCGATGTATTATGCGCCTAAGAGCGACGGCACATTGCAAAATGAAGCCCTTGCAAGCATTCCGCCGACGCAAGAATCGCGCACAATGGCTAAGGAATTTTGGCAAATGGCAATCGCAAGTACTTCCATAAGTGCTTCATTAAACTAATTGCGCAAAAGAATATAGACGCATTATCTTAGTTGTAACATCAGTGTTACAAGTCGGCGGATTTGTTTCATTGGTGAAACATTTCAAGTTGTCCAAGTGCTTGGACAAGTTTTTGATTATGCTTTTAAGATGGGAAATCTGTTTCCCAAGTTAGGGATTTTGAAAAAATGACACAGGTGTCGCATTTGCTTAGATCCGCAATTTTACGAAGTGAATGCGTTTGCTCGGATAGGCGACAGCCACTTTTAGCACCCCAAGCTCATTCATTAAATAGACTTCATTTAATGATACAATACTGGCAATCGAAAAATGTTTTACACCTGCATTGGGAAAAGCAAATCTATAATTTCTTCCGTAACAACTAACTATAGAATTAGATAATAAAACTTCCACACTTAGCTTTGAAACCTATAGCATCTCTTTACTTAAAATTGAAAGAACACGTCCATCACCTTCCGCTTCAAAGCATCTTGCAAGCAATTGAGTTTACTAATCTTTCAAAGAAAATTGCTTTAGAATACCGAATGACTAGCGACAAAAATGAACATTCTTTAGTTCATCTTTGCCAAATCCGCACTCCTATCGGAAGTCATTCCGTAATTTTTCATAATCCTATCTCTGGCGGCTTTCATCTTTTTTACATCTAGTGTAGCTATCAATTTACCCTTGAATTTGAAAGTTGCAAAGCCCTCGTCCAATGCGTCTATAGTCTCAGCCAAGTCTTTCAAATTCTTTATCTTTTTGCCGTTTACAGACTCCAATATCATATTGCTGAAAAATTGATAGCCCATATTAACTTCGTCGCCCAAAGTCTCGCTCAAAACAACTAGCTCCGAATCGTGGCTAACTCTATCTTTGCCAATTTCATCCGAAAGCTCCGTGGGCGGAACATTGTCGCCCCACTCGTTTAAAAAGCTAAGAGATAATTTTGTAAACACAAAGCCGCCTATCATAAACATAGAGGGCTCTACATCGTATAGCATGGGCTCAAGCCTATCGCAATATTTGTGTGGAACGAAGGCCACATCTAGCTGCTCTCCATTTCTTAGTATCTTCATATTTACGCTCTCGCCCATTTGCTTTGCGTGGATTAGCGTTGTAAAAAATCTATTGGTGTTGTCGGGAGTGCGAATGTTGCCGTTATTCATTACCTTGAACCCATCGACAGACAGTATAACATCGCCCTCCTTGATGGGGCAATCTACCCCTGGAATTTTTGCAATCTCACATATTAAAACTCCGCTCTGGCCGTCTTTCATCTTTAAGAATTTTCTGGTATCCGGATTCTCCAAGCCCAACATTCTAGCTTGCAACATTCCGAATCCGTCAACTTTGCCGTCCTCAAGATCTTTTAGGAAGTGCTCGATTATTTCGCTATGTATCATATAGCCTATGGAATTTCCATTGCTTCTAATCTGAAATGCAATGCCAACAATCTTGCCATTGTAAATTATGGGACCGCCACTATTGCCGGGGTTCAAAGCTGCGTCCAATTGCGCCGCCAAAAATGAGTCTATCGCCGAATGTGTGTAGCGCATTATCTCTATTCGGGAAATGATGCCCTGCGTTACCGACAAACCGTCTCCCCCCATAGGGTAACCCACCGCCAAAACGGGCGTGCGGACGGCCGGAGTTTCGCCAAATTCCATGGGTGTTATGTCGGAAAAGAAAGATTCGTCTTCAACCGAAAGTAATGCCAAATCGCACTGGTGATCCACGGCCTCTACTTTTGCGCTTACCGGAGTGCCGTCATTTTCCTTAAGCACCGTTATGTACGTTGCGTAGGTTACGTTGTGAGCGTTTGTGAGAATCTTATTGCCCTTAATTACAACGCCGCTTCCGCTGCCATTGTACTGCGAGTTCTTGACCCAGGGCCTCGAAAAATTCGGGCTGCAATACACTGCATTTATTTTTACAACCGCACTAAAAGGATTTTCAGCGTAAATCAAGGAGCTAAAGAGAACTAAAAAAATTAAGCTAAATAAAAAATTCCTCATAAGCTAAATTTGAGGTAAATAGTTGTGAATTTCAATACAATTGAGAAGCTTAGCTCTAAAAAAGTCTAATATTTGAAATTAAAGGAAGCTGCAGAGTCAGTATTAGCTCAATAAATTTAAAACGATAAAAAAATATATAAGTGCCCTACTATATTAAAAGCTAACAAGGAAAATAATTCACTTCTCAATACAATTGGGACAAATTCAAATCTAGGATCGCTAAAATACTAAAGGAAAAGTTTTCTAAGTTTTAATCAAAAAACGGAGGCTTAAATTGGCAGAATAAAGGCATCAAAATAATGGCTATACCGAATTTCTAGAAAAAGTTTTTCAAGACGCTGCATTTGCTAATTATTGTATGAAAACACTTTCAAATAAATCCGCATATAAACTCTGTTCTCCACAAAAAAAGGCGCCTAAAAAATCTTTAGGCGCCTTAAAAAATTCTCAGGCGCCCCAAAAAATTTATATTTTTAACAATCTAGTTTCTCTTTGATCTGCGCGACATGGCAAAGAACATCGCTAGTGCGCCGAACACAAGCGCGTAAGTTGCAGGTTCGGGAACTGAACTCGAATAATAGAGGTTCAAAACGTAGTTGTTATTCTCATCAAACTCCTTCTTAAGTCCGGCCGCGCCTTCCTTATCGCCTTCGCGCAAGATGATCTGCGCTCTGCTCGGATCGAAGTCAAAATCGTTTACCGATGAAATTAACGTAAACTTACCATTTGTTGATTCGTCAAATATGCCGATAAGCCCGGACAAATCAACCAAGAACACAGCCCCTCCGATTCCCGAAGTTCCGTTGAGGGTTATAGTGGAAATTCCCGATGCGTCAAAAATAAACTCAAAGCCGCTAGCTAAATCAGGGTTGCCGGCAGCTTCTACCGGAGACCAGCAATCTATATGGCCATTTATATCTATCGTATTTCCGCTGCCTTTAACAATAAATCTGCCATTGCCACCCGTTACATCTGTACCGGCACCCAACTTAACGGTGTTCAGCGTAACAGTGTTTCCTGTCCCTTCAACAGTAAAGCGAGCCAAACCGGCAGAAGCTCTATCGTGATTGCCAATGATTGTTTCATTATCCACAATCAAGGTATTCCCCGTCCCGGAAACACTGACATAGCCGTTACCGTTTGTGATGGAAGTTCCATCACCTCCAGAAAGTGTCGATATTCTTAGAGAATCGGTTATACGAACAAGATTATTCGTCCCCTTGATATTGAAATAGCCACTCGCAGTTCCACTCGCCTGAACGTGCATCACGTTTACGTTACCAATGAGAACGTCATTGTTCGCTCCCTGAACGTTAAAGACAGCAGTGCCGCCGGTCGGCGTAGAAGCACCGCCCGTCCCGATATTCACGCTCTCTAACGCAGAAACTTCGTCCATAGCCCTAACAACAGTGTTGCCACCAATGGTAAATTCGCTCACGTACGTCGAGCTTTCGCCATCGCCTAAACCTAGGTTTACGCTGCTTGCAAGATACAAGCGCGCTTTATTTTCAGCGCTTGAACTTGAAATTCTAAAGTATGCAGTGCCACCCTCATAGAGAGAATTTCCATCATTGCGGCCAATGTGCATGCGGTTTGTGCCCTTAAACACATTGCCCTCTCCCTGAATATCAACACCCTGAGAACCTCCGGTTATGGGACCATTTACAACATAGCCGTCCAAATTTATGTTGCCGCCATCTATGAAAATCGTATTGTCGTTGCCCGTCACCTTTAAGACGGAATCTCCGCCACTTCTACCCTCAACAGGACCCTCAAGATTGGTAGCTGTAAGCTCGTTATTATTGCCGCTAATAAGCAGAGTTGCCGTTCCGCTCGCGCCATTGCTGCCGCCCAGCCTAATGTTTCCCGCAAGGTTTACAACATTGCCGTCTTTGAGTTCGACTAATGCGGAAGTGTTATCGGCTGTCGATGGAGTATTTATGTCTAGGCCGCCCGCAGTGTTAGTCCAAGTTGTATTTGAAAGCGTAAGCACACCGTTTTGATTTACCCAAGTTCCATGTTTTTCATTATACCACGTTGCTCTATCTAGGTTAACCACAGTCTCGACACTGCCAAAGCTTCCGTTAAATGTCGTATTTTTATCGGCAGAGCCAAGAATATCGATAGTTTCCATGGAGTTATTTGCGCAAAAGTCATTTGCCATGGTAACAGTGGCACCGTCTAAAATCTTTATAGTGTTTGTGCCGGCACCATCGCCCCAAATATTGTCGGAGAAATTCGCAACAGTATCGGTACCCGTTATTACTAGGTTTGTGTAATAGAGCCCCTCAAATTTAAAAACATCGAAGGACTGATTTAGCGTTACATTAACGTTGTCAAACTTGATTGCATCAGAGGTAAAATTCGGCAACACGCGATCGGCTAGCGGAATATCAACCCACGCGCCCGACTCATTCGTCTGGCAGTAGTACGCCGCCGTCGTGAACATCTCGTTGCCAATATCAGTCGGAGTATCGGCATCTTGACCGTTTATTTTGTACGAGACCGCACTCAATGTCGTTAGCGACAACAAATACGCGCCCGCGGAAAGATAGAGTAGTTTCTTTTTCATAAGCTAGTGCTCAAGTAAAATTCAATTTATACTTTGAAATTTGAGTTTCATTGTTAAAACCAAAACAGATAAGTCAAGATATTTGTTTTGCAATATACTAATATACAAAATGTTCCAAACAAAAATCCAAATATGGTCAGAAGCCTTTACTCACACATTTGAGACGGCGTTCTAAATATGAAGTAAAAAAGCGAATCGAAAAATTTTTTTTTAATTCTTCATTCTTCCAATAAATTTCGCCTTAATTAAAAACCCATTCCCACACAAAGCAAAACTTAGATTGAGCTACTTTCTCATTGAAGCGCGACGGCAGAAATCTGCAATCCTTGCAGGCTCAAAACTATCCAAAATTAAGACGTTTTTTGCTTTTTTATAGATATTGAACTCCTCGCCTGCGCGAACTATTAAAATGGGCAATTTCGCAAGTTCCAAGGCCTCAAAATTCCGCCGTCTTAAGTCTCGCACAGATTCCAATGGAATTTCATCCCCCTTTGAGTCGCGCCACTCTTGCTTAAAACGCCTTGCATTGTCTTGGGATAACTGAGCCCAATCGTATATATCAAGCGGCTCAACAAGCACTATGCCGGCCACTTTATCCGGATTTTTTGCAGCGTAATTTAGCGCAAATAGCGAGGCCAAACCCTCGCCCAAAAGAATGGGCTTTGACCTTGGCTCTAAGAGTTTTGAGTAATACTTAAAAAATTTATCGCCCATGTCCAAATATCGCGGAGAGCCCAAACCGCCCTCCAAGTCGTAATTTACAACATAGGCTCCGGACTTTAAAAGCAGCTTGTACAAGTCCTCACTCTCCCCGCCTCTAAAGTTTCTAAACGCGCATATCCACTGCCCATTTGGCCTTTGCGGAATAAATAGCGCTAGATTTCTAAATAGCGACGGCCCTTCAACCCTTTTAAATCCAAAAAAGTCGGAAACTCTGCCCCTAAATTTATTTACTTTCGGAGCATTTCTCTTGCCCGTCAAATTTTTGTAGACAAATTGCGCCATTGCCAGCGCTCCGGCCTCGTTCGGGTGAATGTCATCGCAATAGAGTTCAGGTTTGTCCTTCAAAAGCTTGTGAAAATCCAAGACCTTTAGCCCACGCTTTTTAGCCGTGTCTAAAATTATTGGTATAACGCCGTTTAAAACTCTATCTTCAGTAATTGTTATTGCGTCGCGCTTTACCCAAGCGCAGGTAGAAAGGTATATTTTTGGCTTTGACTTAAGCGCTGCAAATTCGTCTATCATTGCGTTTAAATCTGCCCGAAACTTTTCGGGATACGTCCAATTTGCCTCTTTTGCGTCGTTTGTGCCCAGCTTTATAATCACGATATCCGGCTCAAACTCCTTTGCCCGCCTGAATTTATCTGTATCCCAGTAAGACTCTCGACCGCCCTTTTGCAAGGTTTTTCCGGTCTGTCCAAAATTTTCAACGCAGTACGAAGACCCCAACATATCGCCCAATAACGCGGGCCAAGCATCTAAACTTGCATTTGCAAGCCCGAATCCGTCGGTTATGCTATCGCCGACACAGGCGATTTTTATTAAGTTGCCGGCAGCAAGAACTGCGCAATTGATATGAATGAATAAAACTAAGCAAAGTAAGCGAAGCATTCTCCACCACTAGTATGGAGTTTCACAGATGGCAAGTGCTATATTTTACTTTCCGGAGAGTTCCGAAAGCTTTTTGTACTTTTGCGCAAGTTTAGAGTTGCGGGCGGGATTGCGAGGGTCTGAATATAACTCGGAAAGCATTTTTAAAGTTTCGCCGTTTTTATTCAAAATAAAGTCGCTCTTTAAGAGCTCTTCCGCCCGCTTAAAGTTCTGCGATTTTGGAGAATTTGTCAGAATTGCCCTAACGGAAGAGCGCAAATCCAACCTTCCCGCATCAAGTTCAAGCACATTTGAAGTTTCGCCCAGTTTTAAAGAGTCTTTTGAGACTTTTTCCAGCGACTTTGACTTTTGCCCGCTTGAGAGCACAATCTTGCGTGCACTTGCAACCTCTCGGCGCCAAGCAAGGGAGCGTTCAAATTCAGCCAAGGCAAGTTCAAATTTGTCTTGGGAAGATGTATTCGCTGCGCCGGGCAGGGCTCTATCGGAATAGTTTACATTTAGAGAATTAAGACATATTGCGCCGGTAGATGTCGGCATACTTAAATCAGCTAATAGCGATTCCGCATCGCTTCCAAAGGCGGGCGTAAACTCAAGTTCCGAATCAACTTTTACCTCTAGAGTGCTCTCTATTGGCTTATGAGTTTCACGCGACGCCGAATAAGATGCCCCTTCCGCCAAGCCTGAAATGTCCACTACCATAGGCACATAGCGAATCTCGGATTCCGGATTGTAGCCCGAAGCATTTTTTGACTCCATTAAGAAGGAGTAGGCCGCAAAGCCGAATACTCCAACGGCTGCTATTGGAAGCGCCGCAGCTTTTAAAAATCTGTATATCAATACGGGCTTTCCGGGCTTTTTTGAGGCGAATATGGAACTGCCGCTTAAATTTTTCACAGCGTCAAAGCGGGATTTCAAAAATTTGTCGAAATCCTGCGCATCTCTAAGCTCTTTGGCAAACTCTGCGTCGCGCTCGGCGCGGGCAAGAACGGCCGCGCGCTCGGATTCGGAGCACTCGCCGTGGATAAACCTTGTGATTTCCTCTGTCATTGTGCGGATTTTTTTGTCATTCTTTCCCTGAGTTTCGCAAGCCCCCTAAATATTAGGGTGCCGACATTAGAGGGCGTGGTGCCCATTATCTCCGCAATTTTCGCGTAGCTAAACTCCTCAAAATACCTGAGGTTTATAGCCTCGCGCTCGTCGCGGTTTAAGCACGCCAAGTGCCTTTGCAAATTTGCAAAAGCGTCTTCCCTCTCCGCTTTCTGAGCAGGAGTTGCAGTACCACTTTCTATCCCCGCAAAGAAATCGTCAGTGCAACTCTGCTTTCTGTTCTCGCGAACCAAGCGGTTTATCAATTTGTTCTTGCAGACTCTGTAAAACCACGAGGCAATCTCCTTTTGCGGCGGATTTTTCAGATACTCGACAAAAACGTCTTGAACTATGTCTTTTGACAACTCCATATCTCCGCAAATGCCAAAGGCGTAACTTGCCAATCTGGCTGCGTATTTGTTGTAGAGCTGCGACATACTTCCTTTAAGACAAACTTAAACTAACTTTATTTCAAAATTTTACGCCGATAAAAAATCGCAAAGCGACAAAAAAAAGAGCTGCCGCAAATGCGCCAGCCCCAGCAAATGTTTTATTTAAGCGCCTCCGCGAGAGACTCAAATTTAAGCTCCCTCTCCTCGCCGCTTGCCAAATTTTTAAGCTTTACAAGGCCCTTTTGCACCTCGTCCTGCCCAAAAACTATCGCAAACCTCGCTCCGCTTGCGTCGGCTGCCTTGAACTGCTTGCCAAAACCCGAAAGCTTGAAGGGATAGTCGATTTTAAAACCCAACCTTCTAAGATTAAAGATTACGGATAGAGCCGCCGCCTTTACCTCCTCGGAACCGATTACAGCGTAAGCGTCTATGCCCGAATTAGTCTGCGGCCGCTTGCCGACAAGGTCAAGCAAATCAGCGACAGTCACATCGCCCATTCCAAAGCCCACTGCCGGCATATCGGGATAGCCCAGCTTCTTTACGAGAGCATCGTACCTTCCGCCGCCTGCTAAGGCCCTGCCAGTTCCGACAGTCTGGAAAGCCTCAAAGACAAAGCCCGTATAGTAGGCCAAGCCGCGAACTATGCCCATATCCACGCACACAAAGCCTCGCAGTCCCATGGCGTCCAAAATTCCCAAAAGCTCGCGCCAATTTTTAAGGCGAGCCGAAATCTTTTCGCGCACATCGCCGGAATAAGCCGAGAAAAACTCCTCAAGCTCGGAAAAGCTCTTTATCTCTACAAGCTTGCGGGCCCGCTCTATCAGCGACTGCGCATTCGCGCCAGGGCACTCCGCGAGAGCCTCCGTCATCATATCATTGAAAGCCTCGGGGCTAACCTTTGCAATTTTATCTACAACGGACAATAGCTTTACTATGTGCTCCACCCCGACGCCCTCGGACTCCAAGAATAAAGACCATAGGATTCTGTCGCCCAAGCGCAGCTTAAACTCGCCCTCGCTAAGCCCGAAAACTCTCAGAGACTCTATTAAAAGCGCCATAGCTTCGGCATCGGCCGCTATGCTATCGTCGCCCAAGATATCTGCATTAAATTGGTAGAAGGCACGCAGGCGACCCTTTTGCTGGCGCTCATACCTGTAGTTTTCGCCTATCGCAAACCACTTTACGGGGCGCCTCAAGCTGTTTGCCTTTGCGCCCACCATGCGAGCCAAGCTCGGGGTCATCTCAGGCCTGAGCGAAACCGCCCTGCCGCCCTTATCGACAAACTCAAAGAGCTGGCTTTTGATTTCCTCGCCGCTTTTTTCCGTAAAGAGCTCAAGCGCTTCCAGAACGGGCGGCTCAAACTCGCTAAAGCCAAAGGAGCGCGCCACCTTGCGCCAACATTCGAATATCGCGCTTTTCTTTGCGCAATCCTCCGGATAAAACTCTCTGAAGCCTGGAAGCGTCTTAAACATGGCAACTATTTGCGCGCGCGGCTTTCCTTGCTCTTTTCTACGATGCTCAAATCGAGATTCTTGAGCGCCGCCTTCAATTCCTTGCCCGACTTAAATTTCACAATCGCGCGCTTGGGAATCATAACGTCGTTTTCTGGCATAGTGGGGTTTCTGCCAACGCGGGGCTTCCTTATCTGAACTTCCAAAACGCCGAAGTTGCGCAGCTCTACATTCTGGCCCTTTGAAAGGCTCTCAACTATGGTATCCAAAGTCATCTGCACAATGTCCTTAACATCGTTTTGCAGAACGCTGCCATTGCGGCATTCGGGCTTTGTGTTGTAAATCTTCTGAACGATTTCTCTCTTCGTTAAGTTTTGCATAACTCTTTATATAGTTAACCTTTATCCTCTAAATTTACTTATGAAAACAGAGTGATATGTACCTTATTAAAACTAATTTCAAGAAAAATGAGAAAAAATGAGTCAAAACAAAGATTTTATCGCGATTTTGTTCGCAAAAAGCCCCACTTTGTGCTGATTTACTTTACTAGTTACAAAAAATTCGGGCAAGATGGACGCGCCAAATTCAAAAGTTAGAAACCCCGAGCAAGTTCGGGATATGTTCGCGAGAGTCGCACCAAAATACGACTTGATAAACCGCGCAATGTGCTTTGGCCTGGATAAATTTTGGAGAAAGGCCCTAGCTAAAAAAGCGGCAAATGCCGCCGCAAAAACGGCTTTGCCCGTCTTGGACCTAGCTTGCGGAAGCGGAGATGTCGCGCTTGAGATACTAAAGCTAAACCCGCAAGCCCGCGTGGTCTGCGCCGACTTGTGCGAGGAAATGCTTGGTATTGCAAAGAAAAAGATAGCGGCAGCGGGCTTTGAGAAGCGCGCCGAGTTCGTGTGCACAGACGCCCTAAATATGCCATTCAAGGATTCGTATTTCTGCGCCTGCACAATTTCCTTCGGCTTTAGAAATTTCCAAGATAGAAGCGCATGCCTTAAAGAAATTTCGCGAGTTCTTGCCCGCGATGGCGAGCTTTTGATACTCGAAGTTGCGCGCTCTCCAAAAATCTTTGCCCCCGCCCAGAAGCTATTTATGTGCGCCTGCGTTCCCCTGATAGCAGCTCTCTGCGGCGCAAAGAATAAGGAAGACTACAAATATCTTGCAAAAACCACGATGGAATTTCCGCATCAAAACGAACTATTTAAACTTTTGGAAAATTCCGGCTTTAAAAATCCAGGCTGCAAAAGATTTGCCTTCGGCTTTGTAGCGCTAACAAATTCAAAAAAACTATGACAGAGCATTTCGGAGAAGACGCCCCGCTTACGACACTTGAGGAATTTAAGACTTGGATAGTGCGAGAAGATGATGACTTTCTAGTGCTAAACAAACCCGGTTGGCTAGTCTGCCACCCATCTAAAAACGGCCCAATGTCAAGCCTTGTCGGCGCCGCAAGGGTCTATTTAAACGATGCGCCCAACGTGCACTTGGTAAGCAGACTCGACCGCGAGACAAGCGGGCTTGTAGTTCTTGCAAAGCATAAAAAGGCGGCAAGCCTAAGCCAGAAGGCGATTGAAGATAAAAAGGTGTCAAAGAAGTACCTGGCAATTATGCGCGGAAAGATGGAGGGGCTCTACACCGTCTCTCAGCCCCTTGCAGAAGACAAAGCTTCAAGAGTTGTCGTAAAGCAGGCCTGCGCCGTTGACAGAGGCTCGGCAAAATCGGCCGTCACTATTTTTAGGCCGCTTAGATACTCCGATAAACTTACGCCGCTTTGCCTTTGCGAAGTTCAGATTATAACCGGGCGCAAGCACCAGATACGCGCCCACGCAAAGTGGCTTGAGCACGAAATCGTTGGCGACAAAATCTACGGCCCCGACGACAACATCTACCTGCGCTTCATAGAAAGCGGGCTCGGCAGCCAAGACCTAGAGCTTTTGCTCATGCCGCGCCAAGCCCTGCACGCCTACGAACTCGACTTTACAAAAGTAATACCCAATATGCGCCTTCGGGCGAGACCGCCAGCCGACTTTGAGGAATTTATGCTAAAGTACGGCCTTGGCGATTGCTCGGAATTCGCCTAATTTAAGATGTTTATACTATCCGCCCTCGACAGCTACCACGAGCTTGTAAACCCTAAATTTCTGGACGCAAAAGACAGCTTCTTTGAGCGCTTTGGCGCGATTGAACTGTACGCAAGCGGCCGCGACGCCCTGCGCTCAATCCTGCCTGAATTAAAAAAATACTCAAAGAGGATTTTTATACCAAGCTACATCTGCCCAAGCCTTCCAAAGTTCTTTTCGCAACACTTTGAGATAGTTGAATTTAGCGACTCTCCCCTCCAGCTTAAACCCGAATTTTTAGAGACTCCAAAAGCTTGCGACATCGTGCTTGCAGTCAACTACTTCGGCAATTTTAACTCAGGCTTTTGGCTCGATTTTAAAAAGGCAAACCCGGAAGTAACACTGCTTGCAGACCACACACTCGCGCCCTTTTCCAAAGAAGCTATGCAAAGCTGCGCCGACATAACATTTGCATCTTTAAGAAAGCTTCTGCCCCTGCCTGACGGCGCCTACCTAAAAATTCGCGGGCAAAAGCCGCGCGCACTCGCCCTGCGCCCAACAAAAGACTGCGCCGAATTTGCAGCCCTTGCCCTGCAAGCTATGGCGCTAAAGAGCGCCTGCCTAAACGGACTAGATATCGATGAGCGCATATATAGGAAGCTATTTCTGAGCGCCGAGGAAAAACTCTTCCATAAAAAAAGCGCAAGCCGAATAAGCGTATATAGCTACGAAATCCTAAAGGCTCTAAATTTGGGCGCTTTTTTAAGCGCTACCCAAGAGGCGGTGGAGGAATTTTTCAATTCAAAGCAAGCGGCAAAGCTGCCTAAATTTGCGCGCTTAAGTTCTGCAAATACCGATTCGGCCTTTGCGCCAATAATGGAATTTTCAAACGCAAAAGACCTTGAAAATGCGAGGCTTAGCCTCCTTACAAAACACAACCGACCCGCCTCTTTTTGGAGGAATAAAGATTTTTTGTTTTTTTAGTATTGCTATTTTTTTGTTAACACATATAAATTATTTTCTATCTTTAGTAGTTAACTCTTTTATTCGTAGGCGGTCGCTTGTTCGACCGCCTTTTCTTTTTCCCCTTTTGCCGCGCCGGAAAATTACGATACACTAAGTTAACGTAAGCAACAAAGGAAAGTATATGGATAACAACTCAACGTGCGAAACTCAATCGTCATGCTGCGCCTGTAAGGGCGGCTGTGGCGGAAAAATAATATGGATAGCGCTAATAGCGATTGCCGTATTTATAGTCTATCAGCTAATGCCGCGCGAAAGCGGTCAAGAGCAGGGCGAGGTGCTCTCAGTTTTATTGCTCTGCCCCGACCAGTCTTGCGCTGAAGAGATGACGGAAATTGAAATTGATAAGCCAAAAATTAAGCTCCAGACACTTGCAATCGACAAACTAAAGAATGCCGAATCTCTTGCAAAGGCCGAGGCCGATTACCTTAAAGAAATAGTGAATAAGGATTGGGACTGCGTTATAACACTATCCGGCGACGCTGAGAAGGAGTGCTCAAAACTAAAGGGCAAAGTCGCAAAATTCCTGCATCTAAAAGCTCTAGATTCCACTAATTTAAAGCAAGATGAATCCGCCCTAAAGGAGCATCTAAACAAGGCAAAACAGGAAGTTGAAAAGGAACTTAAAAAGATTTAAGCCTTAAAGAATTGCACTCTCTTAGGGAAAGAAAAGATGCAAGACCCACCGAAAAGCGGGTCTTTTTTTTACCATATTTGGCATTTAGAGCAAGGCTTTCAAAAACTAGGCTTGAGAAAAATCTGAAATTTCGCAATACTATGCGGAAACTTTGCTTTACTTATGGATAAATTGCTAACTAGCCTGCTACTTTCACTCTTATTTATTCTGCCCGCAATTGGTGCAGACTATAAGTTTTTCGATTCAAAAGACCTAGAAAACATAAGGGCCTCAGCCCAAACTGACTGGGGCAAAAAAATAGTCGAAAAACTAAAGGCGCAAGTTGCCGAGAGGGAAAAGTTCGGCTTTGATTTGCCCACAAAAATCACAAGCCGCGGGCAAAACTACGTCTGCCCCGTCGATTTTGTGGAGCTTGAAGTAAAGTTGGACGACCCCAAGTGGCACGTCTGCCCCAAGTGCAAGAAAAATTACGAGGGCGAGTATTACGACGCCGGCTGGCGAAATAAATACCAGCACTCCGTCCACCCCTACATTTTAAATTGCGCCTTTATTTACGCGGCTACGCAAGATGCTTCCTACGCAAAAAAGGCTCGGGAACTTCTCTTAAAATACGCTGAAATTTATCCGAATTACCCGAACTTTTCCGCGGAATTTCTCGCGCGCAAAAACAACGGCTACTGGGGCAAGATGTTCGAGCAATGGCTTGAAGACAGCGGATTTTTTGCAGATGTCTGCCCCGCCTACGAGCTAGTGCGCGACACATTCACCCCGCAAGAGCGCGAAAAAGTCGAAAAAAACCTCTTCCGCGAGGGCGCGAATATGATAAGCACGCGCTTTGACAAATACAACTG
>OLIW01002094.1_pt1 | contig 15680 bp, 14 predicted proteins | sample 1601321 | NCBI WGS metagenome assembly OLIW01 (sample SAMEA2452114, study PRJEB22498) | human gut metagenome | reverse complement strand
GCATTGTAGAACATTTTTTATTCTCTTTGCCCTCTTTTTTTTCTCCCATTCCACAGTCTTTGACGTAGAACGCCTAAAATCGGGAGCAGAAATCGATTTAAAGCAGAGACGCCCTTATGGACTTGGGGGGGCTGCCGTAATAGGATTTAAACGCCTTTGAAAAAGTATATGCGTCTGCGTATCCTATTTTTTCCGCGATTTCAGAAAAACGCGAACCGTTGGACATCATATCCAAAGCCGCCCTCATGCGCAGGCGAAGAACAATCTTGGCAAACGTTTCGGAATAATTTTCCTCGCACATTCTATTAAACTTCGCGCATGAAACTCCCAAGCGTTTCGACAGTTCTCCGGCACTCCAATGTTTTAGCGGATCCGATTCTACCTCAGATATTATTTTATCTATCGGAGCGCAACCCAGCCGAGTCCCAGAAAAAATGTCTTTTTTTACCAGACATAATATTTTATCCGCCAAAAACTCCAGAATATTCAGCCTTGGGCGCGTGCGATAAACCTCGCCCAAATATTTTTCGGACGCGGAAACTACAGAGTCAAAACTCGCTGAGACGCGAACAAATGCGCTCTCTCCCAGCGCCCTGTCTATCAAACGCGACGGAGTCAGATGGAACCAAAATACGCGCCACCCCGATTCGTCCGAAGAGAACTCGTATGGGCTGCCTGCTGGGGCGGCAAAAAAGCTGCCTTTGGATATCTTGATTTTTTTTCTTTCCAATTTCAGCGTTGCGCTTCCCACAAGCGTATAGATTACCAGGTGAAACGGCGCCCCGCTTCTGGATTGATAGTATCCGCTCTTATGGGATGTCAAAGCCGCAGCAGAAATTCCGCGCCTGGCGAGCGAATCCACAGGCAAATTTTGCGGGGACGTGACTATGGTTTTTCTATTGCGCGAGTTGATGTCCCCGGTCGGGAGAAAAGGGCGTGTCATATAGCGCTCGGTGCTAGAAGACGGCCAGAGCTGCAGCTCTTCGTCGGTCTTTTTATCCCATACATATTTCGTCGCCATACAACGCAAGCTAAAATAATATCCGCAAATTTTCAAGCAAGTAAAAATGGGCGCTGTAAAAGATGTCATCTTTTTATTTTGCCAAAAAATCACCATGCTGGTAATATCCGCATATCTTAAAGGCTTGATTTTGCAAAATGAAAACGAATCCTGAAAAAAATATAGACGAACTTATCGACACCCTTAAATCCCTAAAGAAACTTTCCCCCCAAATAGCCCAAGCCGCAAAAATGTGTTCCGATTGCATAAACCGCGGCAACTCCATATTCTCTTGCGGGAACGGCGGAAGCGCGGCGGCCGCAATGCATTTCGCCGAAGAGCTTTCAGGCAGATATAAAAACGACAGGCGCGCCCTGCCGGGGCTCTGCCTAAATTCAGACCCGTGCGCAATTACATGCACCGCCAATGATTTCGGGTTTGAAAAAATATTCGCCCGCCAACTAGAAGCTTTCGCAAAACGCGGCGACACTCTTGCGCTGTTTTCTTCCAGCGGGAACTCTCCGAATCTTCTGGAAGCCATAAGCGCCGCAAAAAAGCTCGGAGTTTCGACGGCGATGTTCTGCGGCAATGGAGGAGGAAAGTGCGCGGGGCTAGCCGACGTGGAAATAATAGTGCCGTCGAATAACGGCGCCCGCGTGCAGGAAGCCCACGAACTGCTATTGCACACGGTCATAGAGGAAATAGAGGCAAATCTTTAATAACAGCTTATGAAAAAAATAATCGGCATAGACATAGGCGGCACAAAGTGCGCGGCAACCCTTGGATTTCTTTCCGAAAAAGACGAAATTTCAATCGCCTCAAAGAAAAGTTTCCCCACAATTCCCGGAAACCCGCAAATGGTGGTGGAGCGTTTTTTTGAAACAGTAGACGCGCTTTTGCGCCAGAACAAGACGTCGGAATCCGATATCGACGCAATTGGAATAAGCTGCGGGGGCCCGCTCGACAGCAAAACGGGCACAATAATGAATCCACCCAATCTGCCCGGTTGGGACGGAATAAAAATCGCGGAGATTTTTGAAGATAAATACAAAACCGCCTGCGGGCTTCAAAACGACGCCAACGCGTGCGCGCTGGCCGAATGGAAATTCGGCGCCGGCAAAGGCCTGAAAAACATGGTTTTTATGACATTTGGAACAGGATTGGGCGCGGGGCTTATTCTCGACGGCAAACTGTACGCCGGCACAAACGACAACGCCGGAGAAATCGGGCATATAAGGCTTTCAGAATTCGGGCCGGTAGGATACGGGAAATCGGGTTCCTTTGAGGGGTTTTGCAGCGGCGGGGGAATCGCGCAAATCGCAAAAATGAAAGTTCTGGAAAGGCTGCAAATGGGACAAAAAGTAGGATTTTGCAAAACTCCCGATGATTTGGGGAAACTGGACGCAAAAGCGGTAGCCGCCGCCGCAGACGCAGGAGACAAACTCGCGCTTGAAATATATGCGGAAAGCGGAAGAAAGCTAGGCGCAGGGCTTTCGATAATCGTCGATATTCTAAACCCCCAGGCAATAGTGATAGGAAGCATTTTCACGCGCTCGCGCAATCTGTTGTGGAAGCACGCGCGCGCAGTTTTGGAAACCGAAGCCCTGCCATTGGCAAGGAAAGCCTGCAAAATCCTTCCGGCAAAATTGGGCGAAAACATAGGCGATTATGCTGCCCTGTCTGTCGCCGCATACCGTATTTCCCAGAATAAACTTTAAGAGCCTTATGAAAAATAAAAATATCCTTCCAGCATTGGTTCCTATAATGTTCGGTTTTTTCGTAATGGGATTTGTCGATATTGTGGGAATCTCGACAAGCTACGTAAAAGCCGACTTTGCCTCGCAGCTTCCGGAGCATTGGTTCGGATTTCTGCCGTCAGTTGTGCTTGTTTGGTTTCTGGTGCTATCAATACCGACTTCCCTTTTGATGAATTCCATCGGGCGCAAAAACACCGTGCTGCTCAGCGTCGCGATAACTTTTGCCGGAATGGCGGTACCCTTTATAAATTACAATCTCTATACATGCCTTGTCGGATTTGCGTTTCTCGGAATAGGCAACGCAGTATTGCAGGTTTCGCTAATGCCGCTTTTAACCAATGTGGTGTCCGCGCAGAAGCTAGCAAGCGCCGCTACAGGAGGACAGGCTGTAAAGGCAGTATCGTCGTTTGCCGGGCCTTTCATAGCGTTTTTTGCAGCGTCGGAACTGGGCTCCTGGCAATACATATTCCCCATATTCGGAGGATTCACAGCAGCTTTTGGGCTATGGCTTTACGCGGCGGAAATAGAAAGGGAAAAGCCGTCGCAAACGGCATCGCTCGGCGGTACTTTCGCGCTGCTTTCTGACGGAAAAATTCTAGCGATGTTTTTTGGGATAATCGCTGTGGTGGGAGTAGATATGGGCATGAACATGGGTTCGCCGATGCTGCTTATGGAGCGTATGGGGCTGGATCCAAGCCTGCAGTCGTCGGTTGCGGAAGTCGCGCTGGTTCCGAGCGTTTACTTTGCATGCCGCACGGTGGGAGCCTTTGCGGGAACGGCAATGCTCGCTAAAATGAATCCGCGCACGTATTTTAAAATCCATATTATTTTTAGCTTGGCTGCGACGCTGGCGATGTTCTTTGTGGAGTCGAAAATAATCCTGCTGGCGCTTGTAGGATGCGTGGGATACGGAATATCGAGCATATTTTCGGTTATATTCTCTGAAGCTTTGAATCTCAAAAGCGACAAGGAAAACGAGATATCCGGCCTGATGATTACGGCAATATTCGGCGGCGCGGTATTGCCTCCGGTCATGACATTCGCCTCAAAGACGCTGTCTTCGCAAAACGGGGCGCTCTCGGTATTGGCGGCCGCGATGATTTACCTCATTATATGCGCCTTTGCGCCCGAGACAAAAAAAGCTAAAATATAAATCCAAATGAATATCCACGGTTTCAACTGCATTTTGTTTTACGCATGCGCCGCGACGCTCTGTGGATGCGCTGCGGGGGATGGAAATTCGCCTTGCGGTCAAGGCGAAAACTTGACCCAATATGTAAATCCCCTTATAGGCACGGCCTACGTCGGACACACATTCCCAGGCCCAAGCGTTCCGTTCGGGGGAGTCCAACCAGGGCCAGATACGGCGGAAAAGGGAGGGCATTGGGACTATTGCGCGGGATACAAGTATGAGGACGACACAATATATTCGTTTTCCCAAACCCATATGAACGGGACTGGATGCCCCGATTTGGGCGATATAGCCGTCATGCCATATGTAGGTGAAATAGGCTCCCGCCTGCCCTCCGACAAGTACGATAAGGAGAGCCAGATAGCCCGCGCGGGCTACTATAAGGTCAAGCTGAAAGAAAGCGGCGCAAGCGTCGAAATATCCGCAACCGAGCACGCCTGCATATACCGCATAACATTTGAAAAGGACGGCGGAAAAATACTCTTGGATTTGCAAAAAGGAATGGCAGGCCCGCCGCGCGTTGTGAAATGCTCCTCCCGCATTGTCGGGAGCAACAAAATAGAGGGTGAATGCCGCGTAAAAGGATTCATCCCAATGCGCGACATCGCCTTCGCAATGGAATTTGATAGGCCGATAACAGAAGCAAAAGAGCTTCCACAATCGGATCCCAAAGAACTCGGGCAGCGCTATGCCATAGACTTCGGATTAAAAAAAGGGGATGTCCTTACAATAAAAATCGGTATATCGTCGGTTGACGCAGCCGGGGCTAACTTAAATCTCCAAACTGAAATCCCGCATTGGGACTTTGACGCCGTGCGCGATGCAGCCGAAAAAAAATGGGATGCGGTTTTATCAAGGGTTCAAATAGAAGGGTCGCGCGCGGACAAGGAAAATTTCTACACCAGCATGTACCATCTTTTCCTCCAACCCAATAATATAGCCGATGTCGACGGAGCCTACAGGGCAACAAAGACAAACCAAAAGAAAATCTCCCCTACAAAAAATTATTATTCGTCTTGGAGCATATGGGATACCTACCGCGCTGCCCATTCAATGTACACCATTCTGTCTCCGGAATATGTCGACGACTTTGTCGAAAGCATGATGCTGCACTATTCTGACATGGGTTTTCTTCCAATAAACGTCTACTACGGGAAAGAAACATACTGCATGATTGGCAACCACGCAATCAGCATAATTTCCGAATCAATAATGAAAGGATTCTACTCCGGGAATGCCGCCAAAGCTCTAGATGCGATGGTGGTATCCTCCACAAAAAACCTTCCAAAATCGCAGTGGGATATATATGAGAAATACGGCTACTATCCTTTCGATATCGTGAAAAACGAGTCCGTATCCAGAACGTTGGAAAGCTGCTACAACGACTATTGCATTGCGCTTGTTGCCAAAAAGCTGGCGCGCCAAGACATTAGCGGCAAGTTCTCAAAGCGCAGTTTATTCTACAAAAACCTATTCGACAGCGAAACAAAATTTATGCGCGGCAAAGACAGCAAAGGCAATTTCAGGACTCCGTTTAACCCGTTCGATTTCGCACACGACGGGACATTCGGCGGAGACTACACCGAAGGCAGCGCATGGCAGTACACCTGGCATGTACAACAGGATGTGGAAGGACTAATTGAAATGTTCGGCGGCAAAAAACCGTTTGTAGACAGGCTTTCCGAACTGTTTGTATCGCACGACATACGCGGAGACAAAGCCCGAAAAAGCCTCGATATAACCGGTCTTATAGGGCAATACGTGCATGGGAATGAGCCAAGCCACCACATAATATACCTATTTACCCTAGCTGACGCCCCACGCAAAACCGCCGAGCTTGTCCGCGAAGTATTCGACAGGTTTTATATGAATAAACCCGACGGACTATGCGGAAACGACGACTGCGGACAAATGAGCGCATGGTATATGTTCAGCGCATTTGGATTCTATCCCGTCAACCCCGCATCAGGGGAATACGTTTTGGGAGCCCCGCAAATCAAACGGGCAAAACTGAATCTCAGGGGCGGCAAAACTTTCGAGATTAAGGCCGACAATCTGTCTAAAGAGAACAAGTACGTTAAATCCATAAGATTAAACGGCAAAGACATATCCGGACGAAAGACTATAACCTACGCCGAAATAATGGCGGGCGGAATTCTGGAATTTGACATGTCAAACCGCTGATATTTGGACAAAAGCACATCCATTCCACGGGGCAATATTTCCTTTGCCCCATTCTGCATATTTGCTTCGGGACCGGACAGCCTGCGCGCGCAGGGGGAAAACGTTATCAAAAGAAAACATCCCTGCGCCAGACAATGTCCTTGCCGAAACATAATCAATCCCTTGCAGCGACATCTTCAACGCGCCCCCAAGTTTCATCTGAAAGCAGCATCTTTCTGCCTTTAAACGGCAATTTCCACAAAATATGCGGCTCGGAAAATAAATCCGCTACTTTTCTTTTTCCTTAAACACCACATACAAGCCGTCGTCGCGGGATTCAAAGATAGTGTCTATCCCGGCCAATTCATTGTGCGAAAAAATCTTCCCTTCAAGACTTGGACGCCTGTTCCACTTAAAAATTCTGTATTTATCCGCCAATGCGCTTGTTTTAAGAACAAACTTAAACTTCATTTCACCCGAAACCTTAAAATCTCCGCAAACCCTAATCTCCGAACCGACGCACTGCCCATATAGGCGGACTTCCATCTCCCCTCCGCTCCAGTTAAAGTCTGAAACAGTAAGAACAGGAGGAACATTGCCGTACGAGTCTTCGCACGGCAATGTTCCGACAATACCGCCTTCCAAAGATAAATTTCCAATAGACTCTGTTGAATTTAAGTAGATTTGTCCGTCCTTGACCTTTAATCCACCCGTAAAGCGCTTTTTGCCGAAAGTCTTCAAAAAATACTGCGCACCTTTCCCGTCTTTTACGAGTGATATGCGCGAATCTCCGCCAACCGAAGCGTCGTCCTGAATGCGGCCTTTGAACCTGCCCACAACACCCGCGGGATTTGCGATTACCAAAGTCGAAATAGCATTCTCTGCATCGTTCATAACCAACCCCATTCCGTTCAACGCCCCAATCTTAACTACTGCGCCGAATTTTTCAGAATCGCCTATATTATTTCTATTGTTCAAAATCCAAGTGGGGTATGAAACGTCTAAAGCAGTCATATTAACAGCTCCCAGAACTTCAAAATCCGCGCCTCTACAACAGCAGCCTGTGCTGCCTGTGGGGACAACGCGCCCAACTCCGCAGCGCAATTTTCCAAGGCCGAATATATTTATGTCGCCGCGCACAAGGACGCGCGATGGCCCGCCGTAGGCGCGCTTTCCAAATTCGCTCCATTCCCCGAACGACAAAGTCCCGCAAAAAAAGCGGATTGCCTCGCTCAAAACCTATGTTGACGTCCCCGTATACTTCTATCTCCATTCTGGACACTCCTTCTCCGGGAATAATCCCAGCCCCTCCAAAATTAAATACGCCTTCAAAATTACCGAGTTCGCGCGTGATATCGCCGTATACTTTGAGCTTTTGCCCGTCGCAAAAACTCCTCAGAACGCCATAAATGCTTTCACTTCTTTTAGAATCGCAAAAATTCCTCAACACAATGCTCTTTACTCCGCTTTCTCCGGGGACAAGGAACAAGACGCTAAATTTGTCGATGCGTCCATCCGCGTACCCAACCTCGCTGCGGCAGTCTAACACAATGTCCTTGATATCAGAAAGATTTCCCAGTTCATCCCAATATTCAATGACGCCCTTCGAAATTCGCCTGTCGAACGCGCCATATCCGGCACAGAAAAATTCGCAAGCGCATAAAACTTGCGTTATCAGCGAAAAAAAAACGGAACGAAATAAGAGCAATTCATAACAAATCTTATTTAAAGATTTTATTTTTATTTTTTAGAATTTATAAACTTATTTTAGAATAATAAATATTATAATAATCCAGAAATTTCAATAAATATTTAAGACCAAAACTGCGAAAACATCTGTTTTAAATCATTGCCAAAGCAAAAAAAAAATTTAGGCTGATTTTAAGAACATGGAAGATATTGTCAGAAATCCGTCCCCCGAGCGCAAATGCCTATTGAGCATAATCGTGCCCTGCAAAAATGAAGAGCAAGCCGTGCCGATTTTCTACTCCGAATTTCTAAAGGTTGCGGAGAAAATGGGGAAAATCAATTTTGAAATAATTTTTGTGGAAGACGGCTCCACAGACAACACGCTTGGGATTATCCGCGATATGTCCGCAAAAGACCCGCGCGTGCGCTATATAAGTTTTTCCCGCAACTTCGGGAAGGAAGCGGCAATGAGCGCGGGATTAAAATATTCCATGGGGGATTATGTCGCCATCATGGACGCCGACTTGCAAGACCCTCCACAACTTCTTCCGCAAATGTTCAAAAAAATGGAGGAAAGCGGCTGCGACTGCGTAGCCGCGCGCCGCAGGACGCGCGATGGCGAACCCAAAATACGGTCGTTTTTAGCGCGCTCCTTTTATAAAATATTAAATTCGACCTCCGATTTGAAGTTCACCGAGGGAGCGAGGGACTATCGGCTTATGAAGCGCAGGGTTGTAGACGCCATAATGGAACTGCCAGAATACAACCGATTCTTAAAGGGAATATACGAATGGGTCGGATTTAAAACAGAATGGGTGGAATTTGACAACGTAGAGCGCTGCGCCGGCGAGACAAAATGGACTCTTTTTCAGCTGTGCGTTTATTCCTTAAATGCATTGACATCTTTTTCCACGGTTCCTCTGGCTATTGCGGCAATAGTGGGAATACTGTTCTGCATATTCTCGTCCGCTGCAATTATTCTGCTTAGCGTTCGCCAACTTATATTCCACAACTCGGCTTACGGATGGACTTCCATGGTCTGCATAATTTTCTTCCTATGCGGCTTGCAGTTATTTTGCCTGGGAATGATAGGCCAATACGCGGCGAAAATCTACATGGAAACAAAAAAACGGCCACAATATATAATATCTGAAATCTCAGAGCGCCGCGAAACGACAAGCGGCGGCAAAACACAAGTATAGCCCAACACTGGCTGCACAGTGAAGCGGTGCACTAAAAGCCGTAAAAAGCCGCACATGGCCATTTGGTTTTTGCATCCGGCAATGGCCGAAAACAGGCTGCGCGCACAAAAAACTGCGCATATAATAGGAAAATATATTCCTCGTAAAGCGCAGTCTTGAAATTTGTTTGCGCTAAATAAAACACGAACACTGCGCCATAGAAGCAAGCGCATGCGCTTCCCCACCATGAAAAGCAAGAAGCACAAACGGCAAAAAGCCGCCACGGCGTTTGCTAAAGAATATTTATGTCTGTATAAATTTCAATATCGCGCGCGCGCGATATTATATATTCGGCGGGAGAGGAACGCCCGCGTTTTGCGATGCCTTCCACGGAGGATTTTAACGTGCGCTCCTTCTGCTTTCCGTAAACTCCCACAAGAATTTTCTTTGCGGCAAGAATTGTCCTGCCCGTCATAGTCATTCTCCAAAGCCTTTTTGAGGGATCTGTGTTTGCGCAATAGAGCCTTCTGTCGTCTAAAATGTTCATCGAATGGGGAAAAATAGAAGCAGTGTGCGCGTCTGCGCCTATCCCCAAAATAATGCAGTCAAAAGAAGGCGTGCCGGAAGACCTTTCTTTCACCAGAAGCTCCACAAGCCTTGAGTAGCGCTCGCACTCCAACACAGGGCACTCCTCCCCCCGCAGCCGGAAAATATTTGAATCTTTCGCGTTTATCTTGCTGAAAAAATTCTTTTTTGCCTGTCCGTAGTTGCTGGCTTCATCGTCCGGAAAAACGCAGCGCTCGTCCACCCAAAAAAACCTTGTTTTTTCCCAGGCGATATCTGACGCGCAAAGAACCTCAAAAATATCATTTGCTGTATTCCCGCCGGATAAAGCAAAATTAAAAATTCCGCGTTCGGCAACGGCAGTTTTCGCGGCTTTAGCGACCGACGAGCAAAGCCGCTCTATTGAAGCCCTCTGGGAATCGTCTATTTGTATGGTGAACATGTCAATCTCCGTTTACGGTCGGAAGGCTGCATGAAATTTCCCTATGGCTGCGCATTAGTGCCAGCGCTGCAGCCGTGCCTTCCGATCCCGCCGCGTACCTGGCCAAATCCGAATAGCCGATTTTGTCCCAATATTTTAAGATAGGATCTATGAATTTCCATCCGCACTCCAACGCGTCGGCGCGCGCAAACAGGGAGGAATCTCCGCACATGGCGTCGAGAAGCAACCGCTCGTATGCGCCCGGAAGCTTTACGTCGGCAAGCGACGAGTATTTAAAATTCATGCCGACTTGCGCGACATTAAACCCTTCTCCGGGAACCTTCAGCCCGAATTTCAAAGATATGCTCTCGTCCGGCTGGATCCGCAAAGACAAACGGTTGCATGAATGCCCGCAACATTGGCCTATAAAAAGATTCTGCGGAGTCGATTTGAAATTTATGGTTATTTCAGATTTGCGTTCGGACAATCGCTTGCCCGTATATAAATAAAACGGCACTCCGCCCCAGCGCCAATTGTCTATGAAGAATCGCATTGCGACATAAGTTTCGGTGTGCGAATCGGCGGAAACATTTTTTTCACCCAGATATCCGTTTACCTTTTCCCCGTTTATCTCTCCCGCTGCATATTGCCCCCTAAAGACGCTATCGGACAAATCTTTTTCGGAAAGAGGGTGCAAAGAACGGAAAACCTTCACGACTTCGTCGCGCAACGACTCTGAATCCAGGCTGGCAGGGCATTCCATCGCCGCAAACGCCATCAAATGCAATAGGTGGTTCTGCACCATATCGCGCAACGCACCTGCCTTCTCATAGTAGGCTCCGCGACCTTCCACCCCCAAAGTCTCGCTTACCGAAATCTCCACCGAATCTATATAATTGCGGTTCCAAAGCGGTTCAAAAATACCGTTTGCAAACCTTAAAACCAAGATGTTTTGGACTGTCTCTTTGCCCAAATAATGGTCTATTCTGAAAATTTCGCGTTCGTTAAATACTTTCAACAATTCGGCGTTTAGATTCCTGGCGGACTCCAAATCCCTTCCAAACGGTTTTTCAACCACGATCCTCCGCCAGCCTGAAGCGGACGAGTTCAAACCGGAAGCTTTTAGTCCATGGGCTATTGGCAAGAACATGTCCGGAGGCGTACCCAAATAAAACAGCAAATTCGCGCCGGTAGAAAATCGCCCAGACAACCCATTCAGGACATCAGCCAACCCTGAATATGCCTCGGGATTTTCCGTATCAATACTTTCATAAAAAAGTATATTCAAGAAAGCTTCCAACTTTTCTGAATCCGCATTGGCGCCTGATTCCGAAAAAGCCAAAATATCGGCGCGCCTCAGAGCCCTAAAATCTTCGGAGTCCATCTTTGTGCGCGAGACTCCCAAAATAAAAAATCTATCAGGCAACAATCCGCGCAAAAACAGCGCGAATAGCGAAGGTATGAGCTTGCGCTTTGCAAGGTCTCCGGACGCGCCAAAAATTACAATTCCCTGCGGGCTAGGCGCGCTCATTTTGAAATCCTCTGGATTTGTTTTCTGTCAGGAGAAGACGCGGGGGCAGAACTCCAATCGGTGTGGAAGAAAACACCGCGCGGGGCATCTACGCGCTCGTAGGTATGGGCCCCAAAGAAATCCCTCTGCGCTTGAATCAAGTTCGCCCCGGAATCCCCGGAAGTGGCTGCGTCAAAATACGACAGCGACGCAAAAAAGCTCTGCGCGCTTGCCGAGCTCAATGCCGAATACGCAACAACCTCACGCAAGTGCCGCATATTTTGCATGATTTCAGCCTTGAAATAATCGTCAAAAATAAAATTGAGAGACTTGTTTCTCTTATAAGCCGCCGAAATTTTATCCAACATCGCCGAGCGTATTATGCAGCCGTTGCGCCATATTGAAGCAATTGACGCAAAATCCAAATTCCATCCAAATTTGTCCGACGCCTTTTCCATTAGGGCAAACCCCTGCGAATACGCCAAGATTTTAGACGCATACAGCGCAGCCCTCACCGACTCAGGCGAGGGAGCGTCCAAAGCGGATTTCTGTTTTGGGAAGACCTTTCCCGCCGCAATGCGCCCGTCTTTGTCCGCCGAAGCAAAACGCGCAAAAACCGCCGCCGCTATTGAGGCAACCGGACATTGCAAATCCAAGCCCGCTTCAACCGTCCACTTTCCAGTGCCTTTTTGCGATGCGACATCCAGAATGGAATCAACCATCCAATTGCCGTTTCCATCCTTGGACCTCAAAATTTTTGCCGTGATTTCAATCAGGTATCCTCCCAATCCACCAGATTCGCAATCTTCAAAGAACTGCGCGATTTGCTCGTTAGTAAAAGAATTGCAATTTTTTAAAATAAAATACGCTTCGGATATAAGCTGCATATCGGCATACTCTATCCCGTTGTGGACCATTTTCACAAAATGCCCGGCGCCGCCCTCGCCAATCCATTTGCAGCATACGGTGCCGTCGGAATTCTTCGCTGCCGCGGACTGCAATATATTTTTAACCTTTGTCCAAGCCTTTGGATTGCCTCCAACCATTATCGACGCTCCGTGGCGCGCACCCTCCTCGCCCCCAGATATGCCTGTTCCAACAAACAATATTCCTTCCTTATCAAGCGCGTCAACTCGGCGCGCGGTATCGCGATAATCGGAATTTCCCCCGTCTATGATTATATCGCCGTCTTCCAAAAAAGGCTTTAGCGCGGAAATAATTTCATCCACAGCCTCCCCTGCTTTTACCATCAATATTATCTTTCTGGGGCGCTCCAAAGACGCTGCAAACTGTGACAAATCGTCAAACCCCTTGACATTTCCGCCCCATTTTTCCACAAACGCCTTAGCCGCGCTGGGCTTTCCCGGATGAGAACGGTTAAACACCGAAACGCTAAAACCTCCGTCCAGCAGGTTTAGAGCCAAATTCGACCCCATTACACCCAAACCAATCAGTCCTACTTGCGATAGTTCCATAATTTATTTATATCGTCTTTGAATTTTAAGAATATAGTCTTTCAAATTATATTTAAGTCAAATTTAATTGACACCACAATTGCATGCCATAAAGTTTTTCTATCCAGTTTCGCATTATGACTACCGTATGCAATCTAAATTTCTATGCGCTTTAAACTAAATTGGCTTCCCACAGGGGCAATCCAGAAATATTCGCGGGAGGCAAAAAAAGAGCTTTCTGCGGAAAAACCCAAACTCGGAATAATATTTATATGAAAATGAAATTAATCTTGGCCGCAAATGCAATCGCACTTTGCGGCGCGGCATTGGCATGGGAGTCTCCGTCGCGCTTCGGAGTGTGTTCGCACCTTAACAGATGGGAATTTCCTGTTGTGGACCAGCAGCTTCCAATAATGAAAAAAGCCGGAATAAAATATGTGCGAACCGACTTGGACTGGGCGCAAGTCGAACCCAAAGAAGGAGAGTGGAACTTCTCAAAATGGGACGCGGTGCTCGATGAAATTTCGGCTCAAAATATGGAGATTTTGCCGATACTTCCCGGATCCGTTCCGGAACGCGCTGCGCCCGCATACAAAAACCTGGATAAATTTGAAACATATCTGCGCAAATGCGTGGAGCGCTACAAGGACAGGATAAAAGCCTGGGAAATTTACAACGAGCCAAACCTGAAGTCTTTTTGGGGCGACAATCCCAATCCTGCCGAATACGCCAAATTGCTTGAACGCGCCTACAAAGCCATAAAGTCAATAGATCCCAAACTTAAAGTTCTATACGCGGGAGTATCGGGAGTTCCGATAGACTATATCGAAAAAACTTTTGAAGCTGGAGCATCAAAATATTTCGACATAATGAACATCCACCCTTACCAGCATTCAAATCCGGAAGAAAAACTGCCTGAAGAAATAAAAGCCCTAAAAGAACTGATGAAAAAATACGGCATTTCCGAAAAGCCTATTTGGATAACCGAGGTTGGATATTCGTCAGCCCAGGAATGCGGCGTAGTCTGCGCGGAAGCATTTGAAGCAGCCCTTGAAAAACTGGGGCTGGACTATCGAAAGGACGGGGTTTGCGAAGTATTCGACGAAAAGTTCGGCCTTGGCAACAATCCAATCGCACGCGCCCCTGAAATTATGCTTCCAAAGGCAAAAAAAGTCAGAAAAATTTCCCTCGAAGGCATAAAGAATTTGGATCCGCAAAAGAATAAAATCCTGCTGCTTCCCGTTGGCGAAGCCTTCCCGAAAGATTATATAAACGACCTGCTTGCATATATAGGCAACGGCGGCACTGCAATGTATATTGGAGGAACGCCTTTCTTTTATGATGTCGCAATTGAAAACGGCAAGCCTGTGCGCAAACATTCCGGAGAAGGCGCGTTAAAGGACTTTCACATATCTGTCGACCAAGGATGGAAAATCTCAAAAAACTTTCCCCAAATGACAGACAGCCTTAAAGCGGCTAAAGGATTTGAGAATCTGAAATTGGAAGGCAAATTAAGCACATATTTCGCATCGGACGCGAATCTGCGCGAAAACGATAAAATGATCCCAATTTTTTACGGAAAGGCAAAATACGACGGAGGCGAATTTGAAGCGCCGCTCGCGGCAATATATAAATTCGACAGCGCATTAAAAGGAAACTTTGTGTGCATGTTTTCCCATATCCAGAATATAGTGTCCGAAGAAAACCAGGCAAAATTTGTCGGACGCACAATGCTCTTGGCTTATGCGGGAGGCGTAAAGACGATTTTTAGGTATAATTTCCGTTCAAACGAAAACGACAATACCAGAGAATCCCACTTTGGACTTGTGCGCAGAGACTTGACGCCAAAGAAATCGTATTTAGCCTATAAAACGCTTAGCCAGATGCTTACGGAAAGCGCAAGAGACCTAAAAATCGAGAGCAAAGACGGGGCATATATAGCCGAATGGTCGTCGGAAAACGGAGAAAAAACTTTTGCGTTGTGGACTTCTAGGTTAAAACCTGTAAAAATCCGACTTTCCGTAAAAGGGGAAACAATAACAGCATGCGACTATCTTGGCAATTCTGCAAAAGCGCCTAGATCGGGAGACAATGCTATTTTCACTTTTAAAGACGGCATAACTTACGTTAGCGGAGCAAAATCAATTGATTTTAAGTAAACGCCCCTGATGAAAAATTTGGCAATAATTTCAAAAAAGCAAAAAAAAAGCTTGAGCGCAGGAATCATATATGTATGTTCGTAGCTTCAAAATTGAGATTTTTGAAAAGGTAAGGTATCCAAGAGGCTAAAGGGCGCGGACTGTAAATCCGTTCAGCATTGCTGTTCACTGGTTCGAATCCAGTCCTTACCACCATTTTAAGGGTCAACACCAAAGGTTGTGGAATAGGTTGATTTTTTAGATTTGTCTTTCATAGATTCACCCCGCATTCTACGAGGGTCAACACCAAAGGTTGTGGAATAGGTTGATTTTTTAGATTTGCCTTTCATAGATTCACCCCGCATTCCACGAGGACTCTCAGTCTGTAATTTTCAAAGTTTCTGTATCCGTAGGCTCGTCTTTGGATTAGCTTCATCTTGCGGTGGAAGCCTTCTGTTATTCCGTTATTTTTTGTAAATCTCCACATTCTTATTATCGGCGCAAACCACTTGCTTATCGTTTCCGCCAATTTCCCAAACTCTGTCGGCGCTTCGTATGGGTCAACACCAAAGGTTGTGGAATAGGTTGATTTTTTAGATTTGCCTTTCATA
>OLIW01002092.1_pt1 | contig 15686 bp, 16 predicted proteins | sample 1601321 | NCBI WGS metagenome assembly OLIW01 (sample SAMEA2452114, study PRJEB22498) | human gut metagenome | reverse complement strand
GTATTATTGCAGTTACAATGCCCGATTTTGGAACAACTGACAGAACATATACTAACGCAGTTTCAATGATTGAAAAGTTGGGATGTACTTTTAAGGAAGTAAACATTAGTGAAGCAACAGTTCTTCATATGAACCAGATTGAACATGATATTAACATTCACGATGTAACATACGAAAACGCACAGGCAAGGCAGAGAACATATTTGCTAATGGATTTTGCAAATGAACACAATGGAATGGTAATTGGTACAGGAGATATGTCAGAACTTGCACTTGGATGGGCAACATATAATGGCGATCATATGTCAATGTACGGTGTTAATGCAGGCGTTCCAAAAACACTTGTAAGACACCTTGTAAAATATTTTTCAGATACATGTGAAGACAAGGAACTTTCAGATGTTTTAAATGATGTTTTGGATACACCTGTAAGCCCTGAATTATTGCCACCTAAAGACGGCAAGATTGCTCAGAAAACAGAAGATTTAGTTGGCCCTTATGAGCTACACGATTTCTTCCTTTACTATATTTTGAGATTTGGATACACACCAACAAAAATATATTTTCTTGCAAAAATGGCATTTAAAGGAATATACCACAAAGAAACAATATTAAAGTGGTTAAAAACATTTTATAGAAGATTCTTCTCACAGCAGTTTAAACGAAGCTGCCTTCCTGACGGACCAAAAGTAGGAACAGTAGCAGTTTCACCAAGAGGAGACTTGCGAATGCCAAGCGATGGCTGTGTAAGAGAATGGATGAACCAGTTGGAAAACATAGAGTAGTTGAAGAATTATGGTGGAGATAATTGTTATGATTTTGTCATACATCAGATAGAAGAAATTGCCCCATAGGAGAGAAATTGGAATATTATGGGGCAATTCAGTAGCATATACGATTACGTGTCATACGAAAAATAATTCATATGACACGTAATTCTAGATAAAAATTCAAAATATACTATCTTAGGACTGGACATTATCCTAAAAAATAATGTGAAAAGAATAATTCACTCAAAAATTCTTTCTATTCCCCAACTTTCCCTTTCTCAATTGTATCTTGTATAGCATTATATAATATTGTATATGTATATTTGCTATTGTCATCAAACTTAATGTTTTCAAGTGATTGGTTTGTAACTATTTGATTTGCTATATCGTTGAAAGCAGGTTCTACTAAAGGATACATTGTTGTGATTGTGTTGCTAACATTATCAACCGTTATGGAGTTAATGTGATTATCATCAAGTGTTACTTTTACATCCATGGGATTGCCGTTAAGTGTGACACATGATGTGTAAACTCCAGGTTCGTATACTCCGGTATTTTCCTCTTTTTCCTGCTTGTTTCCTCTATTATAAAACATTATTACAAGTGATATAATCAGGATTATACCAAGGAGTATGAAGACTAAGGTATAAATAAGCTCCCTTAGATGAAATACCATAAATTTTGGACTTTTTGCCATACAAACTCCTTCAAAAATTTTATTTCTTATATTCTAATTTATTATTAGAGATTAAAAAATATGAAAGAAAAATATATGGGACATTTTTGCCCTATGAATATTGATATTATATTAGTAAAGTTGATATACTAGTAGCATTGGTAAAGAGTTAGCAGGATAATAGTAAATAAGATTTAAGAAAAGAGGCATAAATGGCAGTACAATTTATTGTTGGCAGAGCGGGAGCCGGAAAGTCCCATTATTTATATGAAAAGTTAATAGAGAAGTCTTTGAAATATAGAAATAAGAATTTTATTGCAATTGTACCGGAGCAGTTTTCTATGGAAACACAGAAGCAGATTCTTACAATGCATCCTAATAGGGGAAGTTTTAATATTGAAGTTACAAGCATGACAAGACTTGCCTATACGGTTTTTGAGGAGCAGGGGTTTAATGAATACAAAGTTATGGATGACTTAGGCAAGACTCTTATTATGAGAAAGGTTATGGAACAGTGTAAGGATAAATTTACAATCTATAAGTCTAAGACATCAATGCCCGGATTTGCTGAGAAGATGAAGACTATTGTATCGGAATTTAAGCAGTACGGGATTACTGATGACGTTTTAAATAATATGAAGGCAGAATGCGATTCTAAGCCACTGCTCAGACATAAGCTTAATGATGTGGAAATTATAAGTGATGCTTTTAATGAGTATATTAAAGGTGATGTTATTAAAACAAAAGTTAAGCAAGAGCATTCTTTAGATACAGAAACTTTCAATGTTGGTTGGAATTCCGAAATTGAAAAATTATGTAATTTAATTTCTTCTTTACAAAATAATTTTATTGATGAAAATAATCAAATTAATTTAGGTAAAATTGAAGAAAAACCAAATGAAATCAAAACTACATTGAATGCTTTAAATGAAATTTATGCATATAGAAGTTTAATTGAACCATTATTAAAATCAAAAATTGGTGATTTAAAAAATAGTATTAACTCATTAGATTTAAATAAGGCGTATATTTCGATATTCTCTAATGAATTAGATTATAAAAAATCAGGATTTGATAGAGAACAAGAAATAACAAAAAGGAAAACTGAATTAAATGTTTTAGTTGATGTATTTACAAATAGTGAAGGTTTAGCAGATATAAATGGTAATGGATTGAATGAATTTTCTAATAAAATAAATAATATCAAAGAAACCTTAAATTCTATTTATGCTTCAAAAATACTTACTAAAAATGAAATAGAATATATTAGTTCAACAACTATTTTTGAAGATACTGTTAAATTTATAATGGATAAAACAACTTTATCTAAAATGATTTTAGATAAAAATAGTTCACTTTCTCAAGATGATAATGTTATTAATAAAATTAAATATATTTCAAATGAAAATGAAAATTTACATTGGGATAATAAAGAAAATAGTAAAGGTGAAATCGAAAAATTGTGTTCGCTTTTAGAAATTGCTACATCTAACAATATTACTGATAAAAGTGGAAATCCAATTGCATTTGATAATATTGATCAAATAAATGATTTGTCTTCTGACAGTATAAAAACATTATTAAATGGATTAAATGTTTCTTATCTTTGTCACGATGCTGTTGCAAATGCCGTAAATAATGTATATGAAACAGCAGGAATTTTAGATTATGCAATAATTAAAGATAATCCAATTGATGCTCACTATATAGAAAAAAATAATACTCAATTTATTGATCAAGTTGAAAAATGGTCAAATGATATGGAGGTAAGTTAGATTCTCTTATTAATGAAAGTAATGATAAAGTTAATAAAGGTATATTTACAAAAATACTTCCAAATGTTGGAAAACTAGAAAACCTTGGCCAAAATAAAGCGGATATCATATATGGAATTTTTAAAAAGGCCAATATAAATGAATATATATTAAAAACAAATTCTAGTATTGATTTATCGATTTCTATAGTTGAGGTTAATTTAAACTTTACATTAGATGATTATTATCGACGTATTACTTTAGATAAATTAATTAACAAAATTGATTTTTCTTGGGATAATGAAGCAACAAAACTTGATAATTTAGTCAATGAAATAAAAAACTTAAAAGGGCAAGATTTAAAATCATTTGATTTAAAAAAGCAAAATAATGAAGAAAATATCATTGAATTAACATATAGCAATAATCAAAGAGGCTATTTAGCTAGTGAATTACTTTCATCTTTCTTAGAAAATAAAATTAATAGTTTAGAAAGTACAATTTCTTATAATTGGAGAAAATATAATAAGGAATTAAACTATTTATCATTTAACGAATTTGAAAGCAATGGATTAATTTATACAATTGAATTTGCAAGTTTACTTAATGAATATATCAATAATGTTTACACTTGGTCGTTAACTGATTTTAATAATTGGAAATTATCTTTTGAGAATGCGACTTATTATATGGGAAATAATGAATATATCAATAATGAAAATTATAAAATTTTAAATAAAACCATAGCAAACTTAAACAATAATATTTCTGAAGTTAAAATTAACGGAAACACAGAAATTGCTGAAAAACTTTTCGAAGCAATTACCAAAGATGAAATCACTAAAATTGATACTTTAATGTTGTCTTTAGGAACAAAAATGGACTGGTCATTAAATAATAAAACATTTGAAAGTAAATGTAAGGATGATTGGATTAGTAATTTTGAAAAAGTATATAATTCAATTCATGCAATCTAAAGGATCTTTTAATGAAAACTATTAATCAAACATTTACTAACGAAATTATCATTGAAAAGTCAAAATTTATTGGTATTATTAAACCATTAAACAATAAAGATGATGTAAAAAATATTCTTAATGAAATAAAGAAAGAATATCCGAAAGCTACACATTATTGCTATGGATATATTGTAAATGGATTACAAAAATCAAATGATGATGGTGAACCTAGTTCAACAGCAGGCAAGCCCATTCTAGAAACATTGTTAAAAAATGATTTATTTAATGTTATTTTGATTGTTGTTAGATATTTTGGAGGTATTAAATTAGGTGCAGGTGGACTTACAAGAGCTTATGTAGATAGTGCTAGTCAAACAATAAAAAAATCTATTTTATTAACCAAAAAGGAAGTGGAAATTTATAAAATAAATACTTCTTATGAATTAAATGATGTTTTAAATAGATATTTGATAAAAAAAAGTATTATAGTAATAGATGTTCAATATCTAGAAAATATTGAGTATACAATTTCTTGTGAAAAACTTGATATAGATGATTTGAAAAATTATATGCAAGGAAAAATAGAAATTAGTTTTTTAAGAAAAGAAAATATACTAGTTAAATAAGGAGGCTTATATGTCAGAAAAAGATGTTTGTCAACAAGAACATAATTGTGATGGAAATTGTTCCTCATGTGGTGAAGCATCACCATGTTCAGGCGATTGTTCTGAATGCGGAAGTAAAGAGGCGTGTGCATCGCAAAATTTAAAATTAAATTTGAATGAATATTCTCATATTAAATCAATAATAGGAGTTGTTTCAGGAAAAGGAGGAGTTGGAAAATCATTGATTTCTTCTTTACTTGCAGTTACTCTTGCTCAAAAAGGATTAAGAGTAGGAATAATGGATGCAGATATTACTGGACCAAGTATTGCTAAAACATTTAATATTAAACAAAAAGCATATGGTCAAAATAATTTGATTTATCCTTTTATTTCTGAAAAATTTGGAATCAAAATTATCTCTTCTAATATGATGCTTGAAAATGATGATGATCCAATAATTTGGAGAGGTTCATTAATTTCTTCTTTAGTACAACAATTTTATAAAGATGTTTTATGGGGTGAATTAGATGTTCTTTTAATTGATATGCCACCAGGAACAGGAGATGTCGCGTTAACAACATTCCAAAGTATTCCTTTAAACGGAATAGTTATGGTTACTTCACCTCAAGATTTAGTTTCTTTAATTGTTTCTAAAGCTTGTAAAATGGCGGAAATGATGAATGTTAATATTTTAGGTGTAGTGGAAAATATGGCTTATGTAGAATGCCCTAATTGTGGAGAAAAGATTTATATGTATGGTAAATCAAAAACAGATGAAATGTTAAAACCATATAATCTTAAAGTTGTTTCATCTTTACCAATTAATCCAAATTTAACTGAATTAGTAAATAAGGGAGCAATTGAAAATTATAGTGGACTATATTTAGAAGAATTAGCTAATCAAATTATATCGAAAATTAATTTAGGAGAAGGTGATTAAAGTGAATTTTCAATTAAGAAGAAAAAAGTTGTTAGAAAAAATTAATGAAGGAACAATAATTTTGTTTTCCGGTAGAGAAATCCATTTTTCTGCTGATGAAGCTTATCCATTTGCAGTTAATAGAAATTTCTATTATTTAACTGGTATTAAACAAAAAGATACCTACTTATTTTTAAATAAACAAAAAGAAAAATTATTTATTCTTCCAAATGATGAGAAATTAGCAAGGTGGGTTGGATATAATCTTTTTGTTAATGAAGCAAAAGATGTTTCCATGTGTGATGATGTAGAAACTTTTGAAAATGAAGATTTCTTAAAAGAAATTGCTCAACAAGAAAAAGTTATTTATTTGGATTTTGAAGAGACTTCTTTTTTAGGTGGAGTTAATCAAGCAAAAAGAATTCAAGAAGAATTATTATCATTTAATAAAAATTTAACATTTAAAAATATTCATGATGAAATATTATCTTTAAGGGCAGTTAAAGATGAAGATGAAATTAAAGCTTTAAGATATTCTATTGAAATAACTAAAAAATCACTTGAAGCGGTTATGTCTAATATCACAAAATTAAAAACTGAAAAAGAATGTCAAGCTTTGTTTGAAGAAAGGATTGCTTCTTTAGCAAACGCTAAAACTTCATTTCCAACTATTGCGGCAAGTGGAATGAATGCAACAACATTACATTATTCAACAAATAATCAAGAATTTAAATATGAAGATATGATTCTTATGGATTTAGGAGCAAGTGTAAATTTATATAATGCAGATATTACTAGAACATATCCTCATTTAGGAAAATATTCTTCGCTTCAAAAACAAATTTATGAAATAGTTTTAAATTGCAATAAGAAAATAATTGAAATGATTAAACCTGGATTAACAATTTTAGATTTACAAAATGAAGCAAAAAGATTGTTAGCAGATGGCTTATTAAAAGCAAAAATAATTGAAAACAATGATGAGTTAAGTGAATATTATTTTCATAATATATCACATCATTTGGGCTTGGATACCCACGATCCAATGAATAGAACTATTCCATTAGTACCAGGAAATGTAATTACTGTTGAACCAGGATTATATATAAGAAAATTAGGCATTGGTGTAAGAATTGAAGATGATGTTTTAGTTACTGAAACTGGTTCTGATAATTTAAGCAAAGATATTATAAAAGAAGTTAAAGATATTGAAACTTTTATTGAGGAGCATAAATAAATGAAAAAAATATTTCCATTAATAATAATTGGAAGTATTTTATGTGGATGTTCATTTGATAAAAATGAAAGTGTTCAAAGTGGGAATTATAATAAAGTCCCACTTTTTTTAAATAAAATATATTCTTCAAAAAAATATAAAGTAAATATAACAAGTCAAGATAATCAAGAAATAATTGTGGATAATAAATCTTATATTCAAGATAATATTACTTATTTTAAATATGTTTTTAAAGATGGATATCAAGTGTTTTATAATGATGATGTACAAGAAAAAGAAATTGATTTATCTTTAATAAATAATTTATATTCTATAATTAATGCTAGATATTACAATGCAAATTATTTTTCATTAGAAAATAATCGATTTATCCTTAAAAATCAATATTTAACTCTTTTTGATACATCATATTTTGGTGATAAATTAACTAGTTTTATTGCATTTTATGAAGAAAATATTCTAAAAATAATTATAGAAATTGATAATCGAATTATTAATTTTTCTTTTTTTGAAAGTGATGTAACAATTTTACCAAAAAATGTTGATATAACTGAATACGATACTTTTTACAAAAAAAATGAAATTTCTTACCAAACATTGTCTGAAAAAATAAAAAACGAAGAAAACTTAGTTTGCATTTTTACTAGCAATAAATGTATTGCTTGCGAAAATGCGGAGAGCTTATTTTTTCAATTTGCTTATGAGTATAATTATCGTTTTGTCGATATTGATATCAACAATTTAACTTCTGAGCAAGAACAAAATATAGTTCAAAATCTTCAAAAATGTTATTCATCACAAGAAAAAGAATTTGTTGATGAAAATTATGAAACATATCCAAATTATTTTTTAACGCCCACAACAGTAAAATTTAGAACTGGTGATATGAAATATGTTAAATTAGGCTTCAATCAAAATGATGGAAACGCTTTTATAAAAATATGCCTTGAAAATTAAAGTTATTTCTTTCATTATAAAGTCAATAGGAGAAACAATAAATGGAAAGAGGCTCAGGTTTATTAGTTCATATTAGCGAACTTCCATCACGACATGGAATTGGAACTTTTGGTAAAGAAGCAAGAAAATTTGTAAGATTTTTAAAAGATTCAAAACAAAAATATTGGCAAATATTACCATTGAATCCCACTAGTTATGGTGATTCACCATATCAATCATTTTCTGCATTTGCATTAAATCCATATTTTATAGATTTAGATTATCTTGTTAAAGACAAATATTTAACAAAAGAAGAAGTAAGAAATATTAGAGGTGGGCATAACCCAAATGAAATTGATTATGGAAAAATATATGTGGAAAGATTTTCTATTTTAAAATTAGCATTTTCTCGTGCATATGAAATAGAAAAAAATAAAATTGATAAGTTCTATAAATATCAAAAAAGATGGCTTGAAGATTATGCCATGTTTATGGTAATTAAAGACTATTTTAACGGAAAATCTTTCCAAGAATGGCCACTTGAATATCGTAAACATTCAAAAAAAGCAATAAACAAGATAAAAAATGAACGATATTATGATTATTTGTTTTATATTTGGTTACAATTTAAAGCATATTTTCAATATAAAAAATTAAGAAAATATGCGAATAAAAAAGGAATAAAGATTATTGGAGATATGCCTATTTATGTCTCATTAGATTCTGCTGATGTTTGGGCAAATCCACATCTATTTTTGTTAGATAAAAAAAGACATCCAACAAAAGTTGCAGGAGTACCACCAGATTTCTTTTCAGAAACAGGACAATTATGGGGAAATCCTCTTTATAATTACGAGTTTTGCAAAAAAAATAATTATAAATGGTGGAAATTACGTTTTAAATCAATGAGTAAATTATATGATTTACTAAGAATTGATCATTTTAGAGGATTTGAAAGTTATTGGGAAATACCAAGTGGAGAACAAACTGCGATTAATGGACAATGGATTCAAGGACCAGGTATAGAACTATTCAACGCTTGTAAAAAAGAAACTTCAAAAATTCAAATAATTGCTGAAGATTTAGGAATTATTACTGATAAAGTTAAGATGCTAAAGAATGAATGTAATTTTCCAGGATTAAAAGTTTATCAATTCGCTTTTGCTGATTATAAATATACGCAAGAAGAAACAAAATATGAAGAACTAGATAATCCATATTTACCTCATAATTATGAAAAGAATTGCGTTGCTTATATTGGAACACATGATAACGATATTGAAGATCATTTTATAGAAGAACATCAAGAAGAAATTCCGGCAATGTTAGATTATTTAAAAATAAACAATGTAAATGATATTCATGATACTTTAATCGGTTCACTTATAAGATCTAATGCTGATGTTGTTATTTTTATGCCACAAGATATTCTAAGATTTGACAAAAATTCTAGAATAAATACGCCAGGCAAAGCAAGCGGTAATTGGAAATTTAGATTCAGAAAAGGTGTTTTTTCAAAAAAATTAGCAATTCATTTGTCACAAATGGTTGAAGAAGCAAATAGATAAAATATATTTGATAAAATAAAACTCTATGTTTATAATTGTTTTGTAAGGAGTTTTTATATGGATATAAAAAAAATTATTAAAGATGCTTTTTCTGAAGTTACAGATGGAAAAGAATTTGATGAAAATACAGAAATTAAATCATTAGGAATCGATTCTTTAGATTTAGTTGAATCTTTAATGGAAATAGAAGAAAAATTATCAATTGAATTTTCAGATGAAGAAATGATGTCTTTAAAGACTGTAGGCGATGTTTATCGCACAATTGAACAAAAATTAAATAAATAATATAAAAAACCACAAAATCACATTTTAAATTATAAGCAATAAAAAATGTGATTTTATTTTGGAAAATTATTAGATTTAAAGAAATATAATTACAAAATTATAATTAAATCAATTAGCTTTATTCTATGAATGATTGTTTTTGACTAATCAAAATACATTTTTATAAAAAAATAAAAAAAATAAAAAAAATATGTTGCAAAATCAATTTGATTATTGTAAACTCATACTTGCTTAGCGTTATTGAAGAATAACAAAAGCAAAAAGCTCAGCTAGCTCAATGGCAGAGCAATCGGCTGTTAACCGATCGGTTGTAGGTTCGAGCCCTATGCTGAGCGCCATTGTGGCCTATTGGAGAAGTGGTTTAACTCACATGCCTTTCACGCATGCATTCATGGGTTCAAATCCCGTATAGGTCACCAATTGAATATTAAAAAGCACTATGGTGCTTTTTTTTATGGATTTGAACCAGTAAACCACTCTCCAATAGTCACAATAGCGTGGGCTCGAAATCTACAAACCAATCGGTTAACAAAAGTATTTATAAAAATTATAATAAAGTATTCAAATTGATTTTAATGATATTTAAAACGACATAAAAATTAGTTAAATGGTTTATATTAAAGAATTTATTAATAAAAAATAAAAAAATTTAAAAATTTTTTTAAATAATTGCGAATTAATTTAATAGGAGGATCATTTACAAATGAATGATGGAATAAAAAATGAATATGCGATTATTGAAGAAATTAATATGAAAAAATATTATCAGTTACGTGAACATTGGAAAATAATAATAAAAATAATTTTTCCGTTTATTAAAGATGATGATTTACTAAGAGCATTTTCTTTTAATGATAAGCATGCAAAACCAGATATATATATTGCATATAAAGGACTAAAAAAATATGTCTCTATAAAAACAGGTACTAATCCTTCTATTCATCAAGAATATTATTATGATTTTTTTAAATTTCTTGAAAGAAATGGATTGGATAAAAAAATAATAAAAATAATTTATTTTTATCACTTTGGTATAACAAATAAATTATCTAATAATGGTTTACCATTTACAAAAGATGAAATAGTTGATAAATATAAAAAATATATTATTTTTGCTAATCAAGAAATTAATAAAAATAAAGATTTAATTAAACGTGTTATTGATCGTGCTGTAATACAAGGAAATAATACGGAGAGACAAATAATTGATTATTTTTACTATGGAAATAATGAAAAAGGCTATTTATTAACAAAAAATGATATTTATAGAATGGTTTTAAAAGAAAAAAAAGAAGATGATAAGTTTATTCATTTTGGTGGGTTAATTTATCAACCATCAGGAAGAAAAGTTGGAAGTAGAGATCGCAATTATTCACGAATAAAATGGCCAATATTAAGTGTAAAATTTTATATTGATGAAATTATTTAATTTTATAAACAAATATTAGATATTTTGTTCTATTTTTTTTAAGCATAATTGTATAAAATTAAGTTTGTATAGAGGTTTTATATGAAAGAAAAAGTAAAAAACATATGCTTAATATTATTAGGTAGTTGTATTGTTGGATTTGCTAATGCATTATTTATAGTTCCATTTGATATTATTAAAGGTGGAATGACTTCAATTGCAATGGTTTTATCTAATGTTTTATTTCCATTTACTAATCAAAATTTAACAGATATCTTTTTGTGGATTTTAAATATTGTTTTATGGGTCGTAGGATTGATATTTTTAGGAAAGAAATTTGCAATGTCAACTTTGATTGGTACAATTGGATACTCTTTTTTCTTTTCGTTGTTTTTAAGAATTGATATTGTAGAAAAAATAGGATTAAACAGTTATTATCAAAGTGGTGATATGTTAACTAAACTCATATTATTTGGGCTTGCAGGAGGCGTTATAAGTGGATTAGGATTATCTCTATGCTTAATTGGAAAAGGATCAACAGGAGGTAGTGATGTAATTTCAATTATCTTAGCTAAATATTGTAATTTTAAACAAGAAAATGCTTCATTGTTGATAGATGTTATTGCAATATTTTTAGGATTCATTTCTTATAAAGATTATGGAAAAATTTTAATAGGAATTTTATCGGCATTTGCTGGGTCACTTGCTGTAAAGAATATATATGGTAAATATAGTACAATTTATATTTTGGATATAATGACCTCAAAAATTGAAGAAGTAAAAACAATAATTTCTAATGAATTTTTGGAAACATGTACTATATATAATGTTGAAGGGGGATATTCTAAAGAAAGTAAGAAAATAATTAGATGTGCATTAGAATATAAAGAAGCAAAACTATTAAAAGCAATGATGCCTGCAATTGACAAAAATGCTTTTATAACAGAATATGAATCAACTTCGACAATTGGTGGATCAACATTTGATGCATATGTCAAAAAAGAAGAAAAAGATAGAATATTAAATCTTATTAAAAAGAAATAATTACTTCAAATAAAGGGTGATTTTATGAATAAAAAATATGAAATTAATATTGAACAAAACCAACGTCAAATTGAATTACTAGAAAAGTATTTTACTCTAGATAAAGAAAGAAAAACAGTTATAGTTTTTTTGAAATATTCTAAAGCAAGTGAAATATTTGAAAATAGTATAGGAAACAAATTATATGCACGTATCTCTCATGAGACTTTAGAAAAGATAAATTCAATTATTGAAAATATTCCCAATGGTTATCAAACTGATATAAATTTTGAAATTGAAGATTTTGAAGATTATAATCCAAAAGAAATAATTGAATCTTTTAATGACACTTTAGAATTAGACCAATATGCAATAAGAAAATATCGTCAAAAAAAAGAACTTATTTCATCTATTCTTATTTTTATTGGTATTATTTTGTTATTTATAATGATTGTTGGAAAAAATGAAAAATGGTTTGGTAACGATATAAAAGAAGAAATAATTACTGAAATAATTGATATTTCAGCTTGGGTATTTATTTGGGAGGCTGTAACAGCATTATTTTTAGAACATTCAGAAAAAGCAAAATTTGCTTTAAAAATAAGAAGAAAGGTATCACAAATAGCAGTTTTTAATAAAAATGAAGAAAAAGCTATTGCTTTAGAAAAAGCAAATACAGTTTTTGGAAAATGGGAAAACGAAGGTACTTTAAAAAGAATTGGAAAATTATCATTGCTAATTTCAAGTTTATCATTTGTGTTTATTGCAATTTATGCTATATATGATTTTTATCGAATAATCAATAAAGATTTAGTTACTTCCAACTCACTATGGCTATATTCACTTATCTTTTTAATTTCAACATTAATTTCTTTGTTTGCTGGAATAGGTGGTATTTCAAGATATTTAGGAAAAAATGGTAAATTATCTAAATTTGTCGGATTGTATGCAGCTTCAATGTTAATTGTGTTTGTTATAAATTTAATTTTCTATATTTTAACAGGCAATGCTTCATCGATTTTTATGATAGCAACAAGTTTTATTTTTAACATAATGTATATATTTGGTTATTATGTTGATAAATACATAAAATAAATTATAATGACTATAATATAAGTGTATGAAAAAGAAAAAAATATTTTATCAAATTACTTTAGGGTTAATATATTTGTTGCTAATTGTATGGTTTTCATATGAATCTTTAAAAAATGGACCTGAATCGAGTTCAACTTCTAATAGTGTTGGAACAATTATATCTGAAGTAGTTTCTACTGTCACAAACAAAGAATTTATTGTAACAGATGAAATAATGTCTTTCATAAGAAAATTTATAGGTCATTTTTCTTATTTTTTAATTTTAGGAATTGTGTCAACATTATTTTATTTCTCTTTTGATAATAAAAAAAATTACATCATTTTATTTTCTATAAATTATATAAGTGGCTTTACTTTTGCTTTTGTTACTGAATTTATTTTTCAAAAAAATTCTATGGGAAGAACTCCTTCGTTACAAGATGTTTTTATTGATGTTTTAGGTTTTATTTTTCTTAGTGGATTCATATGTCAATGGTATTTTTTTAAGAATCAAAGCATATACAAAAATCTACGATAAACCGACTTTTTTATGCAAAAATTTACGTTGTTTAATTTTTTTTTAACGAAACAGGTAATGTAATTGCTTGGTCTTCTGCTGGTGCAATGGGTTATAAAGGTGCTAAAAAATCTACACCTTTCGCCGCTCAACAAGCAGCTGAAGCATGCGCTAAAGTCGCTGTTGATCAAGGTTTAACTGCGGTTGATGTTGATGTTAAAGGACCTGGTCCTGGACGTGAATCAGCTTTAAGAAGTTTACAAGCAGCTGGTTTACAAATTCAAACAATTACTGATACGACACCTATTCCACATAATGGTTGTCGTCCACCAAAACGCCCACGTGGTTAGTATGGCGAATTTGAAGTAAAATAAATTTTCAAAAATTCAAATGAACCAGGGAGGAAAATCAATGAAAAAATTTGAAAAACCAGAATTCAACATTGCTACATATGATGTAGAAACAAATGTTGGAAAATTCTCAATTGAACCACTCGAGCGTGGATTTGGTACAACTCTTGGTAACGCTTTAAGAAGAGTATTATTATCTTCTCTTCCAGGTGCTAGCGTATTTGCTATTGAAGTTGAAGGAGCTCGTCATGAGTTCTCTTCACTTGATGGTATCAAAGAAGACGTTACTGAAATCATTCTTAATTTAAAACAATTAGTTTTAAAAATTGATGAAGATTCAGAAGCAACACACAAATTATATGTCGATATTAAAGGACCAGCTGTTGTTAAAGCTGGTGATATTCAATGTCCAGCAGGTGTTAAAGTTATAAATGAAGACCTTGTTTTAGCTAATTTAAATGAAGAAGGTCATTTAGTTATGACAATCTATGCTAGAAATGGCAGAGGTTATGTTACTGCTGAGGGAAATAAAAACAAAAATTTCCCAATTGGTATGATTCCAACAGATTCTAATTATTCTCCAATTACGAAAGTACAATATGATGTACAAGCATCTCGTGTTGGACAAAAAACATCTTATGATCGTTTAGATATGGAAATTACCACAAATGGTTCTATGCTTCCTCAAGAAGCTATTTCACTTGCAGCAAAGATTTTAGTTTCTCATTTTGAGTTATTTGTTGGATTAACAGAAATTGCTCAATCAACTGATGTATTAGCTGATAAAGTTGAAGAACCTAAGAATAAATATCAAGATATGACAATCGATGAACTCGATCTTTCTGTACGTTCTTATAACTGCTTGAAGAGAGCATCAATCGCAACAGTTATGGAATTAACACAAAAGACTGAAGAAGACATGATGAAAGTCAAAAATCTTGGTAAAAAGTCTCTCAAAGAAGTTAAGGAAAAATTACAAGCAATTGGCCTTGGCTTTAGAGAATATGAATAATAGGAGGCCAAATGGGTACTACAGGACGTAAAAATGTTCATGGTAAAGGCGGTGTACGTTTTAAAACTGGCTTTACTGCAAGTAAGAACAAATCATTATTAAGAAATTTAGTTACTGATTTAATTCAATATGGCAAAGTTGAAACTACTTTAGCAACTGCTAAAGAATTATCAAAACTTGCTGATAGATTAGTAACATATGGCAAGAAAGGTGACTTAAATTCTCGTCGTTTAGCAGCAGCTATCATTAGAAATGAGCAAGCTGGAGATGTCACTGCTCTTAAAAAATTATTTGATGAAATTGCTCCTTCTTATAAAGAACGTAATGGCGGATATACTTCTGTTTTAAAAACAGGTATTCGTAAAGGCGACAATGCACCTACAGCATTAGTTACTTGGGTTAAATAATTTTAAAATAATCTTAATAGAGGATGTTAAAAAGCAAAATTGGGTGCTTACATCCTCTTTTTTTGTGACTCTCTTAAATAAAGTGAGTTTTTAAAAAAATAAATACCAAAAAACTCTTAAAAGTTATGGGATCAAAGAAAGACAAAAGGGGTACGTGAAAACGTATCCTTTTAACATGGAATTAAT
>OLIW01002090.1_pt1 | contig 15690 bp, 14 predicted proteins | sample 1601321 | NCBI WGS metagenome assembly OLIW01 (sample SAMEA2452114, study PRJEB22498) | human gut metagenome | reverse complement strand
GGGGGCTCGCGGGTTTATACCGCTTAAAGATAAAATTTTGACCCACTTGCAAATTGACCAAAATAATATTATAATAAATAATATACTAAGCAAGCGTGAGGTTTATATGAAAAAAGGTTTTACATTAGCAGAGGTTTTAATAACTCTTGGCATAATTGGAGTTGTTGCTGCTATGACTCTGCCGACTTTAATGCAAAATTATCAGAAAAAAGTAGCCGTAGAACGAGCTAAAAAAGCTTATGCTGAAATTTCTTTGGCATTAAGGCATGCTCAAGCTGACCATGGTGATCCTAAAAATTGGGATTACTCTTTTTCTAATGATAATGGTGAAAATACTCAACTTATTGCTGAAAAATATATACTGCCCTATCTTAAAGGTGTCGAGTTTTGTGGAAATGGTTATGAGGCTCTCGATAACGGATGTGTTGCGGCGGGGAGTGCTTCAAGAAGTTATCGGCTGGCAAACGGTACAAATTTTTCTATAGCAGCTTATGGTGGACAGAATGTCGGAGGCGCTGTTGTTTCTGTTGGTATTAAAAAAGGGGCAAAAACAATAGGTGTAGATAAATTCGCGTTTGTTTATAATTACAAAACCGGATTATTAAAACCATACGGGTATCAAGAGAATTTAAAAAGAGAAGATATTATAAATGGCTATACCGCTGATATTTATGATGATGGACGGCAGGTAATCAATATAGCTTGCAACGAAAGTGCTTCTGTAGAATATCCTCTTCATGCCTGCACTATGCTTTTATTCTACGACAATTGGCAGATTAAAGACGACTATCCTTGGGGAAAATAACTTAAGCTTCAACTTCTGCCAGATTGCTGTCTAAAGATTTTATTTTTACATCAATCCTGTCGTGGAAATTTTGTTTTAATCTGTCAACAAGAGAATTGGTGGAATTAACCCAGAACATTGACGCTGATAAAATTTTGACTTCACCCAGTTCGTCTCTGACTTTTAACATCAAAGGGTCAGAGCCGGAATGTTCGCAGAGCATGTTTTTCATAAACACCAATTCTTCAAATTTAAAATCATCCTTCAATTCAAGAGTAAATATATTTGAATTGTCAACAGGTTTTACAGATTCAACCAAAAGCACGGGCGGTTCGTCTTCACCTCTTCGGCTGACTTTGCCGGATATAATAACCCGCTGTTCTGCTTCAAGATAACTTCCGTATTCTTGGATTTGTCTGTTGAAACAAATAACCTCGATTTTTCCGCTCAAATCTTCAATTGATACAAATCGTATGAATTTAGACGGATCTTTTTTGGTTGGGATTTGTTTTGTTGCAGTGATAAGTCCGCAGATTGTTACAACTTTGTCATTTGGTAGTTCAGGTATTTCAGAGATTTTATGCGTCATTAAGAAAGGCAATTTGTCCCTGATTGTTGAAAGCGGGTGGCTCGTAACGTAAAATCCTAAAAATTCTTTTTCAAATATCTGTAACTGTCTTTGATCATATTCTTCATCTGAGCCGGCGAGTTTAAATTTTGCATCCTCAACTTCTTCAGCATTTCCGAGCAAATCAAATAAGGAGCCTTGGCCGCTTTCTTTTGCTTTGGCTTCTTTTGAGGCTGTTGCTGTGATGTAATCAATATTATCCCACAGTTGCTTGCGGCTTTTTTCTATGTTGGAGAAGGCCCCGGCCTTAATAAGACCTTCTAAAGTCTTTTTATTACAGCATTTGCTGTCTAAGCGCTTACAGTAGTCATAGATGGATTTAAATTCCCCGTTGGCTTCGCGTTCTTGTATAATTGCTTCAACAACTGCTTCACCGACTTGCTTGATAGACGCAAGTCCAAATCTAATATTTCCTTCGTCAGGCGTGAATTCTGCGAAAGATTTATTGATGTCAGGGGCCATGACCTTAATGCCTTTTTTAAGAGCTTCTTCAATGTATAATTGAGTTTTGTCCTGATCGCCTGATACAGATGTTAAAAGGGACGCAAGGTATTCAACAGGATAATGGCATTTTAAGTAGGCCGTCTGGTATGCAACAAACGCATAAGCTGCCGAGTGCGACCTGTTAAAACAGTATGAAGCAAACTTTTCAATTTGTTCAAAAAGTGCTGCTGCGTCTTTTGATTCCATGCCATGACGCGCTGCACCTTCAATAAATTTACCTTTTTGCTGAGCCATTTCATCAAGCTTTTTCTTACCCATCATACGGCGAACCATGTCTGCTTGACCGAGTGTGTAGTCGGCCAAAACCTGGAATACCTGCATAATTTGTTCTTGATATACAATAGTTCCATAGGTGTCTTTTAGTACGGGTTCTAAAAGCGGGTGAGCGTATTTAATTTCCTGACGGCCGTGTTTCCGTTCAACGAAGTCTGTAACCATGCCGGATTCAAGCGGGCCCGGGCGGAAAAGCGCAACCAGTGCGCCTAAATCTTCAAATACGTCCGGCTTTAAATCTTTAACAAGCTTTTTCATCCCGGATGATTCTAACTGGAATACCCCGTCCGTATCGCCTGCTATAAGCATGTCATAAGTAGGCTTATCATCAAGAGGTATTCTGTCTACATCAAATTCAATTCCTTGTCTTTGCTTAATGAGCTTCATGGTCTTGTGAATCATTGTGAGGTTTCTTAAACCTAAAAAGTCCATTTTCAAAAGACCAAGTTTTTCCAAATCCGCCATTGGGTATTCAGTTACTATAATGCCGTCTTTTGAAGGCTGAACAGGCACAATTTCGTTTAAAGGTTTGTGAGCAATAATAACACCTGCTGCGTGCGTACCTGTGTTGTTTTTAATCCCTTCAATTGCCTTTGACATATCGACAAGCCGCTTAACTTCCGGATCTTCATCGTAAAGTTTTTTTAATTCCATGCCCGGCTGAAGAGCATCATCAATATGAGTTTTAGGTTCTGATGGTATTAGTGATGCCAACTGATTGCTTCGCGCATAAGGTATATCAAATACTCGTGCAACACCTTTCATTGCGGCTTTAGCAGCGTAAGTTCCAAAGGTAATAATCTGACAAACCTTGTCTTCGCCATATTTGCGCGCAACGTAATCAATTACTTCACCGCGGCGTTCAATGCAAAAGTCAATATCGACATCGGGCATTGAATATCTTTCAGGGTTTAGAAATCTTTCAAACAAGAGATGGTGGCGAATAGGGTCGAGTTCTGTGATTTTCAGGGCATACGCAACGACCGAACCTGCTGCGGAGCCTCTGCCCGGGCCTACTGGAATACCGTTTGTTTTTGCAAAGTGAACAAAATCCCACGTAATTAAGAAGTATGCCGAAAATCCCATTTGTTCAATAATTCCGAGTTCGTAGCGGACACGTTCTTCAATTTCTTTGGGGATAACTTCTCCGTAACGTTCTTTTAAACCTTCGTGAACAATGTAGTCAAGGTAACTTTCTACAGTGTATCCTGCTGGTACTTCATAATGAGGAAGAGGGCTTTTGCCCATTTCAAGAATTAAATGGCATTTGTCTGCAATTTCAACTGTGTTTTTAATACACTCATCAAATATCTCCTTATCAAGCCATTTAAATGAGTCCCGGAGTTCTTCGGCGGTTTTAACGTAAAACTCGTTGTTTGGAAAATGAAATCTGTTTTCTTCATTTTTTAAAGCATTTGTTTGCAGGCATAAAAGAGTGTCATGCCAGTCTGCGTCTTCTTTTCTTAAATAGTGCGAGTCATTTGTAATAATCATTTTTGCACCAATTTCGTTTGCGATTTTTATCAAATCAGGGTTGGTGCGTTTTTGTTCTTCAAGTCCGTGGTCTTGAAGTTCAATATAGTAATCTTCGCCGAATATTTTTTGGAATCTAAGGGCCGCCGCTTTAGCGCCGTCGTAATCTTTTTTTAATAAGTACTGAAGAACTTCGCCGCCAAGACAAGCAGATGAGCAGATTAGGCCTTCTGAGTACTTTTCTAAAAGCTCCATGTTAATTCTTGGCTTGTAATACATGCCTTCACAGTGTGCGATTGAAACTAATTTGACTAAATTCATATACCCTGTTTTGTCTTTTGCAAGCAAAACCAAGTGATATAATGGATTGTGTGAAGCATTTTTTTCATGTATATCGCCGTCATGCATGTAAAATTCACAGCCGATAATAGCTTTCATGCCCATTTCTTTGGCGGTTCTGTAGAATTCAATTGCAGAATACATAACGCCGTGATCCGTAATTGCAACGGCTGGCATGTTATTTTCTTTCGCAAATTCTAAAAGCGGTTTCACTTTAATTGCGCCGTCAAGAAGCGAGTATTCACTGTGTAAATGTAATGGTACATATGGAGTGCTCATAAAAACATGTTAGCACACCCCGAATTAAAAAACTTTTAATGTTAAATTTGTTTACGCATAATTTTTCAAAGTATCATCCAGCATAGCGAGCATGCGGTCTTTTACACTTTTAGGCGAAACAATTCTGCAATCGTAATCATAACGCATTAGGCGTTTTATTAAAACGTCAAAGTTTTCGTCGTTGTTTATAATGGACAACCAGCCGTTTTCATCAAATTTACCGTCAGTACTTTCCCACTGTTTAAGTTTGTAAGACTTTGCGAGATTGTTTCTTATTTGATAAACAACTGTTGTAGAAATTTCCGGACTTGAAGAAATGGTAGGAAATTGCTTGATATCAATAATTGAATCAATCGGAATTTCAAATACCTGGCGGCTCAGATGGTTAAATACGCAAAAGTATGCACGCCTGCTGATATAATTTACTTCACGCGGATTACAAATAAGTTTGTACTCTTGGTTTTCGTGCTTGAAAACCACTTCAAGCTTTTGATTTTCAAAGCAGTATTGTTCACATTTTGAAATAAGCTCACTATATTTGGTGAAGTATTCTGAAATATCAAGATTGGAGGCATTGTTATTGTCATTCAATAAATCTTTAGCAACAGATGTCATTCTAACTTGAATATCATTTAGAAATTTTTCAAAATATTCTTTTTGTTTTCCGTTAGGCAGAATGTTAACAGAGCTTTTCAAAAGGCTTATTACTTTTACATCATCAGAATTGAAGTTTAAGCAGTAAGGCGAATTTTCAAGATAGTATTTATTTTTAACTTTTTCAATATTAATACCAAATACTTTAAGGGTATTCAGGTATTTATTAAGAATAACGTGTGCTGCTGATTTACTGGTTTCTTCGTTATTTTGAAACAGATCAATAACATCTTTGTAATCCGCTTCTCCGTTTGATAAAAGTTTTAGAAAATCAAATATTTTAATACAAGAATCGTTATATTTTTCGCTTAGCTTTTTCATACCTAATACTCCTGTCTCATTCTCTTAAGAGTTTCGATTATTTCCTGCTTTAACTCTTCCGGTTCAATTACTTTGCATGTGCTGCCCAAAGACAGAATTCTTTGTTTAAGTCTGAATTTGTTTGATGATTTTAATTCTATTAAAACTTTGTTATTATTTACTTCAAGAAGTTTTTCATCATCGTTAAGCTGAATTTCCTGCTGGTTTGCGAGCAATTCGTATTTGACGACAATTTCTTCTGTATCAAAGTTTTTGCTGTTGTTTTTAATTTCTTTAATATCAATGATTCGGCTTACCAAGAAATATCCGTAATCGCTGTAATCAAGACAATTTCCATAAATATAAAGTTTGTTGTTTTCAAACCCTAATTTGTCGCATACAATTTCAATTTCTTTGTGCCCGGAACGCGGTGAATTATAATTCAATACAATCTGCTGTTTTTTGTTGCAGCATTGTAAAAGGTTTTCAAGCATCTCAATGTCTAAACCTGTAAGAATGGAAATCTTGCTGAAAGTTTCTGTGAATTCAGGGTTTTTAATGTAACTAGCAATCTTTCTGAAGAATTTCTCGAGTAAAATCAATTCATCAATATCAATAGTTCTTGAGATTGTTTTATAAATTTTAGAAATACTTTTTATTTGTTCCGGCGCTATTGTAAGTTCAAAAGGATGAGACACAAGCACATACTTTGAGCCTTCGCATCTTTTGGTTTTAGTAATAACGCATCCTATTCTTTTTAAAGAATTTAAGTAAACTCTAATTGTATCAATAGATATCGTTTCTTTTATGTAATCATGGTTAGCAAAATAATCTATTATTTCATCATATGATTTTGGCGATTCCAAAAGCAGTGAAAATATAATAAGAGCCTTAAACCCGGTAAAGGAAATAAGATTGTAAGTTATTGTATTTGTTTTTAAAAATTCTTTCATGTAGATATCCCGATAAATATTATACTATACTTAGTTTGTAAAGACAAGGGAACAAAATTTTATATCTTTTTTCATGATTATACTATAAAAAATAAAAAATTTCTAATTTTATTTTGTCAATTAAAAAATAGCATAATCTTTACGTAATTTCATTAAATTTTCTTCATTAAGATTTAAGAACTTGAATTTTTTCTTACGAAATCCAGGGGCATGGTCAATTGTAAAAAATAATTAATTTTTTTTTACTTGTCAAGAATTTAACTTAGTTTTACATTAAAAGATGGAGAGAATAAAAAACTTAAAAAAAAAAGCTGTTATTAATTAACGGTTATCAGAACAAAAGGCGGAGGAGCTTGGGAACAAGCAACGGGAGAAGACAGTTAAACATTAAAGAAAAAGAGGTGATGGCAAAAGTTTTTAATTGAGGTGTAGAGAAAAGATTAGGGATATTGTTTTTAATTAACAAAAAAAGGATTATAAAAGTTTTTAAAATTTAAGAGGATATTTGGGGTTAATAGTTGTAATTTCTGCTTGCGAAAATGCGAGCTTTTTTGTATATTATTTTTAAAATGAATGAATTAAAACCTAAAAAAATAATAGCTCTTATGTCAGGAACTTCCTGCGACAGTATTGATGCCGGCCTATGTGAAGTCTTCCCGGATCTGAGCTGCAAACTAATTCATGGTATAAATTACAAGTACCCGGAACATATCAGAGCAAAACTTTTTCAACTTTTTGCAGATAATGCCTCAGTTAAAGATGTTTGTCAGATGAACTTTGCTATAGGACAATGTTTTGCCCAAGCATGTAATGTTATTATTTCAGAACATGGAAAACCGGATTTTATCTCAAGCCATGGTCAAACTATTTATCACTTTCCAAAAGATGAAAAACTCGATGGAATTTCTCTGAAAAGCACCCTGCAAATTGGAGAAAGCTCAGTTATTGCTAGAGAAACCGGCTGCATGACTATTTCAAACTTCCGAGAAGCTGATATCGCAAATGGTGGGCAAGGCGCACCGCTTGTTTGTTTTGCTGATGAAAAATGGTTTAAGCCATTGAAAAAGAATTTTTGTATCCAAAATATAGGCGGAATTTCAAATGTTACAGTCGTATCCAGGGAAAATGCTACTTTTGGCTTTGACACAGGGCCTGGTAATATGATGATTGATTATTGTGCGAATAAATTTTTTAATATACCCTATGACATAGACGGAGAAATCGCAAATTCAGGTACAATTAGCGAAAGCTGGCTTGAGTGTCTTTTGCAGGACGATTACTATTTCAAAAATCCGCCCAAAACAACAGGCCGAGAATATTTTTCATCATATTATGTGGAAAATGCGCTGCGTTTTGCACCAAAAGAACCTGAAGATATCATCGCAACACTGACTGCACTAACTGCAAAATCTATTTCACAAGCTTATGAAAGATTTGTATATCCGGCAATTGATATTAATGAAGTTGTTATTGGGGGTGGAGGAGCATATAACCCGACTTTAATGAAGTATTTGAGGCATTATTTGCCTAAAAATATTGATTTAAAAACTCATGAAAGCTATGGAATATCCAATAATTTTAAAGAAGTCATGGCTTTTGCGCTTTTAGGATATTGCACTTATTATGGAATTCCTAACAATCTTCCGGAGTGTACCGGAGCAAATTCGCGTATTGTATTAGGTAAGGTGGCTAATTGTTAAATTACCTTTTAGGGCTATATTAATATTTGTAACGCTTTGTATCGCATGGTAGCAATTAAATATTTTTGGAGTTATATATTATATAACTGTAAATATTATTTGTTACCCCAAAATTAAAGGAGAAAAAGATGTCAGGAATTCAAAAAATAGATTTAGGTATGCCAAAAGCATTTGCTGAAGCAGCCTTAAAAGCAGCAGGGATTGTTGTGGATGAAGCGCCAAGCAAACTTGTTAATAGAGTAAATCACAGTCATACTCCAAGCGTAGCCGCTGATTATGAAGGTGTGAAAAATTTATTTGGAAAGCTAAGCTCAAATATCAGTGATTCTTTTGTTAAAGCCGAAAAGCCAATTGAATCTGTTGAATGGAAACAAATTCCGGTTCCGGGATATTCACTTTCTCATAGAGTGAAAAAGGAGGGGCTTACTATTAAAGATGCTGCATTTGTATGCGAAAACACCTTTGTAAAATAATAAAACTAATTTAATAATTTTTTGAAAGCATAAGGAATGTACCTGATTGTGTCGGATGCTAAAACTCCGAATTCAGTCAGGTCATTTTTTGCAAGAGAACCCGCGATACTGTGCAAATAAACACCTGTTTTTGCAGAATTAAATTCATCAAGACCTTGTGCGAGTAAACCTGAGATTATTCCAGCCAAAACATCACCACTGCCAGCTTTTGCAAGAGCACTGTTGGGTTTATCAAGCGTATATATCTGAAAATCTTTAGATGAAATTATTGTTTTTTCTGATTTTAATACTGTAGTGCAGTTGTATTTTTGTGAAATTTCTTTTGCTGAAGTTTCCATATCGCAAAGGATTTTTTCAATATCTACTTTGAGAAGTCTGCCGGCTTCTTTGGCATGCGGAGTTAGAATAGTTTTTGCGGGGAGTTTGATTGTCTCGGTTTCAGATAATATGTTAAGCCCGTCTGCATCAATAACGGTTGGAATGTCTGCTTTTTCAAGAGTATTTTTAAAAATCCTTTTTGCATTGTCAGATGTAGAGATTCCGCACCCTATAAGTAGAACGTCGCTGGTTTTTAAATGTTTTTCAATATCTTTGAGCGGAGCAAATACTACGTTTTGGGTTTGAGCAGCTGCTGCGTCAATAACGCGCTCTGTTGAGGCCAAAAACACATATCCGCATCCGGTTGTTAACGCTGCTAAACTTGATAATATTGCAGCTCCGGGCATATAATCAGAGCCTGCGATATTTAAAACTTTGCCATAAGTTCCTTTGTTAGAAATTTCGTTTCTTAAAGGTATTTCATAATCCATTTTGTCTTATAACCTCATATGCGACGATTGCCACGGAATTTGCCAAGTTCAAACTTCTTTGGCCTTCTTTCATCGGAATTGTTAAAGCATTTTCATTTTTAACATAAATATCAGGCAGACCTCTTGTTTCAGGGCCGAATACAATAAAGTCGCCTTCTTGAAATTTTACATCAGTATATTTTTTACTTGTTTTAGTTGTCAGATAATAAAAGTTAGCATCTTTATTTGCCTCAAGCAATTCATCCATTGTGTCAATTTTGTGTAAATTCACACTATCCCAATAGTCTAAGCCTGCGCGTTTTGTATATTTAGATGAAAGTGAAAATCCGAGCTTCCCCACCAGATAAAGCGAGGCTCCTGTACATGCACAAAGTCTTGCAATATTACCCGTATTTTGAGGAATTTCAGGTTCAAATAAAACAATATTTAACTTAGCCATTATTTTTTCTCAAATAATTTTTTGCTTTCAATAACAACAGGAATACCTCTGACAACACAGAAAATAAGCGCAAATATCGCCAGAATAAGGCCGATATTTTGTAATATCGGAGTAAATGAGTACATTTCATACCCAGGAATACGGCCTGCAATTATTATAATAAAAGCTGCAACCTTTGCAACTGCATAAGATATTCTCATAAATTTTGAAGCACAGATAAATTGGCCTAATTTAGAAGACTGAATTGTTTTTTCGCCGAATGCGGTAAAACCTTGAGCCAAAGCAACACTTCTAATGCCGTCTGTTACGAATGCGCGCGTAACACAAATAAGAGGAAATATTACCCATAACCATCCCAGTGTTGAAAAGGCTATCCAATATGACATTTCAACAATTCTGTCGCCCATAATGTCAAGCATTGCACCTAAATCGGATGATTCGTTAAATTTTCTTGCGATATAACCGTCAAGCCCATCCATAGCGAACGCTATTATTGAAAGCACAATAGCCGCTACATAAGCCCATGTTGAGGGTATAAACAAAAGCAAAACCGCAAGCATTGCAATAAAAATTCGAAATATTGATATAAAATTTGCCATTTTAATGTCCTTTTACTTTTTCATACGTGAGAGCGAAAAGTTTAATTGATCAAGTTTCTTAACTTTTTCCCCCATCATAATTTTTTCAGCTTCTTCCAGAATTTGAGTTACCATAAAACCGTTGTCTCCGTCAGAGCGGGCTTTTTTGCCTGTTTCGCAGCAGCTTATAAAGTGTTGGCATTCAAGTTTTAGCGGCTCAATTTCTAACACATCTGGAGATATAATATTTTGCGATGTATTTTGAACAAAATTATCATAAACAACGAGTTTATTTTCCGCAACAGTGTCATCTAAAATAGCAGTAGCTTTTGTTCCTCTAACGAGCAGTGTTACGTGCTTTTTAGGCGTAATCCAACTGTCAGATATATGTCCGATAATTCCGTCTTCAAATTCAATACCAATGTGGGTTATGTCCATAATATCATTTTGTTCAGAGGAGCATCCAATGGCTGAAATTACTCTTTGCGGAAGCTTTCCGGTTACATAACTTATCATTGAAACATCGTGAGGAGCCAAGTCCCACATAACACTTCTGTCATTCTTGTGGAAATTAACGTTTAATCTGTCGCTTTGTGCGTAAACGATTTCGCCCAGCGTTCCTTCTTCTATTAACATTTTTAATCTATTTACTGCCGGATGGTATAAAAGTAAATGACCAACCATCAAGACAAGACCTTTTTCATGCGCAAGTTCAGACAGGTCTCTTGCTTCTTGCGCAACTGTTGAAATTGGTTTTTCTACATAAACATTTTTGCCGGCTTCAAGGACGGCTTTAACCACCTTATAATGAGTGTGGCTTGGGGTAACAACTGCTACTGAAGTTATTTCTTCATTGTTAATTATGTCATTAAAATCTTTTGTAACTTTTACGCCGGGATATTGCTCTTTAACTTTTTCGAGATTAGACTCATCAAGATCGCAAACAATATCAAGAACATTTAAGTTATAGAAATTGCGGACGATATTTCTTCCCCATACTCCGCATCCTATTACTGCAATTTTTTGCTGTTTCATCTCTATCCTTTAACTTTTCACTACTATTCAATAACTATTATAATACGGCAAAACTTTATCATGCAAATATATAAAGATGTTTTAACATATTACTTTTTTCTGTTGCGGTAATTTTCCAATCTAAGCTGATGCATTTTTTCGTTGTTTTCCATAAAAATCCCCTTGTCTTCGGGCGCAAAGCAAGTTGATAAGCGCTCCAGAAGCTGAGGCGGAAATTGTGAATAATTGACCATCATATCAAGCAGATCATCATTCAAAGGCATTAGGCCTCTGTAATTTTTATGGAATATAAGTTTTGTTTCATCAATGCTGCGCTGCTCATTTTGGTAAACTTTTTGACCGAGTTTGTAAGTTGTAAAGTTGCCGTCAAAAAAGACGCCCTTATATTTTTTGAGCATAATCCTGATAATAAAATCAAAATCAGACATAAGCTTAAATTTTTCATCAAAATATCTTTCTTTTTCAAAAATAGATCTTTTGAAAAGCATCCCCTGCCTTGCGCACGGCATAACCTGAAACGCATTGTACATAGCAGGAACAAAGAGAAATACATAACCTTCAGGATGTCTGCAATAAGCTGATGAAAATAAAAAGTCCGCATTTTCAGCCTCAAGAAGATTTACTGCATCATAAATCCCTGTTATATCATGGTAGAAATCATCACAGCTTAAAAAAGCAACGTATTTACCTTTTGCACGCATAATACCTTTGTTGTAGGCGTGAAATTTTGAAGTATCTTTTTCAGAGAAAAAGTTTATGTAACCTTTGTTTTTGTAATCTTTCAAAAGCTCAATCGTCTCATCAGTTGACGCGCCGTCTATTACTATATGTTCAATTCTTGGATAAGTCTGCATATCAAGCAGTGTTACAAGTAGGTTGAAATCATCAACCAGGTCATTTTGTACAATATTTAATGTTGGTGTAATTATACTAACTAGTGGTTCCATAGTATTAAATTAGCATAATAATTGAATTTTTTCCAATTGTAAATAATTGTAAATTTATTATTTCAAATCCCACAAAAAACTTCAAAATGAGTAATCATGATAATATATAGGTTTAGTGTTTATTGTGTTACGAGGAAATATAGGAGTTTTGTCATGAGTGAAAATTCCACTGTAATTTCGCCGACGATGCTTGGCGTGAGTTCCGGAGTCGCAGGAATGGGGCTGGGATACGTAATTGCACCGCGTAAGTATCCGATTGAAAGGCTATTAACAAGAAGCGACGATACCTTTGAAAAGACTTTTTCACCGGAAGCTATGGCTGATGCAACAATTGAAGAAAAAAAATCTTTAAAAAACATTAAGGTTGCAGTAGAAGAATACCGGCGTTCGGGTGATTCGTTATTAAAAAGCGAGGTTACGCCAGCCGCTGAGGAGTGGAAGCGGATGGTAGATGGGGTTTGGGTTGATAAAAACGTCAAAGACAATCTAAAAGCTAAGAAAAAATTTTTAAAAAATGCGGTAAAATCTTCTGATTACTATGGATTAAGAGCGAATCTTAAAAATGCACAGACAAATGCCTTAGCCAATCCCAATGACACAGCCGTAAATACTCAACTTAAAAACGCAAGTGCAAAATTTAGCGAAGCTCAAAAAGCCTTGGAAAATCCAATTAGAGAATACAAAAAGGCTTTTCATGCCTATAAATCAGCAAAGGAAAATGCAATAGCTAATCTTCCGGATAAAGGGAAAGCAATCTCTATGCAGTTTGAAAAATTTACAGCCGCAGTTACCAAACGAGCAGACGTTATGTATAAAAAGCTTGCTGAATTGACAAAACGCGAAGGTATTGCTAAAGATTACAAAAATATTGAAAAATATATCCCGAAAGCCCGTACGCATTCAGCAATTATGGGCGGTATAATCGCAGGGCTTGTTGGAATATTAGCCGGCGTTTTTTATAGCAACAAAGAAGCAAACGTGTAAAATTCAGTAACTAAATCTAAGTCCCGTTTTCAAAACCTTACGGGACTTTTCTTTATTAAAAGTTTTTGTAAATTGTTCTAAGGATATGTTCTTCTGTTGTCTTTTTCTCATCAGGAGAGCTTTTGGGGTCGTTAATCATTATATCGAAAGCAACTGTACGGCCTTTTTGTGTGGTAATATACCCGGCTAAAGCACTGATATCACTCAAAGTCCCCGTTTTTGCCCTCAAATTATCTTTGAAATACAGCATACGGTTTTGTAAAGTCCCTTCACCTGGCGTAGGGAATAGTTCTTTATATTTGTCAAAATCTTCTTTTTGGCTTTGAACAATTAAAAAATCTGACATAAAATCAGCAGTTATAAGATTGTTTTTGGAAACGCCGCTGCCGTCAACAATCTTTATATTCTCATTGTTAAGGTTGTGTTTTTTGCAATATTCATTAAACATTAGCAGTGAATTTTTTAATGCGCCTGTGTTATTTACAAATTTGCCGCCTGCGATTTTAAAAACTGTTTCTGCTGCCATATTGTTGCTGTTTTTAAATATATCAGACACAGCTACTGATATCGGATGTTTAATTTCTCCAACAATATAAACATTTGATTGGGGTGTTTTCCTTTGTTTAAAATCAGAATAATACTCTAATTTATTTGCTCTTATGGCTTCTTCAAGCCGTATGTAAAAATATCTTTTAGGATAATTTACGGGAATTTTCAGTTTTATTCTGTCTGCAACGGTCCCTTCTGCTGTAATTACATTAGGCGAAATGCTGTTGTTGCGGTTAAGCGAGACGGAATTTTCTTTTCCGGTTGTTACGAGGTTCATAAAAGTAACCGGATAAAATGTCTCAACATAAATGTTTGCCGGCGCACCTTCTACTGTATGGTCAATAATAACATCAAGCAAATTCTTATCAAGATTATAAGAACTGAATTTAGGCATCAAGGGGTTTAAATCGTCATCCCATTGCCAGCCTTCACCCCACTCTGTGTTGTCAAGAATATAATCATCTATATAAACAGCTTTTGGTTCTATAATTTTTTTAGCTTTCGCTGAAGCCATCAGTTTTTTTAAATCACTGGCTTTTAGATAAGGATCTGCGCCTAACTTTAGTTGTAATTCATTATTTGTTGTTTTATAAAGGGATGTTTTAAAATTATAATCACTTCCAAGGGTGTCTAATGCTGTAGTTAAAGTAATAATCTTCAAGGTAGAAGCAGGAGAAACCGGTTTATCAGCGTTGAGTTCATAAATTGTTTTGCCGGTAGAGGTATCTTTTACTGAAATTGAAACCGCGCCTTTGTTTAAACCACAGTCGGAAATTACTTTTTCAATTCCGCCGGGTTTTGCTTGTGCAGAATTTATGAATAAAATCATAAATATTATTGTAAGCAGCCTTTTCATATTTGTTCTACCTCATATTTTTCTTTAATATCATTTAAAATAGTGCATTCATTTCTGTATTCATTCATTTTGTCAAAGCAAATAGAGCAATTTATTGCACCTTCTTTTTGGTCTTTAATTTCGGCAACGGTGTTACCCAGATAGTCAATTACCCTGGAATGACCGATATTCCATTCTTGAGTATTAATTGGTCCGCACTGGGTTATAGCTATCATATAAGCTTGGTTTTCAATAGCCCTGGCTTTTGTAAGAATTTCCCATGGAATTGGTTTTTTAGAGCCCCAGGCTGCCATATTTATAAGAAGTTCTGCGCCTTGTTTCCTGTACTCTCTGAAAATTTCCGGGAACCTTATGTCATAACATATGCTTAAGCCTATTTTAACGCCTTCAATGTCAACCATTAAAAGTTTATCACCTGCTTTAACATTGCTTCCTTCAGTGCAGCTGCAGTATGAGTATAGGTGAGTTTTTGAATATATTCCGACTAACTCGCCATTTCTGTCAATGACGGGGCAGCTGTTATAATATGTTTCATTGTCTACTTTTTGGATAAAACTTCCACCAATAATATAAGCATTGTATTCTTTTGCAATATTTGAAAGAAATTTTATTGTTTCACTGTTTTGTAAATATTCACCGTTTTTTCTAAATTCTTCACAATCCCAGCCTACAGTCCAAACTTCAGGTAAAACTATAATGTCTGCTCCTTTTATAACATTATGTCTTATCAGAGTAAGCGCTTTTTCAAAGTTGGCTTGTTTATTGCCTGTTAATGAGTTCATTTGAACAGCTGAAATATTTAGTTTTTTGTTTTTCTCCATGTCAGTTGCTTCTTTACCTCTTCAAAAACTGATGGTACGTTTTGTTCCAGTTCATTTAAAGACCGTTGAATCATTGAAATATAAAACGCCTCATCTTTGTCTTTAGCATCAGTTGAAACTTTTATAGGGTTACCGTATAGGTTTACTATTTTAGTAAACAGAAATGGTATTTGCATAGCATCCCAGGACGGAAGTTTCAAGAAATTTTTCTGAGGGGAGTACCAAACTACTGGAACTATAGGCACACCTGCCATTTGAGCTATTTTCACAACTCCGCCCTTACCATATCAACTATGAAAGAATAAGCTCCCG
>OLIW01002089.1_pt1 | contig 15695 bp, 15 predicted proteins | sample 1601321 | NCBI WGS metagenome assembly OLIW01 (sample SAMEA2452114, study PRJEB22498) | human gut metagenome | reverse complement strand
CGCTGCCTACCGAAAGGGGCGCCTGAGCCTCCAGACTCGTATGTTCTTCTTCAATAGGCGACTTAGGCTCATCATCCTCTATAAGGTCGTCAAACATCTGCGCCTGTCGGCGTTTTTCACGTTCTTCCCTGTGATTTTCCCTGTATGCCGCCGCATGGTCCGAAATAACGTCTATCTTCTCTTTAACTTTTTTACCCGCTTCTCTGTATGAAAAATTAAACAGCAGGATTACTGTCGCGGCAATTCCGGCCAGCATAAGAATTATGGTCAGGGTCCGCCCCAGAAGCGCAGTCAGCGGATATATATACAGCTCTGCGAAAAGCCCCATATTGGCCATACGGGCAGCCCCGTCCTCAAAGCATCTGCCCAGAGCAGGGAAAAAGCCTAAATCGGTATAAGACTGAGTGCATACGCAGTGTATAAAACCTATAAGGCTTAGTACAAAAACTATAGTGGAGGCCAGCTTGCCTTTATGTATGGTAATCTTCTTAAGGATAATCCTGAATACGCCGAATATTGCAAACAAAACAGGAATAACATAAGCCAAAAGGCCGAAGCAGCCTAAAAGCACCATATTTATATAACGCGGAACTACCGCCGAATCGCCCATAATCAGGCACGCAAGCAAAATAACGCCTATAGCGATAAGCAGCACGCCCTGGAATTCATGTTTGAGGTTCTTTTTCTGCTTACTAGTCCGCTTTTTATTGCTGCCCGTGGTTTTCTTTTTCGCGCTGCCCGCCATTTACATACGCACTCCTTAAAAATACTAATTAGTATTATATCACAAAAAGCTGTTTTTGTATATAAGATAAACTCCGCAAACCCAAATACGGCGATAAATTCAGTATTTCCGCCTATAGAACCCGCCCGCAAAAGCGTCCCAGGGCCGGCGCGCCGTAAATGCGCAAATATTAATTGTCAAAGATTTAACAAGCCTGCCGGGATAACTTTTAGAGCCGCCAGGCAACTTGTTAAGTTTTTGACAAAAATCGCAGCCACCCCTTAAAGGGGTGGCCATGAGCAGAGTGCCGGAAGGCTTTAAAACAAGCCGATGCCTGAATAATACCGGCTTGCGCTTTTTCAGGCCATAAGCAGTATGTCTGCCTGCTGTCCCTAAAATGGTCAATATACGCTTGGAAGCTTAACATATCTTTATATTTAATCTTGTTTAACCTATTACCGGATATGCTTTTTCAATGCGGCCGTATTGATGTCATAAATACGCACATAATATCCCGTCAACCGAAAATTCCTGTTTCCAACCTGCTTCATTAGTTTACAAGATATAAATGCGGTTAAAAAGACCCAATGTAAGTCTCTGACATGTTGCTTTTGCTCCATGTACGCCCGGATACATATTTTCTGAGCCCGGCAGAGGCGCATACTTAATCATTTTTGGCTCTGCGAGCCTCCGTCATAAATAATTACCTGTCCAAGGACAGGCGAAGGCAAAGAAGGCACAGAGAACCGCCCATATATGAACATGGACGGTAAAATATTAACATCCAATTAAATCAATCGTCATCTCGCCCCGAATAGAGGAAATCCAGATTGTCAAGACAAATACCCGTTCCCAGCGCTACGCAGGATATAGCATCATCAGCCACATAGCAGTTTAGATGAAAATGCTCGCTGAAAAGCTTATCTAAGCCAAAAAGCAGCGCGCCGCCGCCCGTCATGCAGATACCCGAATCCAATATATCCGCCGAAAGCTCCGGAGGGGTCTGCTCCAATACTCTGTGGACCCCCTGTATAAGCTCCTGCACGCAGTCCTCCAAAGCCGATTGTATCTCCTCTGAAGTAACTGTCACAGATTTGGGGAGGCCGGTAAGCAGATTTCGGCCCATTATTTCAGTACACAGCGTCTCACTGCGCGGATATGCCGTGCCTATATTGATTTTAAGCAGTTCAGCCGTTCTCTCACCAATGAGCAGATTATGCTTGCGCTTAATATACTTGACAATCGCTTCGTCCATCTTATCACCGGCAACTTTTACCGATTCGCTTATAACGCATCTGCCCAGGGAAATGACCGCTATGTCCGTCGTGCCGCCGCCTATATCCACCACCATATGGCCTCTCGGCTGGCCTATATCCAACCCTGCGCCCAGCGCGGCCGCACGCGGTTCTTCTATTATATGCACTTCTTTGGCGCCTATCTCCCGTGCGGCATCCAGAACTGCACGCTTTTCCACTTCGGTAACGCCGCTGGGCACGCACACAACCATGCGCATGTTATGAAAACGCTGTTTGCCCGCCCACTTCTTTATAAAAAGCCTGAGCATATCCAGCGTAACGCCGAAATCTGAGATTACACCATTGCGCAGAGGCCGGACAGCCATAATATTGCCGGGCGTGCGCCCTATCATACGCTGCGCTTCATAGCCTACGCCGGTTACGGCGCCGGTTATTTTATCCACCGCCGCGACACTAGGCTCCCTCAGCACTATTCCTTTGCCTTTGCAATAAATAAGCACGCTGGCCGTGCCCAAATCTATACCTATATCTGTCGTTTTTCCAAAACCCATATTTCGTCCTTCTGAATGCTCCCAGCATACTGAATTTATATTTTCCGGCTTGAGACAGCGCCGCCGCCCCGTTCAGCCGTTAAGAACATCAAACATGGCTATCCTAAATACTTTAAGCGCTTCTGCCGCTGTATACAGCCCGCAAATGCAGCCTGATGACCTATGCTTTATTTTTTGATTATTGTAACATAAATAATAAAAATATTCAATCGCTATTTATACATTCATAATCCTTTTAAAAAAGCCCGATATTAAATCGGGCTTACTCAGCCGCCACAAAGGACAGCCAAAATACAATACTGTATGTTAAAAGGCAAGGCATACAATCCGGATACAATACGTTCCAGGATGTTTCCGCAGTCAGTATCCTCGTCCTTGAAGCACCACGGTATTCCTGCGCCCTCTTCCTTGACGGCCAGAAAATCCCTTCTCGGCCGGGATAATTGACTTTACTAAATCCACTGAGCCAAGTTGGAACAAAGCGCATGAAAAAAGGCATACAGTTCGTATAGCTAGAACGCACAGCAGCACAACCGCGAGCGCAGCCGCAGCAGGCAGCTTCTGCAAAACCCCTTCTGCTCTGATTTATATATTCCCTAATCCTTCACGCTCTTATTTTTCTTCAGCGCCGCCCAGACAGCCGCCGCAATAATGCCGGCTCCTGCTGCTGCGGCAACAATCCAGCCCCATACGGGAAAACCGGCGCTATAAGGGCTCTCTTCTGTCTCCAATGCAGATAGCGCTCCCGGTTCTGCCGGGTATTCATTTGCGGCTGCCGCAACTGGAGCCGGCTGATTTTTAGTGCCGTTGGCATCATCGGCCCCCCGGAGAACCAAACCGGCTTCAGCATCCGGATTTTTATTAGTATCCGGCATGCTGCCCGCCGTTGGAGCCGAAGGTTGTTCCGCTTCATCCGTTATATCTGGAGAGGGCGTTGCTGCGGATTCATCAGTAACATCAGGAGTATTATCAGGACTCGGCTGGAGCGGCGGCGCAGTCGTTGCCTCAGGAGTCTCAGGAGCAGCTGTCGGCGTTGGCCGAGGAGTCTCAGGAGCAGCCGTCGGCGTTGGCTGAGAAGTAGCCGAAATACTCTCAGAAGGCTCAGCCTGGGAGAAGGCGAAGGAGTTTCCGTCGCCGGTTCAGAACTAACCGGATGCTTTTCCCTGTAAGAATCTGAATTTACATTTTCCAGAGAAGTTATGTCCACGCCGTAAAACGCTCTGACTGCCAGGCCTGTTTCAGATATGCTGCCGGGATTATCGCTTACTCCCGCTCCGCAGATAAAGAAATTGTCAAAAGAAATATAAGCAGCTTCGCTTACCCCTTCAGCTTCAATATTTACACCTATCCGCTTTATGCTGGTGCTGGATAAGTCAATAACATTTGATTCGGGCCAATTCGCCCAGCTGTTCCTGAATTGGCTTAAATCCATAATGACATAGCCTCTGAACAGCGCAGGTAAAAGGATATTTGTCTCGTTATCACGAGACGAGAGTACCTCTCCTTCATCCGTTATTAAATAAGCTGAATAATACGGCTTGTTCCATATATCCAGGTTATCCCGAATAAGCTGAAAGGCAGCCTCCCCTTCATCCATCTTGTCAATATCGCCGGCGCCAAAAAAACTTACCGCTATTTCTCTGTTTAAATTGCTGCTAATATGGAAACCAATGTATTCCGCATTAGCCATTTCCTCCCTAGGCGCGCCGCCTTTTGCGCTGTCAAAGAAAAATGCATCGCTGGCATTGCCAAAAACGTGCATTTCGCCGTTTTTAATCCAAGCATCCGCAGCCGGCCACCCCATCGCCTGCACCTTCCAGGACCAAAAGCCCGAAATGTCCGGAACGCTCAAGCTTTTCTTTCCATAGCCCTCAAAATCCTCAATAAGATAAATTCCTGCATTATCAGCCGCCTTTGAAGGCTGAGGGACCGCAAAGCAAAAAACGCACAGCAGTACACTTATTAACGCCATACCTGCAAGCTTTTTCATAAAAACCCCTCCATTAAATTTTTCTCTTTGCTGAATTACAAAATTTACAATGCGTGTTCTTGAATTATTATTACCGACTGTTCAGAGTCAATGTACAGGAAATAGCGTGTCCCAGCCCTGTAAAATCGCTTGTTTTCCGCGTTATCCCCAGTTCGTACACGCCCATAATCCTTTTGCACTGCCTTGGAACCAGGCAAATTGCAAAAGCCGCGATCCCAAAGTCAAAAATAAGCTGATTTGCGTCCCTTAGGCAAATGACGCAAGCTTAGTGCACATGGAGCAGAACAGCGCGGGAAAAATATAAGCTAAGCTATTTTCGGCTATATTATCCCCTGCATATTGACGCTATAGTTATTATAGCATAATTATTTTTAAAATCAAGATAAAATTTAAAATATAACGATATATTTTTAAAAATAAATTTTCAGTCATAATCAGGCCCGCCGAACCGGCGGTTTGCCCAGACCTCAAGGCGCCGGAGCTTACCGACCCTTGAAAGGAGTGCCGAAAGTTTGCCATAGCGCCGCCATCACGGGTTAAGGCTTTTTTACCTATCCCTGGCAGAAGCATGAATTTTTCCTGCTTGAGCAATAAAAAAGCAGACCCGATTTTCAATCGGGTCTGCCCTGCCGCCGCAGACGCGGCCGCAATATTGCATATTAAAGACGGTTAGTTATTCTCGCCTTTATTTTTCTTTCCTGTTGCCGCCACTATAATTATCACGATTATAATAACTACAACAGCAGCTATAACAATCCACGCCCAAGTGTGGAAACCGGTTGATTCAGCGGGCTCCTCGCCGGCCGTTGACGTAGCCCCGGCCGCAGCGCTTTCTTCGCTGTCGGTGGCGGCAGCTCCGTTATCGGTAGCAGAAGGAGTGGTGGTGGTTCCGCCCTGGTCAGGATAGGGGCTTATATTGTCCAGCGAATTGATATCTACTCCATAGAACATGCTGGGATCAAGCTGAACATAATCAGTGGTGGTGGCGATATCGCCGGGCTCGTTGGTAACTCCCTCGCCGCAGATAAAGAAGTTGTCAAAAGCGAGATAGTGCTCAACGTCAACGTCGTTGGCATTGATATTCAAGCCGACAGTCTTAATGCTGGTCTTGGAAAGGTCGATGGTGTTGTCCTCCCCTTCGCTCGCCCAGCTGTTCCTGTAATCGGTTATGTCATAAATTACATAGCCTTTAAAATTAGCGGGCAGGGTCACACGGTCGGGGTTGTTCCTGGTGGCCATTACCTCGCCGTCATCAGTTACAATATAAGCAGAATAGCTCTGAACCTCATCAGGGTTCAGATTGTCCTTAATCATCTGGAAGTTCGCTTCGCCTTCATCCTTCAAATTAGCATCTCCGCCGCCGAAGAAGCCTATTTGCATCTCCTTATCCAGATTACTGGTGACATGGAAGCCTATGTATTCAGCGTTAGCTACTTCCTCCTTGGGAGCGCCGCCCTTAACGCTGTCAAAGAAGAAAGCGTCCGAGCCGTTGGAATAAATGCAAAGCTCGCCCAGCTCTATATAGGCATCAGCCGCCGGCCAACCTTGAGAATGATAACACCAGGACCAGAAGCCCTCAAGAGTGGAAACGCTGGGAATTTCATCCCCATAGCCCTCAAAGTCCTCGATAAGATAGATCCCTACATTATCGGGCGCAGCCGTTGACGCCATAGGCACGGCAAAACAAAAAGCGCATAATAAAACAAGCGCAGCCAATACACTGGCTATTTTTTTCATATAAATCCTCCTCTGAAAAATTTATTAAATTTATTATATCAATTATTGACTGTAAAAGCAATACCAAATATTAATTTTTAATAGTACAAATATAAGATTTTCAAATTTAAATTGCACAAAATATTTTTAACGCCCGAACTCAATATAAGATAAAAAAAACAACATGTCATCATAATAAAATCTTATGAAAATGCAGCTAAGCGTCCCGCCCCTTATAGTGCATTTTCAGCCATTGCCCGAAAAGCCTGCCGCAAGCTTATCTAACATTGTCATATAAGAATAACGCGGCTTTTTAAGAGCTGGATCGGTGCCCCCGCCAAGCCGCTTCCGCCCCATATGCGCCCCATATGCCCCCGGCAAATGTAGTTTCTGTGCCCTTGCAGGGACGTAACCCGGCGCATTTTTGGCTCTGCGGCCTCCCGGAATTTTGCGCATTGCTAAGACAAACTATGAAGGCGCGGCTCTGCACAGACTTTTCCAGGCGGACAATACCCTCAGTTTATAAATTACTATACGCCTCAAAGCATGACAATTTCTTCATTTTCCGCGTTATCCTCAATCGGCGTACTCCCCGGCACGCTTCCTTCGCATGCCTTGAAATTGAAGAAATTCTCTCCGTTTGGGGCCTTAGAGTCAGAAGGCATATAATTTGTTACGGGTAAAGCGCGATTTTAAACGGCATGTACCGGGTCTAAATGGAGCCAAAGCCGCGCGGCAGGTCGCATATTTTATGCTTTCCGGCCCTCTTTCTTGTAAACTGGGGGTAAAAGCATCCGGAAGCACGCCAGCTGAGGATAGCGCAAAAAGCAGGCGGATTTTCAGGAAAGACGCGTATTATACTTTACATGCTGACGCCGAGGAATTAATAAAACCCCGGCTTATCCAAGCCGGGGCCAAAGGGGGTCAAAATAATTGAAGAAGTAGTAATTAACGCCTTTTTTTCATTTCGGCGCATATATCATACAGGCTTATGTCCTGCTGCGCCAGAAGCACCATCAAATGATAGAGCAAATCCGCCGTTTCATAGCATATTTCCTCTTTATCCCCGTTTTTGCCTGCTATAACCACTTCAACAGCTTCTTCTCCTACTTTTTTAGCTATCTTATCCATACCCTTATTCAAAAGATAGCAGGTATAGGACCCCTCCCGGGGCTGCGCCTGGCGCTCCTTTATTACCTCGTATTCCTTGACCAGCTCTTCCGCGCCGGCGCTCTCCTCAAGCTTAGCCAGGGAATTAAAAAAGCAGCTGACTTCGCCCGTATGGCAGGCCGGCCCCTGCGGAACCACCTTATACAGCACGGCATCTCGGTCGCAGTCGCCGTATATGGAAACTATTTTTTGCAGATTGCCCGAAGTCTCCCCCTTTTTCCAGAGACTCTTGCGGGAACGGCTGTAATAATGCGCCCAGCCTGTTTGTTCGCTCAGTTCCAGCGCCTCGGCATTGGCGTAGGCAAGCATTAAGACCCGCCCGCTGAGCGCATCCTGCGCTATAACCGGAACCAGTCCCGCATTGTCAAATTTAATATTGCTTAAATCCATTTAAATCTCCTCCAGCTTCTTTAATGCCTGTTTTAAATCAATCGCGCCCGTATATACCGCCTGGCCGGTAATGGCTCCGTATGCGCCAATATGCGCGCACCCGACTAAATCCTCCACGCAGCTTATTCCGCCGCTGGCAATAATCCTCATGCCTGTCTGCTCTATAAGGGAAGCTGTCCCATCCAAATTAGGCCCCGAAAGCATACCGTCCTTAGATATATCGGTGTAAATTACAATCTCAATCCCCTGCTCCTTTGCCCTTAAGGCCATTTCAAGAGGGGTTAATTGGGATAGTTCCACCCATCCCTTAACCGCCGCTTTCCCGTTAAGCGCGTCTATTCCGCAGGCAACTGCCTCCGCTCCGAAATTATTTACCCCTTCTTTAAGCAGATGAGAGTTTTCCAGAGCGGCCGTGCCTATTATCACCCTTTTAGCGCCTGCCTCCAGGCGGGCTTCCATATCCTTCAAAGTCCTGATTCCGCCGCCCAGCTGTATATTCAGCCCGGTTTCGCTTATAATGGCCTTAATTAGATCCAGATTTTTCCCATGAGAGGAAAAAGCGCCGTCCAAGTCCACAACATGCAGCCAGCTTGCTCCCTGCTCTTTCCACTTAAGAGCGGCCTCCACAGGGTCTTTGAAATATACCGTCTTTTTATCCGCCTGCCCCTGCTTAAGGCGCACAGCGCTGCCGTCCTTAATATCCACGGCCGGAAATAGAATCATAGTTTTATACTCTCCCCCGTACTATATAATCACAATAAGCCCTTTGTGCTCGGCACACCTTCCATTTTGGCGTCCATCGAGGCCGCCTCGCGCAGCGCGCGTCCCAGCGCCTTAAACATACCCTCCAGCATATGATGCGGATTTTTACCGTAAAGCACTGATATATGAAGAGTAATTCCCGCATTCACGGCAAAAGCCCTGAAAAATTCCTCGGCAAGCATAACGTCCATGCCTGGATTATAGGCCATTTCGGGCACGTCATATACTAAAAATCCCCGTCCCGAAATATCTAAAACGCACCTTGCCAGCGCCTCATCCATAGGCACATACGCACAGCCGTACCGCTTGATGCCCGCTTTATCTCCCAAGGCTTTAGATACAGCCTGTCCTAAAACAATACCCGTATCCTCCACGCTGTGGTGGCCGTCTACATTTAAATCCCCTTTGACGCTCAAACGCAGATCCAGCGCCCCGTGCCGGGCAAAAAGGGTAAGCATGTGGTCAAAAAAGCCTATTCCGGTGTCTACAGTGCTTTTCCCCTCTCCATCCAGATTCAGCCTGAGCTTTATATCAGTTTCGTAGGTAGTTCTCTGTATTTCTCCCTCTCGCATATCCAACCCTCAATTCTTGAATTATTCTTCTTCAAAGCGTATTTTTACACTGTTTTCATGCGCAGTCAGCCCTTCAAAGCGGGCAAAAAGCTCTATATCCTTATGAACCTCCTTAAGCGCCTCCCGGCTGTAATTAATTACGCTGGTCTTTTTTACGAAGTCGTCCAGATTAACCGGCGAAAAGAAGCGCGCCGTACCCGAAGTAGGCAGAACATGGGAAGGCCCGGCAAAATAATCCCCCAGAGGTTCGGGCGAATAATGCCCCATAAATACCGCGCCGGCATTTTTTATAAGAGGAAGCAGCTTTTCAGGCTTTTCCACGCAAAGCTCCAAATGTTCGGGCGCAATTCTGTTGGAAAATTCCACCGCCTGTTCAAGATTATCCGCTACAACCACAGCGCCGTAAGCAGATAATGAGCGGGAAATAATATCCCGACGGGAAAGCTTTACCATCTGCTTTTCTATTTCCCTTAATATTTCCTGAGCCAAAGCTTTATCGCAGGAAACGCATATGCAGGCAGCCATAGGGTCGTGTTCAGCCTGGGAAAGCACGTCCGCGGCTACATAGCGCGCGTCTGCGCTGCCGTCGGCTATGACCAGTATTTCGCTCGGCCCCGCTATGCTGTCTATTCCCACATAGCCGAAAACTTCCCTTTTGGCCAGCGCTACATAAATATTGCCCGGCCCTACTATCTTATCCACCTTCTGAACACTCTGGGTCCCGAAGGCCAGCGCAGCTATGGCCTGGGCCCCGCCCATCTTATATATCTCGCTTACACCCGCTATATCCGCGGCAACTATGGTGGAATACGCCGGCCGTTTAAGGACGGCGTCGCAGGGGGTGGCCACAATTATCCGCTCCACTCCCGCCACAGCGGCATGCACTGCGCTCATAAGCACAGAGGAAGGATACGCCGCCGCCCCGCCGGGCACATATACGCCCAGGGACTGTATGGGAATATAAAGCACGCCCAATTCCCGGCCCTCTTTTTGATTATATGTAAAGCTCTCCCTCTTTTGGCGGGCATAATAATCCCTTATATTAGCGGCGCTCTCCTTCATAACCCGGATAAGCTCCGCATCGGTATTTTCATAAGCCTGTTCAATTTCAGCTTTGCTTACTTTAATGCTGGAAGTATCCAGAGAGGTCTTGTCAAAGCGGCCGGTATATTCAAACAGCGCTTCGTCCCCCCGCGCGCGGATATCCGCTATTATACTGCGCACCGTCTCGGCCTGCTCGTTCATGGCCAGCTGAGAACGGTTGAATAGCCTTTCAATTTCAACATCCTTTATATTTAATAATTCCATAAATCTCACCCGTTTTGAATAGTACTTATAAACTCCCGCATGCGCTCTATAAGAGGCTTTATGCGCCCGCCCTTAGTCTTTAGGCTTACCTGGTTGACTACCAGCCGCGCGCTTACGGGACAAATCTGGTACATTACCTTGAGCCCGTTGGCTTCAAGAGTCTTGCCGCTCTCCACTATATCCAGTATAACATCCGAAAGTCCGGTAACAGGCCCAAGCTCTACCGAACCGTTAAGCTTTATTATCTCTACGCTCCGGCCTTTGGAATTAAAATAATTCAGCGCTATATTCGGATACTTTGTAGCTATGCGCAGAATCCTGTCCGGACGGTGCTGGGCGCAGTCGGCCGGCCCGGCAATGCAGAGCGCGCACTGCCCGAATTTAAGATCCAGCATTTCATAAAGGGGCCGATTGGCCTCCAAAAGGGTATCCTTGCCCACCACTCCTATATCAGCTACTCCGTGATGAACGTATGTAGGCACATCGCTGGGCTTTACCAGGAGAAACTTATACCCCTCCCCGTTATCAAAAACCAGCTTTCTGCCGGCGTCCCTTACCGAAGAACAGTCTACGCCGCAGCCCTCCAGTATATCCATTGTCTTTTCACCCAGCCTGCCCTTGGCCAGCGCTATGGTAACAGTGTCCATATATTTCTCCCCTTATTTAACCCGCTCGGTATTTTCGCTGCCGGCCATGTATATTTCGCCTTCAGCGCAGTTGTTTTCCGCATATAAGCCTGTATTGCCGCTCTGTAAATTAAGCACGGCCGTTTTGCCCTGGCTGCGAAGCTTGGCGCATAATTTCACCGCTTCAGCATAATTCTCCGCATCGCAAAGCACCTCTGCCTGTTTTTCTCCCTCTTCAGCCGGATGGAAAGCATACGCTTTTATAAGCTTAGTCACCTCAACGGCAAAGCCGGTAGCGCAAAGCTGCGCGCCAAACTCTTCAAGCAGCCCGTCATACCGGCCCCCGTTCATCACCGGCTCGCCGACTCCCGGACATATGCCTCGGAAAATAACCCCCGTATAATAATTAAGGCTCTGCACCATACCTAAATCAAAGGTAAGGTATTTTTCAAAGGAATACGCTTTTAAATATTCATATATTTCCTTCAGATTATCCACGGCCTCCCGGCATTTGGGATGGGGGCACATATTCAGCGCCGAGCTCAATACGCTTACATCTCCAAACAAATAAGGCAGCTCGGAAATAACTTTGCGCAGCGGCTGGCTAACAGGAAGCTTTTCAAGCAGCAATTCTATACCCAGCATATTTTTCTGCTCCACCAGCAGGCGCACTTCCTCCGCCTGCTCATCGTTAAGGCCCGCCTCCAGCATAAGCCCCTTAAAAAAATCCACCTGCCCTATTTCTATTTGGAAATCCTTTACCCCCGCCCTTAAAAGAGAGGAAATGGCAAGAGCTATAACCTCGGCGTCATAAAAGGAGCCCGACCCTCCTATCAATTCTACACCCGCCTGCGTGCGCTGGGTGAACCCGCCCGCCTGAGCGTTGAAGGAAAACACCTCGCCCTGATAGCACAAGCGGAGCGGGAAGGGCCCCTCTTTCATTTTTACGGCCACCGCCCTCGCTACTGATGTAGTTATATCCGGCCTGAGAGCCAAAAGACGGCCTGAAGAATCGGTAAACTTAAAAATATCTCTTATGGACGCTACTGCGTTGGTAGTAAGATATACGTCCAGATATTCAATGGACGGAGTTTCTATACGCTCATATCCCCAGCTTTGAGCCTCTGATAAAATATTGTGTTTCAGATATGTACTCAGCCTGCATTCATCGGGAAGGAAGTCATATACTCCCGCCGGAGTCTGCATTTTTTTATTTCCGCTGCTCATAGTCCGCCTCGCTTTATTGATTTATCACGATAAAGTATAATATGCCTTATACTATTTGTCAAGCACAATCCATTATAATTATCCGCTCCGGGCATTCTGCTGTTCATACAGAACAGCATACACCTGTCAGAACAGAACAGTCCCTAAGCTAAAGCAGCGCAGCATTATTATTGTCAGCCGTAAATGCAGGTTATAATTCTGCCTGCCGCCGCACGTCGTCGCGGACTATGTATCCTTCGCAGCGACTTTTCTTTTGAAAAGTCATCGGCTCACTCACGCCGTCCCTCCTCCTTTCCGCAAAAAGTCACGCTTGCTGCGGCTGTTCGCTTGTAAACGCACTCACAACGCCTCTGCGGCGCTACCAACTTTTTGCGGGTTCAACTGCGCTTTAAAATTTATTCAGGCATCTCTTTTGCTGCCTCTTGACATTCTAATCTTCCGCTTTAGCGCTTTCGTAGCCGGTTTTTGCGCTCAAACCGTTCTGGCGGTCAAAGTTCTCCCTGTTTTTCAATATGTACATGTCATACAGCTCAACTGAGGACATATTCATTTTCAGGCACATGCTCACAAAAAAATGCAGTATGTCCACCAGCTCTTCTTTTACCGCCTGCTCATTAACGGGCTTGGGATTTTTCCACCATTTAAAATTCACTTCGTCTATAAGCTCTGCCAATTCGCTGAGCATGGCCAAAGTCTCCTTCTGTATCCATTCAGCCTGGGAAATACCCGATAAATCCCGCCTTTGGACCAAATCCGAATCAAATTTATTCTGCATTTCAAAGATAATATCCAGTTTATCCTTCTCCATTGTTATTTCTCCTTTGTTTATTTTATCATCCGGGGAAAACTGTCCTGCTTGCCCACAAAGGACGCGCACATATTGTCAAAATCAAATATCCGTCCGGCAAGTTCTTTAATGTCCCGGCTGGTTATAGCCTCCACGCGCTTTAAAACCTCTTCAACCGGGGTTATATTGTCCAGCAGCAGGATGCATTTGCCGTTGCGGTTCATAATGCTCCTAGAGCCCTCCAGCCCCAGTATAAAGCTGCCCTTAACCTGCTCTATGCCCGCCTCCAGCTCAGCGTCGGTTATCCCGTTCTGCTTGGCCAGTTCAGCCTCCTCGCGTATAAGGGAAATGACCCGTTCGGTTTGGGTTGGGTTCATACCGGCATAGACGGTAAACATGCCGCAGTCCACATAGGAGCTGGGATAGCTGTATACCGAATAGGTAAGCCCGTTCTGCTCCCGCACTTTCTGAAACAGCCGTGAGCTCATAGCTCCGCCGAAAACCCCGTTAAAGACGCTCATGGCATAATAAAGCTTATCCTGGCTGCCCACGCCCTGGAACCCAAGGCACATATTCATCTGTTCATTTTCCCTGTTAGCCGTTGCAAATTTCCGTTCCCGCGCTGTTTCGGGGCTTATATCCGTCTTTCCGCACTGAGGCAGCTGCCTGCTCCCAAAATGCTCCTGAAGCATCTGGAGGCAATTCTCTTCGTCAATATTTCCCGCCACGCTTATAACTATATTGTCCGAGGTATATCTCCTCTGCATATAATCCCTTATTTTCTGCTCGTCAAAGGAATTGACAAGTTCAGAAGTCCCCAGAATGGGCATTGCCAGAGGATTCCCCGCAAAATAAACGCTTGAAAGCAGTTCATGCACCAAATCGTCAGGCGTATCCTGAACCATAGAAATTTCTTCATTGACCACGCCCTGCTCCTTTTTAATCTCCTCCGCCTTAAAAGTGCTGTTATACAGCATATCCGCCAGCAGTTCAATGCCCGTCTGAATATGCTCGTCTATAAGATGGACGTAGAAGCAGGTGCATTCCTTGGCCGTAAAAGCATTGAGCACCCCGCCTATATTATCTATCTGAGCGGCAATATCCTTAGCCGAGCGTTTCTCCGTCCCTTTAAAGAGCATGTGCTCGATAAAATGCGATATGCCGTTTTCCTCCGCCTTTTCATACCTGGAACCCGCCAGAACCCAAACCCCTATAGAGGCCGAATGAAGATAGGGTATGTTCTCTATAACCGCTCTTATACCGTTTGCCAGCTTAATCTTCTGCATATCTGCTCCGTTTCCCCGGCGGTATAAAAATAGGAGCGTCCTCCCCGCCGGCATCAAGGACGCGTCCTATATAATTAAACAATACGGCTTTGCCGCCTGCTATATTTATTATACAATAATCTGCCTTTTTTATGCAAACATTAAATTTCCAGCATCTCGGAAACAGTTTTGAATTGATAGCCCTGCTCTTTTATCTGGGAAATCATGCTTTTAAGCGCTTCCAGGGTGTTCGCTGTTGGATGCATAAGCACAAAGGCGCCCGGCTTCAGATTTTTCATAACCCGGTTCATAATTTTCTGGGTATCCTTATCCCGCCAGTCTATGGTGTCTATGCTCCACATAATGGTTTTATACCCCAGGGAACGCGCAATTTTAAGCGTATCCTTATTAAAATCCCCCGCGGGCGGAGCATAAAGCTTGGGCTTAACGCCGGTAATCTCGGTTATAATGGTATCAGTCGTTGATATCTCTTTTCGCGTCTCGTCACTTGAAATACGGGTGGGCAGTTTATGGTTATAGCCGTGATTGCCTATTTCGTGGCCGTCCTGCTGCATATTCTTTATAAGCTGAGCGTTATCCTTGGCCCAGATACCCCCTAAAAAGAAAGTCACCTTTATACCTTCCTGTTTAAACAAATCCAGATAGGGCTGAACATATTCTGTACCCCAATATACGTTTACCATAAAGGCTACCACTTTTTCTTCGGTTTCAATATTATATATCGCCGATTCATCCCCCGAAAAGACCGAAACGGCGCTCGGCCCCGCAAAGGCCGCTACAGCCAGCAGCACTAAAACCGCCGCCAGGACGGTATTGACAGTAAGTACCTCCTTAAGCTTCTGCTTCATAAGCGCATCTACCCCTTTCTGCTAGAGTATATGCGCCTTCCCGCTGAATATTCAGCTTTTAATAAACAAAAGCCACGGAATACAGCCTGTATCCTGCGCGGCCTTTCTTTGATCCTAAAGCGTTCATCCCGTCAGCTTGGGACAGGTATTGCGGCAAAATAAACGGTTCAGCCGCCCGGCGCGCCGCTTCCCTGCATAATTTGGGCCTGGCACCTAAGCCATACCTTCCGTTCAAATTACTGTCCTAATATTTCCAGCGCCTTTTGCAGCTGAGTATCCTCCTGGTCCGTCATGTAATAAGGGCGGCTCTCCTGGCCGTCGGGCAGAGCTACTTCGTATTCAGGCGTAAGGCCTATTTCGTGTATGCATTCCCCGCTGGGCAGATAGTATTTAGCCGTAGTCAGCTTAAACGCGCCTTCATTGTCCAGCGTATAGGTAGTCTGCATAATGCCTTTGCCAAACGTCTTTGTCCCCACCAGTAC
>OLIW01002082.1_pt1 | contig 15732 bp, 11 predicted proteins | sample 1601321 | NCBI WGS metagenome assembly OLIW01 (sample SAMEA2452114, study PRJEB22498) | human gut metagenome | reverse complement strand
GTGCGCAGGGCACCACTTTTACTTCAAAATGCCTTGGCACGAAGGCGCAACTCGCAAGGACTACCGCATTTTGTGCGACGCAAAAAAGGCCTTTAAAATAGAAAGCTGTGGCGTTTTAAGAGAAGTTGAGGCAAAATTCCCCGCAGACTTTTCAGACCCGGATATTTGGAATAGGATAAATTGCAAGCTAAAGACAAACATAGTTAAGTTCGGCCCAAAGAACGGCGAGGAGGATATAACTCTAAAAGTCGGCGATTCTCCAAAACCGGAGGCCTGGACTAGCGTTGTAACTTGGTCTGAATCGGACGATAGCCCATATTATTGCGTCGAGCCTTGGATGGGCGCTCCCAATGCCGCAGAGCACAAGGGCGGTTTGCATTTTGTAAAGCCCGGCGAAACTCAGCGCTTTTCCGTGCAAATTTCCATTTTTTAATTTGCGCTTTTGTTTTTTTTAACTTTCAAAATCCTCCGCTTAGATTTTCAATTTTTTTAGGCGCTTCGAAAGATTATTTCGGGGCGCTTTTTTATCGCCTTGCAAAGCTAGTAATTTTTTCAGTCAAGGAAGCGCTTGCAAATAAAAACACCTTGCAGGCTTAATTTTCAATCGCGGATTTAATCTGAATTTATGGACATGGCGCTGCTTCTATTTTGTTTGCTAGTTAACTTCTCTTTTTACGTCTAGAAAGGCTTAGTTCCCTATTCCGCTTGGTCTTCCAGAAAAGAGGCGTATATTTTCCGAATTGTAAGGACAAAAAAAAGAGGCGCGAATTTTCGCGCCTCCCATCAAACTATATTGAAGTTTTATGCTTTGTTAATTGCAAGGGCTTACATCATGCCGCCCATGCCGCCCATCATAGAGGGATCCATTGCCGGAGCCTTCTTCTCTTCGGGCTTGTCGGCAATCATGCACTCTGTAGTGAGTAGCAAACCTGCAACTGAACCTGCATTCTGCAAAGCTGTGCGTGTCACCTTTGTAGGATCTACAACGCCCGCCTTGAACAAGTCTTCAAACTGGCCGGTAGCTACATTGTAGCCCATGCCGCCCTTGCTCTTTAGAACTTCCTTTACAACCAAAGCGCCTTCCTCACCGGCGTTTGCGCACAACTGGCGCAAGGGAGCCTCAATAGCGCGGCGAACAATCTGAGCGCCAACCGCTTCGTCGCCCGTCAGAACTTCCTGCAAAGCGTCGATAGCCTTTGCCGTGCGCAACAATGCAACGGAACCGCCCGCGCTTATGCCTTCTTCAACTGCAGCTCTTGTAGCGTGCAGAGCGTCGTCAACGCGCATCTTCTTTTCCTTCATTTCAGGCTCAGTAGCGGCACCTACGTTGATTACTGCAACGCCGCCTGCCATCTTTGCCAAGCGCTCCTGCAACTTTTCGCGGTCGTAGTCGGAAGTCGTTTCCTCAATCGCTCTGCGGATCTGCTTTACGCGAGCCTGAATGTCGGAGGACTTGCCGCCGCCTTCAACGATTGTCGTATTTTCCTTGGAAACTGTTATGCGCTTTGCCTTGCCCAAGTCTGCCAACTGAACATTCTCAAGCTTTATGCCCAAGTCCTCAGTGATGCACCTGCCGCCTGTAAGGATTGCGATATCCTCAAGCATTGCCTTGCGGCGATCGCCAAAGCCCGGAGCTTTTACTGCGCAGACATTCAAAGTTCCACGCAAGCGGTTTACAACCAGGGCTGCCAAAGCTTCGCCCTCGACGTCTTCGGCAATGATCATCAAAGGTTTGCCGGTCTTAGCTACAGCCTGCAATATCGGCAACAAGTCGGAGAGGCTTGAAATCTTCTTTTCGTGTATCAATACGTAAGTGTCTTCCAAGACGGCTTCCATCGTGTCTGCACTTGTGACAAAGTAGGGCGATAGATAGCCCTTGTCAAACTGCATACCTTCGACGACGTCCAATGTAGTCTCGATTGACTTTGCCTCTTCTACCGTGATTGTGCCGTCCTTGCCAACCTTGTCCATAGCTTCTGCTATAATATTGCCGATTTCAGCGTCCCAGTTTGCAGAAACTGTGGCAACTTGGCGGATTTCCTCGCGGTCCTTTACGTTCTTAGAGTTCTTTGCAAGCTCCTTAACGGCAGCCTCGATAGCCTTGTCTATGCCGCGCTTTAGGAAAATCGGGTTGGACCCGGCCGCTACGTTTCTCAAGCCTTCCTTGTAGATTGCCTCGGCAAGGACTGTTGCAGTTGTCGTACCGTCGCCGGCATTGTCGGCAGTGCGAGACGCAACTTCGCGAACCATCTGGGCTCCCATATTCTCATAGGGATTTTCAAGTTCGATTTCCTTTGCAACCGTAACGCCGTCCTTTGTTACCAAAGGTGCGCCAAATTTCTTGTCGATTAGAACGTTTCTGCCCTTCGGACCCAATGTCGCCTTTACGGCCTTGGCCAAAGTTTCTACGCCCTTTAAAATTCTTTTGCGTGCTGCTTCGTCAAATATAAGTTGTTTAGCCATATTTTATAATGCTCCTTTTAAATTGTTTTACTTTAGGATTGCCAAGATGTCGTCCTCGCGCAAGAGCGTGAACTTCTCTTCGCCAACCTTTACTTCAGTACCGCCATACTTTGCAATTAACACTCTATCGCCAACCTTGACGTCAAAGCTCGAGCGCTTTCCGTTTTCGTCGGTCCTGCCTGTTCCAAGTGCAATTACCTCAGCTTCCTGTGACTTTTCCTTAGCGGCATCGGGAATGATGATGCCCCCCTTGATTTGCTCTTTCTCCTCGATCTGCTTTACCAATACGCGATCGCCTAGAGGTTGTATGTTTGTCTTTGCCATAATTGTTATTTCTCGATTCTTTGTTCTTTTAAAAATTCTTTAAAGGTAAAGGAAAAATCCCCCGCTTACAAAGCTTTTTTTTTAGCTTTGTAAATCGGGAGACTCAAAACCATTACTTATTCTCGTCTTTTTTCTCGTCGTCAACTACTTCGAAGTCGGCGTCAACTACGTCGTCCTTCTTAGGGGCTGAACCTGCGGCTGAATCCGAACTCTGGCTCTGGGTCGAGGTGTTTGCAGCCTGGCTTGCAGCCTGGAAAGCCGCCGCATTCTCCTGGAAGAGCTTCGTGAGCTTTTCAGTTTCGGCCTTGGCCTCGTCCTTAGTGATATCGGACTTTTCGAGAAGTTTGCGCGCATCTTTTACTGCATCTTCAAGCTTTGCCTTTACTGATGCGTCAAGCTTGTCGCCGGCGTCCTTTACCTGCTTTTCAATCTGGTAGGAGATATTGTCTAGCTCATTCTTAGCTTCAACTGTCTCCTTGATTCGCTGGTCTTCTGCAGCATTGAGTTCAGCTTCCTTCTTCATGCGCTCAACGTCTTCTTTGCTCAAGCCGCTGGAGCCCGTGATGGATATCTGCTGTTCCTTGCCAGTGCCCTTATCTTTAGCGCTTACATGCAAGATGCCGTTTGCGTCTATATCAAATGTAACTTCGATTTGCGGGAGTCCGCGCGGAGCGGGAGCTATTCCGTCGAGCCTGAAGTTGCCGAGCATCTTGTTGTCTTTTGCCATTGGGCGCTCGCCCTGCAAAATCTTAATGTCAACAGCCGTCTGATTGTCGGCGTATGTGGAGAAGATCTGCGTGGCCTTCTTAGGAATCGTCGTATTTCTCTCAATCATCGGAGTCGATACGCCGCCTGCGGTTTCAATTGAAAGGGTAAGCGGAGTTACGTCGAGAAGCAGTACGTCGCGCACATCGCCCTGCAGCACGCCGCCCTGAATTGCAGCACCTCTTGCGACAACCTCGTCCGGATTTACACCCTGATGGGGCTTCTTGCCTGCGAGCTTTTGTGCAAGTTCCACAACCGCCGGCATACGAGTCATACCACCTACGAGGACAAGCTCGTTTATGTTTGCGGCGGTTATTCCCGCGTCTTTCAAGCAAGCTTCAAAGGGCTTTACTGTTCTGTCTAACAAGTGCTGTGTCAGCTGTTCCAACTTTGCGCGTGTGAGAACCACATTCAAGTGTTTCGGACCGCTTGCGTCTGCCGTTATGAAGGGCAGGTTGATGTCGGTCTGCTGAGATGTTGAAAGGGCGATTTTTGCCTTTTCAGCCTCTTCGCGCAAACGCTGAAGTGCCATAGGATCATTCTTTAGATCTATGCCGTTTTCCTTTTTGAAGGAATCAACGAGCCAATCAATAATTGCCGCGTCCCAATTGTCGCCGCCGAGTTGAGTATCGCCGTTAGTGGCCTTTACTTCAAATACGCCGTCGCCGATTTCAAGGACTGAAATATCAAACGTACCACCGCCCAAGTCGTAAACGGCTATAGTTTCGTCCGACTTCTTGTCGAGGCCATAGGCCAAAGAAGCCGCCGTAGGTTCGTTTATTATACGCAAGACTTCCAAACCCGCTATCGTGCCTGCGTCCTTTGTAGCTTGGCGCTGGGCATCGTTAAAGTAGGCGGGAACCGTGATAACCGCCTTGGTGACCTTTTCGCCCAAGTAGGTCTCGGCATCTGCCTTCAACTGCTGAAGCACCATGGCCGAAATCTGCTCCGGAGTAAACCTTTGAACTTTACCGTTTACCTCGCACTCAATAACGACACCATCATTGTCTCCCTTTATAATTTTATAGGGGAAGTTTTTGATCTCGTTTTGAACTTCGCTAAATTTGCGACCAATGAAACGCTTTACTGAATAAATTGTGTTCTTCGGATTGGTGACAGCCTGACGCTTTGCAGATTGACCTACCAATCTTTCACCTGTTTTTGAAAAAGCGACTACCGAAGGAGTCGTTCGCGCACCTTCTCTGTTAGGGATTACGACACTTTCGCCGCCTTCCATAACAGCCATGCAAGAATTTGTTGTACCTAAGTCAATACCTAATATTTTACTCATATGCCTTCCTATCAGCACGCCTTGTGCCAGTATTTTTTAGACGCGCAATTTGCTTTTGGTTTTTGTTCGTTATATTCCTGTTTTTTAGTAAGTTAAGTATCTTTTTTGCCCTGCTTAAGCGGGCTTTGGCTCAAGCTTTGCCTTGCGCAAGCCGCGCCTTAGTGTGACATTTTGACCCACTGGGCCAAATTCTGTCCCAACTTTAGGCATATTGCATATATCGTAATATATAACTTGCACTATAGCACAATGTTGCTTTGGTCATCTTGCATTTACTAAAATCTTCTTTTTATTTTCTCATTTGCGTTAAATCCGACACCTTCGACTTCTGCGACTTGCCAGAATTTTGAAGTTTCAAGCTTGCAGGTACCTTGCCTTGGGCTTCATTTTGCACCTTCAAATAAAAATAGAAAAGGGCAGCTCAAAGAGAGATGCCCTTGAAGTTGATTGTAACTGGAAATTGGCTATTTCTTTCGCCTGTAAAAGGCTAAGACGAGCGATAGTGCTCCGGCTAAAGCTGCGCAAGCGGACGGTTCCGGCACAAAGCTATATGCAGAAAGCCCAAATTCTCCACCCGTCACATAAAATTGGAAAGAGTCTTCAAGCCCTTCTCCATCGTAAACAAAAAGACCATTTTCATCGGCTGCAACCTCAACTATTTTACCTGAACTTGTCTTTACATAGACTTTTGTAATTATACCCTCCAGCGAGGCTTGGTTGGCGGATATGAGGGCGTAAGTATCGTCAGCAAGGCTTGTATTCATAGCGCTAAAATCCACCATAAAGCCCAGATACTCGGCTTCAGCATTTATGCCGTTTGAAGATGTGAGGCTAATTAGCGGACTGTCTGCCTGTAGAGAGGAATCTATATCAAACTTTATCCACGAGCCGCTCATAGAGCCAGTTTCGGTATCTATTTGAGCCTTAGCATTAATTTCCGCCGATGTTGCCGTAATCATAGAAGCTCTTATGTTGCTATTTGAATCTACATTAACTAGCACTAGCGACTTGTCGTCAGAGCTTTCGCGCATTATAAACTTCAATTCCTGCACTGCCATAGTGCTGCCATTCTTTGCTTCGACAAGAGCCTTTGAATTTGCGGTGGTAGTGCGCACAACGAACAATTGTTCGCCACTGAAGCTACCGCTGTTTAGCTCAAGTTTCACGAGCCCTCCCTCAAGCGTAGTTGATAGGTAATTGCCGCGTACGGAAGATTCCATAGAGCTGCCGTTAGTTATACTCAGAGTATTGCTCAAAACATTTTCATCGTTCGTCAGAAATAGTCTTCCCTGAGCGCCGGTAAATACAAACTTTGAATTTTCATCGAGCGTCATGTTAAGCGGTATCCAATTCTCGCCGGCCATTGTGGCGGTAATTGAACTATTTTTAAATGTCAGATTTTGAAAAAATCCGTTTCTCCAGCCCGATGCATTGGATTGTATATTTACTGTAGCGTTTGCGATTTCTGAATTTCTGATATTTATGCCACCTGTATCTGAACTTAGCGTTATTAAACTGCTTCCAATATTGTCGCATTTCCGGTGAAGCTTAGGTTTGTGAGGTTTATAGTCCCGTCGCTTGTTGATATGTTTATCTTGCTAGTTCCGCTTGCCGTTAAAGTATCGACATTTGCAGACTGCAGGGAATCTAGGGCAGAGACCTCTAATTGTGAGTCCGTCAAACTTAAATTGTTAACGTTTGCAGAGCCTCCTAGGGCGGATACTTTAGCTACAGCGTTGCCTGAGAGTTCTGTATCTTCCAAAGTCGCGCTGCCTCCGCTTGAGCCTTCTGAGATACTCGTAGTAACATTTATTGTACCCTCGTTTTGAGCGCTTAGTCCCTTTACGCTTATTGCGCCGCCATTACTATTAAAACTCGCACTTCCTCCATTTACATCGAAAGACGATATTGTGGAAGAGGATATTCCGAAGGTACCGGAGGCATCTAAAACTGTGAAAGTGCCGCCGTTATTTACACTGACTTTTGCGGATTGCAAATCCGTAAAAAGAGCTCCGGCTTCGCTTTGAGTTGTGCCGGTAAGTGTTAAAGATCCATCTATTATAAACTCCGTGGTGTATAGCGTTTCAAAGCGGGGAACTAAGCCTGTGACTTCAACTTTTGTATTGCTATCAATCAAAAGTCCCGTGACCGGGCCAGACTGTGTTCCATAGTAAATTAATACTTTGTTTTCATCGCTCGGCAAAATACCTATTCCTGGAATTTGGCCGTCCTCTACCCATGGACCGGAAGAACCGCCTGCAGAGGCCCAAAGGGCTTCATTTCAGTTTATTGTTCCGGATTGACCGCTATTGTATCTTGGTATAAGCCACGTCTCCTCCTGTGCGCTTGCAAGTTGTGCAGCTTGGAGTGAAGCCATGAGCACACAAAAGCCGCTATTAGCTTTTTATTTATTTTTTGCATTTTTTATCCTTGGTGAATGTTAGAGATTTAATCAAACGTTTGCGTAATTAGGTTTTTACTTAGAAGCTTTCAATATTTTTTAAATGTTACAGTAAATTATAAAATAATGTATTACAGTAATGCCAATACTTTTTATAAGTTTGAAGGCTATGGAGCTGCTATTTTTAGACAGGGTGTTGGGGGATTTTGTCCGCTTAGTTTGTTATTGGGGGGTAGTGTGCGATTTTCGAGGCTTTTCAAATTTCGAGAACTCCTAAAAAAAACAGTTAGAGAGATTTTTTTCTTGATTAAATAAAATATTTTCATTTCATAGGTGCTTTTAATTCGGCGTGGTAGCCAAGTGGTAAGGCAAGGCTCTGCAAAAGCTTTATGCGTCGGTTCGATTCCGACCCACGCCTCCAATTTTAAGCCCCTAAGACTTCAGGGGCTTTTTTGTTGTAGGGAAAAGCCTTTGTTGGCGATATACTGCCTTTTTTGTATTTGACTCAGATGTCCTCTTTGGGGCTTTTAGTACAAGTAAGAAAAATGCCTTGCGCTTGTTGGGAAAATTAAAAAATGCCCATTCCCTAAGCTTTGGTATTTGGACAAGCGTACAGAATCGCCTTACTTATCTTTATCCGGCAGCTGCTTATATTTGCTTTCTGCTTACAGGTTCCCAGAGTAGACCAAAAAATATCGAGGGGATTAGGAGCGCGAAAACCGCGCACAAGTAACTGATTGGAAGCTCATGCGACTCCGTGCGCGATGCTTGCAAAACTCCGAAGTTGCAGACTAAAATTACACTCGAAACTGAAGTCGATATAATCGTCGCGGCGTCCAAGACAGAAAAACGCCTTACAACACTCGCTCTAAGCTTTTTAAATTTGGAGAATTTAGAGTCAAAAAATCTTGAAAGCCCCGAATTGTAAAGCGAGGGAAAACGACCGCACAAGCCTATGAGAATATAGAGAAAGGCCGATATGCCGGCCGAGAATATAAGCATAAAGCTTTTGAAGGACTTAACGTCCATATAGCCGTTTGGCTTTCCGTCCAAACCCCAATGGGTCGCGATTTTTCCGCTCTCGGGAAGGGCGCTTAGAATCAGGTAGTTTGTAAAAAATACCGCAAGTAATGCCACAAGGAAAAATAAGATGCTTTTCCGTCTAAGCGAGCTTGGGTTGGCAATTCCGCCAAAATAATTGCTCTCTTCTGATTGTTTAGTTCTCATTCTTTTGCTCCTAAGTGTTCGGTGCGAGACTCTACAAAAGTTAAAAAATCTGGGTCAATACCAAAGCATGCAGATAAACATGCGTAATCTAAGAGCGATACGAAGCGCACGTCCAAAACCTAACTGTATATTGCACTTTACCGTTTCCCGGAAGATTGTAAGGCGTTATGATTATTTTTACATTTCCAACTCCAATTTTTGCGGCTAAAATAAATATTTCTTCAATAGCTTCCTCGCAACCGGAATGTACCCGACTGCATTTTCTCGACCATGAATCATAATGTCGCCACCAAGATTTTTTTAATCTCGTCCGTCTCGCCCCGCTATTTCTATATCAAACTTGTTTGGATAGTTAACGCGTAAAGCTAAGTGAAATCTAATATCTGGATTCAAACTTTACACTTCGTAAATTCCCTCATGCGTCTGCTTTCCACCGATTTTAACTTAGACCAAGCTTAGCGCTGACTTTTTTAATAGGATAAGTTTTAATTAAGGAACAGCTTTTATCAGACTTCTTCTTTCCGTAAATCATTAGAGACTTTCCGCTATTATCGACAATTAGCAAAAGTTCTTTCGTATAGCCATTTTTTAGCGCATAAGACCATCTGTAATTTACAAATTCCGTAAGACTCGCGCTTCATATTTTGCTACAGCCTCCTCAACAGTTTACATCCAAAAGACAATGGGATGAACAAAGTCTATTTTAGTTTTTACGTTATTGCTTTCTAACGCAAAATAAATATTTACAGAAAAAGTTAAAACTATAAAAAACCAAAATAGTTTTGAAAATTTAAAATTTAGTTTTCTCATATTATAAATTCTTTTTTATGAAGGTTATTAGGTTTATTTAAATGAACAAGAAGAATTATCACCGATAGATGGTAGTCAGTCCGATATCAATACTGATTCAAAAGAATCCTACGGACGACGGTTCTCGTATCAAGATGATAATCCCCTTGAGGGGTGGAATCGGGAGAGTTACCAGTACTGCCTAAGCCAACTGCTAACGTCCTAAACGGCAACTCATCCCGATTCCTTTTTTAGAAACGTTCGGTGTTCTAAAGAACTCACTTGTCAAAACAAGCACCACGAACGTTCTAAATAGAAGATATTTCCGATGGGGAACTCCCTCAATTTGAGTGCTCTCCCATACGTCCGAAACTGTATCAGCATATATCTCCTAAAAATTAAAAATTGCGAAAGCATTTCACAATGTAAAGAGAAGATCTTTCACTACGCAAGGATAGAGCTTCAATTGCATTACCTCGAGTAGGTTGAATATAAACAATCTTATATATCCCTTATTTTAGAAGTTGGACTTCAATTGTTTAGCCCCTAAAATTGGAAAGACCGCGTTAAAAGTCTTAATATTTAGCTAAAATATGACTTTATTGCTTTTGTTTTAGTTTGTCGCAAAATCCAACCTTTTATATCTTCGTTTTTGCGTATTTTTTCAATTCCGTCATGCGATATGCAACAATTCAATAAATCTGGATTTTCAACGATAGCTACTGCCCATTCGCGAGCAGCAAATTTAGAAATTTCGCTTTTGAATTCTTCAACTCGCGAAGGATTTTTTATAATCAAGTATAGAATTCCATAAAGGTAATTCTTTGCTAAATCTTCAAAAATTGGGCGATACGATTCATTGTTATAGTTGACATAATCGCATAGGTCTTTCCAATCGTAATATGAAAACTTTTCAATAATTTTTGTTTCCTTAACCTTTTTGATAAATTTTGGTTGGTCATACAAAAGTCTAATCCAATCTCGAATTGTAAACTTTTCCCAGCCATTTACCATGTCGCACTTGTTTTCAAACTGTGGTTGATTGGCTAATAGCATAGCCCAATCCTCGCCTTCGGAAAAGAACTCGCCTTCGTTGAGTTTTTCCCAATGATTTAGTTCATCTAACTTTTCGGAAAATTGCGGCTGTTCGCACAATAACCTCGCCCAAGCAGTTCCCCACATTTTATCCCAAGAATAATACTTCTCAAAATATGGCAATAGTTGAGGTTGTTCGGATAGAATCCACGACCAAGAATCAGCGTCAAAGCAGATAATATTTTCGTAAGGTACTTCTTCAATTCTTTCGGGATAATCTATTAGAATGTCGTCCCAATATATAATTTTATCATTATTATTCATGCGCGTTTCTAATCGTCTTATTTAAAATAATCGTCTGGATTAAAACCATCTATGTATTCTTTCGCCCCATATTCTTTTAACAGTTTTTCCATCGCCAATAAACGTTCATTGGCTTTACCATCTTCCATTTCTTCAAATGATATACGCTCTAAAACCATTCTTAACACATCGGAATTCACATACCATTTCCATGGCTCATCGATAAGACTTGTGTTATGGTTTGGGTTGGCTCCATTTTTTAACAAGAATTCCATAATCTCCGGAACTTCTGGAAAATATGTTTCAGTCAAAGCGTTTTGCACGTCCGCGCCAAAGTAATCAATGTCCGCACCATTTTCTAAAAGTAATGCCAAGATATCATTGCGCAAGTCTATTTCATTTTTTATTTCTTCTTGGGTTTTATCCCTGTATTTGCCATTAGATAAATTTTCATAATAAAAGAAATCCTGAACACAGACATTCATAGGAGTATTTCCGTATTTATCGAATCCGTTGGGATCCGCTCCTTCCTCTAACGCTTTTTTTACACTTATAATATCAAGTGCTTTACAGGCTTTATGTAACGCGATTGTCGCGGTATCATTTGGGTTATAGTAGTTCATCTTCCTGTAATGAACCAAAGATAAAATTCGGGGCGATATTTCCACGAATAAATCTTTAATTTCATTCCACGAATAAGTTTTCTTTTTCGATGAAAATTTATAATCAGATAAGTCTGGAGAATGCCCATGCCAGTCGCATATATCAGTTCTATCAACAATGTATGATATTCTTATCTCTTCTTTCCCGTAAAAATATTTATTTAAAAGAGTTTCATTTCTGCGTATGACATTTTCCGAAACAAAAATTTTTTTAGAGTCCGCGACTTCTTTGAGAACTTTCCAAAAACGCGCTACTGCCGATTTAAAGTCGGTATTTCGATTTCCCTCAAAGTTTATAAAATTGAAGCCACGTTCGTCATCTTTACCTCTTTCCCATTTAGGCGATCCGAAAGGATAATAACTTCTTATTTCTTCCGATAGTTTGAATAACGCTTCTTGCCAAACTTGGGTCGCGTAATAAAAGCGCAATGTCATATGTTGAAAACGGCTAATCCCAAAGCCGCACCATACCGTGACTTGAGAAGTGGCATTTAAAACAATAGGCGAATATCCGCAATCGTAAGTAGCGCGAATATTATTAGCGAGTTTAAATTCCTCTCGTGTAAAAAGTTCGTCAAAACATTTCATATATATTAACCTTTTTTTATTTAATTATGATTTTTTTAAGGATTCGAGATAAGCCCCGCCGTTTGGGTAATTTCTCAGCAGATTTTTGAAGAACGCTGTTTATTCTTCTGCTTCGATTTCGTCCATAAATATTAGTTTCCAGTCAAAGACCGAGTAGTCTTCAATTACATTCATTTCTCGCGCTTTGGGGATAAAATTCGGCTAATTCACGATAGGATGAATCCAATCTAAATCGTCAAATAAACGCCACCATTGTGTAAATTGCATCTACTCGCAGACTGTGGTTGAAATGCCAGGAGAAGTGACCAACGGCACAGGAAGAAGAGTAGTCGTCTTCGTTGAGTTTTTTCCAGTGAATTAGCTCATCTAAGTTTGCGGAAAATTGCGGCTGTTCGCACAACAAATCCGCCCAAGCCATACCCGTCATTTTGTTCCAAGCAAAGTGTTTTTCAAAATACGGTAATAATTGCGTTTGAACGCAAAGAATAGTACTCCAATCTTCGGCTTCGAAAACTTCTAAAGTCTCAGGTGGAATTTCTTTTATTTTTTTCGGGGTTATCGCATATATCTAGCGCTAAACCACCATAGGATTTGTTTTTATTTTCGCTCATTAAATTGACTAAAGACAACCGCATTATTTTCGGGGTCGTAGTAATATCGTGGAGACTTTCTGATAGGCAAAACATCGTACCCTAACAATTCTAATTGGCGTTCCATTAGACTATCTAAAAGTTCATGAGAGTAATCGGGTTGAAATCCATTCATATCAACTATACTTTCAGCCGCTTTCTTGAATTGTTCGGGTGTCAACGCCTTGTCTAAGCAATCAATATCTATAAAATGGAGTTCAGAATTTTCAACCGTATCCATAAATATAGTTACACTTTTTTCTCCTTCATCTTTTATAGAATTTATCTTATCCCATTTTAATTTCTCTGAATTTTTCATTATAGACTCCTCTATGACGACGCTTTGAAATTATATACTGGCACGATTCTGTCGGTAATTTCCACGGTTTCGCCCAAGTACTTTTCAACTTCTCGCATTGGTTTGTATGCCATTGGCGATTCGTCCAAATTACATTCGCAAACGCAGGTGCTCCATATGCCGTCCATCTCTCGCTTAAAGTCGTTCATTTGTAGTTTTTCAAATGCCTCCTTGCGCGAGAGCACGCGCCCAGCCCCGTGTGGAGCGGAGTAATTCCAATCTGGATTTCCCTTGCCAACGCCTATGAGCGAGCCGTCGCGCATATTCATTGGTATCATTACGCGCTCTCCAGCCTTCGCGGAAATCGCTCCCTTGCGTATCATGTATTCGCCGTTATCTAAAAACTCGATATAGTTGTGATAGGTAAAAATGCTATCAACAATATTCCAATTCATAGTATCGCAAACTTCCGAAAGTATTACATTATGATTCGTTAAAGCAAAGTCGTGTGCGACTTTAACGTGCTTTACATAGGCTTCAAGCTCGTTACCTTCAATGTAACGAAGTGGTATGGGAATGTTCTCGTCTTTTACCGAGCGCTTTTGGTGAAAGTTGCAAACCCTCAAACCGAAGTTGCGAGATCCACAGTGAATTGAAAACCAAAACGAGCCCGAAGAATCTCTGTTGACTTCAAGGAAGTGATTTCCACTGCCGAGCGATCCTATGGAAAGCAAATCGCGATTCGCCATTTTTTCGTCATCGCCAATTTCGAAATTGGCTTCTATTACTCTCTCGCGAAGCTCATCGCTTACAAGCTCCGATATATTTTTTCTGATACCAACGCCATGTGGAAGTTTGTAATGTAAAAATTTGTCTAACTTTGTGAAGTCGATGGAATCAGTATCTAGTTTATAGGCACTTATACTACAAGATATGTCAACGCCTACAAGGTTAGGAATAATCTTGTTTTTTAAATTCGCGGTAAAACCAATAACACAACCCTTACCAGCGTGACTATCTGGCATTATGCGAATTTTAGAATCCTTGAAAATTTCTTGCGAGCAGAGCGTTTCAATCTGCTCTATAGAATGTTCGTCAAGCTCGTCTAACTTCGCTATAGCCGTGTTGTACCTTCCATGTATTTCCATATCGATTAGTTTTTGTTCACGCTAATTTTATAGCGGAAAAAAAATATATCAATATGGAATATCGCAAGTAGCTTAACTTTATAGTTAAGTATTTTTTTCATATTTTTGCCTTGATAAAAAAACTTTTGCGATTCTAATAATCTCTAGTTTTCGCAGGGTTGTGCTAACTAATAAAACAACGCCGGCTATAAAACAAGCGTCTTATTACTTATGAGCCTCTTTTGATAATGAGGAAATCAGAATAAGACGCTTGTCCTTTTTTATGACGCTATTATACGCCAAGTTCCTTAACAAAATAATCAATAAGAGGCTTTACGGAGGGACGCACAGCTACTAAACGCGGATTCCACGCTAAGACTATGTCGCGTTCAAGTATCTTAAAAAATGACGGTTGAATTTTAACAATGCCAGATGGCAAGGTGTTTTCGCACATTTCGGGAAGTATCGCCATATAAGCTTTTGTTTTCATCACTTCAGCTGCAAACGGGAACGACTGCGTTTCTAAGGTAATCTTAAAATCGATTCCATTTGAAGCGCACGCATTCTTGAGCATATTGGCGAAAGACGAATCTAAGGACAACGTGGCGCATGGGATATTCTTTAGGCAAAGCTTGTAATCCTTTGCGAATTTTTTATCCAAGAGATTTTTTGGAATATACATCGCGTATCGTACGCGCGACAATGTTTTGTATTTCAGTACGTCAGCGGTTATTAAGTTTCTGCGGAGTATCCCAAAATCAATCTCCATTTTGTAGAGCATTTCTGCGACTTCGTTGTTTCGAAGATTTCTCAAAGTAAAAAGCCAAGGCTTGTTCTCTTTGGCAATTTTTGAGAGGACGGGAGAGACTATCCAATTATGTATGCTATCACCTGCGCCAATCACAAATTTTCTTGGAATATTTTTTGAGTTTGTGCGAAACTCACTCAACGCTGAAAAATATTCTCGCGTGAGATTTACCAATTCTTCGCCAGCTGTTGAGAGAGTAATGCCTTTGCCTTTTTTACGAGTTAATTGAACTCCAAAGAATTCTTCTAATTCTTTTATTTGGCGTGAATATAGACTTTGGCGGGCAGGGTCGCCATGAACCGCCTTTGAAATTCCGCCAGCTTCCGCGACCTCAATAAGCGACTTTAGCCTATCGAGCGAAAGCCCGCGCTCCGCAAATAAATTCTTTAACATATCAATTAGTAATGTTTGTGTTGTTTTAAGAAAAACAATACTTAACTATAAAGTCAAGCTACTTGTAGAATTGTATATTGTTCGAATTTTAATTTGTGATATAGACGAAAGAAAGATTACCTTTTTTATGTGTCGTTCTCGGAATTGAACCAACGGACACTTTATTAAAGGCTTATCTTTCGCTTTGCTGAAAGTTTATAAAAACCTGAACCTTTTTATTTTTAACAAAGCGATCTTGTTCTTTTAGAGTCGATGAAAATTGCCAAGAATAGACGTTGATTTTAACTAATCAAAGATATCGCCAACACTGGATTCGGTTTCGGGCGACCGAAGTCCCGAATAATTCCCCTCGCGGTCTTGAAGTTATAGCGAGTATTTGGTTATTCCGTATTCCAAAAAGTCGGAACTTTACTCAACTTAGAGGGCTTTCATGTTTTCTTAGTAAATGTTTGCGGAAACGCGCCGAGTTTTCACCTTGATGATTCCGTTTTAAGGGAGGCAAGTAAAGCCGAGGAGCCTTAAAGCCTGAAAGGCCTCACTTTCTCTTTTATAAAACGCGAATTAAAATCTCCAGTAAAAGCTAAAGGAGTTAGACAAGCGGCTTAGGGAATGTAGAGTAGATGTTTTTC
>OLIW01002074.1_pt1 | contig 15820 bp, 10 predicted proteins | sample 1601321 | NCBI WGS metagenome assembly OLIW01 (sample SAMEA2452114, study PRJEB22498) | human gut metagenome | reverse complement strand
AGGTCAGCTTCCTACCATCTATAAGTATCTCACCGGATGTAGGTGGGAAGAACCCAAGCATCAGGTTAAAGAGAGTCGATTTTCCCGAACCGCTTGCTCCGCGTATACCGATACGTTCACCACGACTGACAACCAGATCTAAACCACTGAAAAGTGCATGTCCATCGGGAAATGCAAATTCCAACCCGCGCAATTCAAGGGTATGCTTGAAATCAAAAGGAAGCTCACTTGACAGGCTTTCTTGTAGTTCATCGTTCACAACAGCTATGCCTTCTTCCACCACTGTTATAGTATGCGAAGCATTTTGAAGTGTCACCCAACTGTTCAATACGGCTCTCACGGCAGGTATCAGCCTGAAAGCTGCTACCGCAAACACACCGCTCACCAATCCCAGATCACCGCTTCCGGTACCGATCAATAGGGCAAGCCCACCCACTACTGCCACTTCAGGGAGGAAGGACGGAAAAAGCTGATACACTTCCATTCGCAGACGGTTACGGACAATGAATTCCATACCTTGTTCGAAAGAAGCAAGCGAAGTATGAAAAGCCCGGGCTATTTCCAACTCGGAGTATCCCCGGAAAGCTTCCACCACCGTGCGGCTCTGCTTGCGGCGTCCTTCCAACTCCTCCATGCCATAGCGTCGTAAACGCTTCCGTACCAAACCCACATACAGACCGGCCAGAGGCAGAAAAGACGCACAAAGCAAAAATCCGGCAAGCGGTTCCCAGGCGATAAGTGCCGACACCATCAGCAGTACCAACACCGCTTCTCCCGCCATGCGAAAAATAGGGGCTAACACTCCCAAACAGAACATATAGCAGACATAATTTACTTCATGCCCCAATTGCACACTGCTCTTCCCTTTCAGGAAAAGTAATCCGCGATGATAATAATTAGTAAACATCCGTCTACTAAAGTCGTGATATATTTCCAATTGATAGCTGCTTTGCACACGTGCCAGAAACACCACCAGGGCATTCTTCAACAATACAAACAGCAGTACAGCCCCACACAGCGCCAGCATCATGCCTCTTCCTCCATTTTGTTTCATTACTACCAGCAGTATCGGTATCAGTGCCGCTACTCCGGCAAAATCAAGGATAGCACGCAGTAAGACTGAAAAAGCTACCCATATACCCCGTCTGCGTTGCCCTTCAGGCAGCAATTGAATTATTTCTTTAATCATCGGTTTTTATTCATCTTTATCAGCTTTCATCTACTGCTTGCCGGGCATCATTCCGATCCTTTTGATGTTTCTTATAAAATCTTTCGCAAACAACACCCAACCGATGCTTCCTGCGCCACTTAGCAAAATGTACATAGCGATGACCAACCCTTTCCGGGGTTTCGAGGGACTTAGTGGAACCATTATAGGATGAATAACGGTATATACCGGAGCAACCTTCTTCACTTTTGCTTTCGCCACATGCACTAGCACTTCCGTTTGATTGTAGATGGAATAGGCTAAATCCATTTCACTTCGTAGTCTGGACAACTCGGCACGCGAAGTCAATTTCACCAATCCCTGGTTAACATCCGCATACCGGGTGTATTTTTCTTGGGCGGCATAATACTCTGCCTGTGCTTCTCTACAGAGCTTTTCGTTATATTCCAATATCCGGCGTGCCTTGCTTGTCCGGTATTCTGTCATATATGCTTTCAGGAGTGACTGTATAGTGTCCAGCACAATAGCAGCAACCTGCGGGTCCTGCATTGTGACATTTATGGTTATCGCCCTCTTTTTTTGATCTATTTCAATGCTCAACCTGGAAGCGATGGCGCCGGCTATACCGGCCTCTTCCCGGGTTATCCAGAAAGGTGCTGATTCAGTTCCTCTTTCTGTTTTTTCCGCTGTTTGTTTTTTCTTGAACAGGGACAGACACCATCCCAGCAGTCTGGAGGGTGCCGAAGTGATGGAACTCCACCACGGTGCTTTCTGGTGTTCTTTCAGGTATTGGGCAAGGGGCATTGTGGTGCTGTCTCCCTGCCTTTGTATCTCAGTGTCGAAAAGTCGGAGAAGAAAGGGAGTGGAAGTGGCAATGGAATAATAGAGGGAAGGATAAAGAGCCTCTCTCTCGATGGCTGTGGAAGAGTTCATATCACCGGTCATGCCGACCCATGCACTGATGTCCGAATAAGAACGTTTGTGGAGATCTTCATGGGCTACAAATATACTTGCCGTATATTCTTTGGGAGTGCCAAGGGCAATGATTATCCCTACAACAGCACCGATACCACAGACTTTAAGAATCAGTATCCGGGAATTCCAGACTTTTGTGACGAGTTTAAGCCAATCAATCTCCTGCTTGTCGGAGAAATCCTTTTCGTACATATATTTCGCTTAAGTTATGATATTTGTCTTAGAGTCGGTTAAAATCATTCTTTCATTTCACAGCTGATGAAATACTTGGTAAGTATCATATCTGAGCACTTATCTCAACCTACTCTGTGCGGTATATCAAAACGAGGATGTCCTTATGGGGGACACCCTCGCTTACTATTATTAAATTAACGAATGAAGGTGGTTACTTCACAGGACTTTTTATTTATTTACCCATGCTGCACCATCAGCATCTACTAAGTGAGTACCACTATCTGTTAAAGTAGCATTAGTTTTTACAACGCTATTACAAGTGATGTTATTGCTGCCGGTGACAGTCAAAGTCTGGCTTTCAGCTATTGTAATCTTGCTGATTACAGCACCTGTGGCAGTTGCTGACATTCCAGCATTAGCAGTAAATGTCAACTCTCCATACTTACCATCCGCTTGAGCTAATACTATAGCAGGTGTTCCTGTATTAAATGTGATATTCACATTCTCTGGAATAGCAGTTACATTACCAGTAGCTTCAATTTCTGTAGCACCGGCAAAATTTGTTAAGTCTGCAGCATTGGTCAAGATTTTCGGGAACTTATGAACAGTACCTTTCTTGTAATATTCAGCATTATCAATAGTGTTAGCACCATAGATAGTACCATTTCCATTATCTAAATTACCATTCACTGTAATCTTAGCTTGTGTATTCTGTTCACCACCAATAGTACCTTTGTTGGTCAATGTAGCACCACTGGCAATCTCGATTGCGAATGCCTTAACATCTGTAACAGCAGCAGCCACCTCAGGAGTACTAAGCGTGCCATTGTTAATCAATGTACCCTTTACATCAACAGCAACTTCAGACATACTTTGGTTAGGTACAATCACCTTTGCACCTGCTGCAATTGTAGCAGTAACACCTTTGGCAACTTCCAATTTCTGAATAGTCAATGTCTGATTTTCAGCTGCCTTGATAGTAGATGCACCGGTTACAGTAAAGGTTATAGTGTTCACCTCAGTAGTTGCTTTCACATTCAGGTCAGCTTGTAAGTTCAAGTCAGCAACTATCTCACTTGCAGCCAATTCACGGCTTGTGGCAGCAGAACTACCTGCATCAGCTATCAGAGACCATTCACTGCCACCAAGTGTAATGCTCATGCCACTAGCAGCCAAATAATCTCCACGGTTAGTAACGATAGCGGTTGTTGTACCACTAGAAACATTATATTCTTTACCACCAGTCAACGCAGCGTAAGTAACAGGGTTAATAACCTCTACAGTACCATTATTGTTAGTTATATTGACATTATTTGATTCACTATCTTTCTGAGCAATAATCTTACCGTTATTAGTAAAAACATCTGTAACTTTCAGAGTACCATAGTTATCAATCGTACCATTATTTATGAAACCAGTTGCATTGCTTAAAGTGCCCTTATTCACAATAGTACCCGCATTTGCACTACCCGGAAGTGTCAATGTAGCATCTTTATCTACTGTAATGTTAGCCTTAGCCTCATTTGTAAAGGCAGTAAATGTTGTTTCACCCTGCACATTTATTGTAGCCTCGCCTGCATTCTTCACATTAGGCACTGCCAGTGCTGCTGAAGACTTAAAGTTCAATGTCTTATTATTCGTCAAAATCGTTATGTCATCAATAGCTCCCACAGTCAGCGTACCATTATTAGTCAAAGAAGCAACAGTTCCAGTCTTCTGAACCTTACTGAGCGTAACAGCCGCACCTTCACCTACTACAAAGTTTACATTACTTCCCATCGTGATACCCGACAAATCAAGTTGAGCAGTAACAGCAGTCTTATCTTCTTTTCCAAAAATAAGTTTGGAACCTGTATCATCACCTGCCAATGTAAATCCAAAGGTAGGAAGACTAGTTACGTAAACAGACTTACCGGCACCGATGGCAAATGTAATATCGCGTCCTATATAAGATTCAAGATGATCTTTTACATATTGGATATAGTTATCCCAATCCGTTGTACTATTAATAGTGAACTCATACGGTTGCTCTACATTTCCTCCTGCGTTGAAGTCAAGTTCGATTGTGCTTAATGTACGAGTTTCGGAAGTAAAGTCCTGTGGATCCTTAGCTTCTGGATCAGCCGAAGGCGGAACATTAATTACCTTCTCAGTCATATTACCATTCGTAGTTTCTGCATTGATTTTCAAAGCAGTATACTTACCTCTCGGAATCAAAATCCAGAAATTCTGAGCCTTGCCATTTTCCAAAACCATACCGTCTTTAATAGACAGTTCGGCAGCACCCTTATTCGAGCCTGATACCGCATAAATACCATCGGAAGCAGCACCTTTTTGTACAATTGCCTCAATGGCTTCTTTGGCTTCAGCCATTTTTTCTGCATCGATAGCTCCGTCTGCCAATGTCAATACGTTAACATTCTGAGTACCAGCTAAAACCTTAGGATTCAACGTTCCTCCTAACACAAAATCAGTTCCACCATTAATCGTGATTTTAGTCAGCTTTGTTCCCTCCGGTGCATTCGTGAATTCTACAGGCACTTTCACCGGTGTATAGAGGTTTACAAATTCAAGTGGCAAATTGAATGTAGCGGCGGCATCCAATCCGATACCGTTATTCAAGTCCACCATAGGAGCCACCATATTCATGTATTTCACCATCTGTTGTGCAGGTGTTTTTGTATTTGTCGGGTCGTATTCCTGAGTCTGCAACGACAGAGATAATGGTTTACGATCCAGCACATCTTTGTAGCTGTTGTAGAACAGATAGATACCTTTTGTAATAGAAGAAGGGGATGCAAAATCAGAGTTTTTGCCATTGTCCTGAGCAATAAACGGGTAGTTATTGTAAATTACGTCACCGTCCACTGTTCCTGCATTTTTTTCATCCATCATTGCAGCTCCCAATCTATCCGTGCCTTTTTCCCAAAGGAACGACAGGGCATTTCCTGATTCTTCGGCACTCATACGTGTATCAACAGAGTTCCCCACTTTAGGATAGCTTGCAGAGATGACAACGTCTATTTCTCCTCTATTCTTCAATTCTTGTGAATAGTCCTTCACAAATTCTTCATTTTGGCAAGCCGTAAAAGCTACCGGCAAGCACAAAGCAAAGAGAACATTCTTTGTTTTCATATTAATTTAATTAATGTTTAATGTTATTCGATCATCTTTTTTAGTTCCACAGCTGCCATTACAGAGGAGGAAGCTCGGAGTCACCTGCACCACCAGCATCCGGGCCACTTGCTGCGAATCCTTTTTCTACCATTACTTCCAGAACTTCCACTTCCGGAGCTTCATACTTCATTTCCTTTTCTACTTTCATAATCATAAAATTTAATTGTTAGTAATATCAATATGTTATTCTCATCATTCTACAAATCGGACTCATTCATTTCCGCAAAGTCTTGCTATTCCTTCTTTAGGATCTTGCCATTCCTACATTATATATAAGCCCGGCAAACCGCCTTTTCAGCCTGCAAAGTAAGAAACAAATTTCCTAAATACACTTCGAGTGCATTTAGCTGAATATCTGCATATTACCGGAGAAGTAAAAAGAGAAAAGTAAGAAGAAAAGAATTTTCAAATGGAAGGAAAAGATAAACGATAAGTCTGATACGCAATCACTTATAGTACTAATGACAAATTGCAATTTTTATCTATTCATGCATATTGACACTCCTTTATGACACTATACTGCATAAGGAATGACTAATTTAATTCACTGATTTACAATCAATAGCTGTTTTATTAAATAGAGAAAAGTCCACTGGCAAGCATAGGAATAGCACCATTATCAGACACCAGCAACAAAAAAGAAGCTTACAATCAACCGCTAAATAATCTCATGTTTTCTAGCTGACACATGTCCTGAGAAAACCTAAATGTATTAAGCAAAAAAAGGAGCGGATTCTATACCCGCTCCCTTATGGAATGATGACTCAATAACAATATCACAATTTTTCTGCAATAATCAGTTCCCAACCCTTGAACACCAGCGTGATGAGTTCCAGTTTCGTTCCACCTTTGGTGCGAAGCACCTTTTCATCCGCTGCATAACGCACCAGCTGTTCAGCCGCTTCCTTCTTCAAGGAAGCAATGTCTTCCTCCGAAGCGTCACGCTTGGCGTATTTCACCTCTACAATATAGCTATAGGCAATATCCGGCTGGTGCAGTAGATCCGGCATCATGTAGAAATCAGCATAACCTTTGGAAGATTCGTGTTCGGGAAAAAGAACATATCCCTGCGTCAGCCCTAAATAAGCCAACAGAAAGCCTTTGACATGGGCCTCTCCATCTATGAACTCACGGATGGCGCTTTGACGTTCCAGTTCGCGGGCGAAGAAGCGAAAAACGGACTCCCATTTGCCGTCATAAGCCATCTCCATGACCAAAGAAGAAAAATGGCTAATGTCTACATTAAAAATAGATGCTTTACTATAGGCTTCCACCAGATAAGTATAAAGTTGTTCACGCACAGTCAAGTTGGGGATTCCAAGTACAGGAGCCCCGCGGTAAACACCTTGTATGGATAGCATTCCAAAATAGAACAGCAAGCTTTTGAAGTTCTCCGTATCAGTCATCTTTTCAGCCGGAAAGGAAGTGGCAATCTGTACTGTGATACTACCTTCGGCTACAATCTGCTGGATGACAGAAGCGTTCACACCGAATGTTTTGTCTATCTGTATCAGATGACGGAGCTTACTGTAATCCGTACGGATATTGTTGTCAACCATCATTTTGGGTACTTTGCCCAGTTGCAGGTAATTGTTAAGGAAGTAGAGTGTCATATCCGAATTGAACATGCGCTCTTCCAAACTATCTTCCGAGAAGCAGTAATTATCATACCACGGCTTCATCAGTTCCACTAACTCGTCCACCGTAACATCTGCCGGAAGTGCGTTTTCATCTTTGTAATAGGTAATCATCTCCCGTACTTCATCTTCGCTGAAACCGATGATGTCATTAAATTGCGGCAACATGCTGATATTCGTGCCGATATTGAAACCGCTCGTCACGTCATCCATTGTAATGGGACTCACTCCCGTGATGAAAAGACGCTCCACGGCGGCACCAGCATTGGAAGTAGAGGCTTTCACATTGTTGAAGAAACCGCGGATCAGCCCTTCGCCATGTGTCTTTTCCCGGTAACGCTCCTGCCCATAAGAAGAAAGGATGGTGTTGGTAAAGTTATCATATTCGTCAATCAGCAGGTAGATGCGCGGGCAGTCCGTGCGGCTGACGTATTCCTTAAGAGCGGCCAGCATCTGTTCCGGATTTGTCTCGTCAGGATTAACCACTTCCCATATCCCGCTACCCAACAAGTGTTCGTATTTCAGGATAAAGTTCTTCATCACCATGCAGCAATACTCACAGAATGAACGATCCACAAATTCTAACTTAGAACTGACTTCAGAGAAGTTGAATCGCAAAACCATGTAGCTGTTATGCCGCTTTGTCGGATGTTGCCCGATATATAGTTCTCCAAACAGTTCTTCAAATCTACCGGCATAGTCGATGCTGTAGTACGCCTCCAACATGGCCAGAAACAGTGACTTGCCGAATCTGCGGGGGCGAATCAAAAACAAGTAGGGAGGTTGCCGTTCCAGTATTTCGATGAAACGGCTCTTATCCACATAGTAGTAATCCTCGCACCTAATGCGGGGGAAGTCCGATATTCCATAAGGTAATGCTTTCATAACTGCCTGCTTTTAATATTGCACAAAGCAAAGGTAATAAAAATGATTGCAAATTCTACGAAGACCCTGAAATAGTTACAATCGGATACCGTTATTTACCACATACTCCGAAGATCGTATCATGAGAAAGGTGCGCAGCATCAGCATCAGGCAGACAAGCCAGATGATAAACCGGTACCACAGAAAGCAGGGAACTCAAAGTATCACTGATGTAATCATACAATTCATCGCTGTAAGCAAAGTCAGGCGGACACGAAGGATGCAACGCGCCGTATCCTTGAACCACACTAAGCCTCTTGATTTGATTGTAAGGAGCTTGCGACAATCGTACACAAGCTGCTAACGGATAACTTTCATTCTTGTAGCAAGGTGTTTTTCCACTCCATGGACTACCATATATCCATGGTTCTCCGTCTATGATGCGAAGAATAGGACTGTCATCATTCAACAGAACAGCGCCTTGTATGTTTTTGCGCCACAAACGGGTGTGAGTACTCTTACCCGTACCACTCTCTCCCAAAAAGAGAATCGCCTTACTCTGGCATACAATAGTACTGGTATGGATTGCTACCGTTTTAAAAGGTGCTGTTGCCACTCCATAAGCAATCCAGCATGCAAACCGAAGCAGCCGCAGGTTATAATTACCTTTAAAACTGGCCACCTGTTTACTTTTGTCTAACCAAAGTTCAAGCATTTCACCTTCAGGAGGTGCCATCACAAAGAGGAAGCCACCATTATAATAACCGAAGTAGCTGACAATGCCATCTATTTCATTTGTATACAGTATTTCCTTGAACGCGGGTGTCTCGGCGGCAGACACTATGAAGCGGCAAAGAGGTTCACCGTCTGCCTCCACCTTAAATGGGGTGAATCCTGTCAATGCACCTATTGCCGCAACCAATCTATCCCCTTCCACCCGGATACGATGTCCGGCTATTAAATAATCTTGTTCCATTTCTTTTATTCCTTATTGTTATATACTATATCGCATGTATCCAGATCGAATATCCGGTCGCAGAAAGCCAGTGAGCTTTCACGGTGGGCTATGACGATCAATGTCAGTTCACGGTGCCGCAAGGAGAGTGTTTCCAGAGCATGATTAATTTCCTGTTCCGTCTTATTATCCAGAGCGGAAGTGGCTTCATCAAAGAACAAGACTTCTGCTTCCTTGTAAAGTACCCGTGCAATACCAATTCTTTGTTTCTGACCACCGGACAATCGGCTGCCATATTCACCTAACGGGGTGTCTAATCCTTGTGGTAATTCATCTGCCCATTCTTTCAGTTGCACTTGCTCCAGAACCTGCATCACCTTTGTAAGGTCAACTTGCGATTGCCCAAGTGCAATGTTATCAGCGAGTGTACCTTCTATGATAAATATTTCCTGCGGTACATATCCCACCAGCTTATGCCACTCACTTCGGTTAGTAGAGGTCAGTTTCCTGCCATCTATAAGTATCTCGCCGGAAGTAGGTGGGAAGAACCCAAGCATCAGGTTAAAGAGGGTTGATTTCCCCGAACCGCTTGCTCCGCGTACACCGATACGTTCACCACGACTGACAACCAGATCTAAACCGCTGAAAAGTGTATGTCCATCAGGAAATGCGAATTCCAGCCCACGCAATTCAAGGGTATGGGTAAATTCTAAAAAAGGTTCATTTGATAAGTTTTTGGGTAATCCGTCACTTATAACAGTAATACCCTCTTCCACCACCGTTATGGTATGCGAAGCATTTTGAAGCGTTACCCAACTATTCAATACGGATCTCACTGCAGGAATTAGCCTGAAAGCTGCTACCGCAAATACACCGCTTATCAATCCCAGATCACCACTTCCGGTACCAATCAGCAATGCCAGTCCGATCACTATGGCTACTTCAGAAAGGAAAGATGGAAAAAGTTGGTACACTTCCATACGCAAACGGTTCCCAATAATAGAATCCAGGCCTTGATTGAAGGAAGCAAGAGAAGTATAAAAAGCCTGGGCAATTTCCAGTTCTGCATATCCACGAAAGGCTTCCACTACCGTACGGCTCTGCTTGCGACGTGCTTCCAATTCCTCCATACCATAACGTCGCAGGCGTTTCTTAACTAAACAGATATACAATACCGATAAGAACAGGAACGCTCCACAGAGCAAACAACCGGCATATGGTTTCCAGATGATAAGAGCCAATACTATTAACAATATCAGTACCGCTTCTCCTGCTATACGGAAAACAGGGGCCAATACGCATAAACTGAACATATAACATACATGATTCACTTCATGCCCAAGCCGTACACTGCTTTTTCCTTTTAAATAGAGTAGCCCTCGATGATAATAATTGGCAAACATACGGGTACTAAACTCCCGATATATTTCCAACTGATAACAGCTTTGTACATGTGCCAGAAGCATAACTAAGGTGTTCTTTAGCAATACAAACAGTAATACGACACCGCATACTGCCAGCATCATACTCCGACCGCCATCTTGCTTTACCACTATTAATAATATTGGCACCAGTGCCGCTATTCCCGCAAAGTCGAGTATGGCACGTGCTAATACAGAGAAAACGACCCATACACCACGCCTGCGTTGCTTTTCTGACAACAATCGAACAATATTTCTAACCATCTGCTACTCTTCTCTTTTTTAGATCTGCAAGGAAGCCTTTTGCAAACAATACCCAGACCAAACTTCCTGCACCACTCAAAAAGACATACATCACAAGAATCGTCATCGTCCTGGGTTTAGAGGGTTTAAGTGGAACTACTACCGGCTGGATAACCGCATAAACAGGCCTTATCTTCTCTACTCTTGCCATAGCTGCCTGAACCAGTTGCTCCGTCTGATTGTAGGTCGTTTGAGCCAGCTTCATTTCATTCCGTAACCTTACCAGTTCAGCGCGTGAGGCTAACTTCACTAACCCTCGGTTAACATCCGCATACCGGGTATATTTCTCCTGTGCACTGTAATATTCTTCCTGTGCCTCTTTACGAAGTTCTTTTGTATATTTCAGGAACTTGCGTGCTTTACCTGTCCTGTATTCCGTTATATATTCTTTCAAGTATACTCGTACGGTATCTGCCACAGTAGCAGCAACTAACGGATCTTGCATGGTGACAAATATAGTTATAGTTCTTTTCTTTTTGTCCACCCCGATGTTGATTCTCGAAGCGATAGCACCTGCCATGCCTGCTTCTTTGCGAGTCAGCCGAAAAGGGTTTATACCCGTCTTTGTCCCTGCTTGCCCGCTATCTTCATTTGATTCATCTTGGAATAGAGATACGATCCATCCAGTCAGTTTGAACGGAGCTGAAGTAACAATTCTCCACCATGGTGCTTTCTGGCGTTCTTTTAGATACTGCGAAAGAGGAATCAAAACACTATCTTTCTGTTCGTGTACCTTGATGTCGAAAAGCCGTATAAGAAACGGCGTCGAATTGATGATTTCCGGATATAAAACTGGGAAAATGGCATCTTTTTCACCTGTGATTGATGAACTCAGATTGTCATCTTCCATATCTACCAATGCACTTTTACCCGGATAAGCCCTTCTGCTTTCCGGGGCAATAAGGGTACTTGCTATATATTCCTTAGGAGTGCTGAAGCCTATAACTAACCCAGCAACAGCTCCAATGCCACACATTCTCAAAATCAATTTCCGCGAGTCCCAGACTTTCTTTACCAGTTCCAACAGATTAATCTCCTGTTCTTGAGAAGATGGTGGTCTCATATCTTTCCTCTCATTTATTGTATTGCTGTTCATCTTAGTTTCACTCGGAACTTCTTCTGAAAAAAACGCTTGCCAAGACGAATGTCTTGACAAGCGAAAATTAAACATTCAGATTATATAATCCTATTCAATCAGTTTTTCCTTTTAAAGGTGTACTACTTCTTGACTCCGTATTCCTTACCCAACCAAGTAATTGTACCAGACTGGCTAACACGGCTGCCACCAGAAATATATCCCTTATTGTCTACAGTGTAAGTTGTGGTATTGTTACCATCAACTTCTGCCTGGAATTTGCCAGTCAAGACAACTTCTACATTATTCGTCAATTTTGTGCCGTATGCCAAGGTGATGTCTTTCACTGCAACTTTTGCATAACTAGCATAGTCACCTGTAGAAGCTAATTCATTATTACCTTCGAAATACAACAGAGCTTTCGATGCTGTAAGTCCCATAGTAGAAGCCTTAGTCGGGTTAAATGTCAATGTAACGCCTTTCTTTACTGTGATCTTAGTAGCATTGGTCAAGCTCCAAGCTTCAGAGTTGGCGTCAGAAGCCTTAGAAATGATATAGTGAGTTACACCATAAGAATTGGCGTTCTTCATGAAATCTGCCTTCTTTTCATTGTCACCCGTTCCAGAAACAATACCATCATTGTACTCAGCAATGAATTGACCATCCTCTACGTTAGTAATATTGACATTTTTCTTGTCTCCACTCTTAGCATAATAATAGTTGATAACATTGCTGTTGTTCAATGTTGCTACTTGGCTGGTAACACCCGTCAACTGAGCAGTATAGTATAAGTTGATAGTGCCTGTATTACTTACGACTGCATTACCTTTGAAACTCAGGATACCCTTAACTTCCATAGTACCCTTGTTCTCACTCTTGTTTGCAACATTCAATTCACCAGCTTCTTCATTCGTAACTAAAATGTTAGTGCTTCCATTCAAAGTTGCAGCACCAGTAGTCAATTTTGCACCGTTAACGTTCAGAATAGAGTTTTGCTCTGTTACAAAAATACCTGTTGTGAAATCAGCATTTACATCCAGAACAGCATTTTCTGAAACTACTATATCGATTTTGTTAGAAAGATTAGTCAACTGACCAGCGCCAATCTTGTTATTACCATTAAATTTGATAGTCACTTGTTTATCTGAGTGTTCCTTCAAACGTAATGTATTGCCTGCAGTAATGAATGTTTTGATAGCTTCGTTATCACTTTCAGCAGACCAGTCAAAATCAGTCAACTCCAAAACATTGTTAGCGTCATCACCGTCAACACAGAGATCAAAGCGCTTATTCGTTACATTTCTGCTATTGATACGTTCGATGGTAGCAAGCAAATCGTCCTGAGTTTTAATACAGTTGGTTTCAAATTCCAAATCATCTACATTTACTTCTATAAAACGAGTACAGAATGCTCCTGTTCTTGCAGCCCATCCACCTGCGTAGAATGCTTCAATATCGTTGATCTTGACAAATTTATCACTCTCTACTGCATTAGGACCTAAAACGAGCATACCAGTAGGATCGCTTTCTTTACTTTTATACCAGTCGCTTTCTTCAACTGTCACAACACCATAGTTAGTATGGATAACCAAAGCCAATTTATAGTGTTCTTTCGTAAAATAGCTGTTTTTTTCTGTGTAAGGCATCAACAGGAAATTTACGCGACCAGTAGATTTAGCCACAGGTTGCTCGATAATAGTAGTGATGCTTGAAACTTTATTATCATTGACAAACAGCCCCTCCTGAGTTCCTGTCGTAGGCAATGCGTATTTGGAAGTACCGCTCAACGATGGAATACCAAATTCATCATATGCACCATTATTATATCTTTTGATCTTACTCATGTCAAACAGGCCGGAAGTCGCAATTTTATCTACAGCCCAACCTTCATTTTGGGTTGTCACTATCAAGTCAACGCTTTCAATCTGTACCTTTTCAGGATTTATGATTGTCTGCGAACCTGTTTTAAAGGTCACACGAGCATCCAACATGTTGGCAAAACGAAACATCTCCATATTAATAGCTTTCGACATGCCGGCCTCTTCATTTTGCAACGGATAAATGTAAGTAGCATTTTTGTTTGTTTCTTCATTTTGCTCATCTACTCTTCTTGACACCCACGGCATATTGTCCACAACATAAGACAGTACCTCTGTCGGCTGGGTCAAGTCCGTACTTCCCTGCGGTTGTATTGCATCAACACTCAAGCCAAACTTACCATCTACTTTATACCTGTCAGAATAAGGATAGTAAGCAAAGTATTGGCCTTCTAATACCTGACCATCCTGCATTCCAAAAATATTATTGTCAGGATCGTTGCAAGTCATACGGGTATTGCTTGCCCAAAATGCAGTATTTGGAAGTACAGTCGGATCATATTCTTTCCCGCCAGTAAATTGTTGTTGAATTTCCGGTGCATTCACCCAAACTAGCCCAACTTGGTCTCCTGCCTTCCACTTTAAATTCCAACCGTCATTTACCATTCTGGTTGCGGCATTTGTTTCCTTATTAAAGGATAAAGTGACGTTCTCCAACGGTTTCCCTTTGTATTGTACTTCCGGTTCTACGTTCACCAGAACCTCTTCCTGGCTACATGCTGCAAATAAAGCAGGCAGCGCACAAGCCATTAATAAATGTTTTGTTTTCATTGCAATTAGTTTAAATTTTAAATACATTAATTAATATACGTTCGCCTAGATTCAACAACTTTTATCTAGTCGTCACCACCACTAAAGTCACCGTCGTCTCCACCTATCCCAGGACCTTCAATGCCAGAAGCAGCAAAACCCAATTCTACTTCTACTTTCAGAACTTCCACTTCCGGAGCTTCATACTTCATTACCTTTTCTACTTTCATAATCATAAAATTTAAATTGTTAGTAATATTAAAAATCTCTTCATTATTAACTAGTAATACACCTCCTATTACTACAAAGAATCAAGCCTATTCTTACAATCCTGCAAATATTTCTACAAAGGAGGATAGTAAACCCTCCTTTCAGCCTGCAAAGTAAGAAACAAATTTCCTAAATATATTTGAGTGATATTGTATTGATAATCTGATTGTTACGTGCTTAGGAGAAATCTTTTTAAATAAAAAGAAAAGAATTTGTTATAATCAAAAAGAATGATTCAATATATTAACACACAGCTTATTACATATTTAGTAGGAAACATTCTATTTTAGTCCTCTGCATATATTGACACCTCTTTCTTGCACCTTATAGAATAAGAGCACACGATAGTAATTCTCTTATTTTCAATAAGAAACGGATTTTATAAATGATAAGAAACTCACTTTTTTTAATAGTAATGACACCATTTTTAGGCACTAACAACAAGAAATGCATTTACAAAGAACCATCGAACACACTCAGTGAAGCCATGTAGCTATACCACCTCCCTCCCTCGTAATAACTTGGTGCTGAATTAGCGAATATTAATTCGTCCCCTTATGGAGTACATTGCGTCCCGCTATAAGGGGACGAATTAATACTCGCATAAAGAGAGATTGCCACCTTAATAGATGGAAGATAATCACTGATAAAAAACAATTAAATCTGTTATAGACTCTTTTTTTATATTATAGTATATAATTTTCAAGAGAATGTTTACCTTTGCATTTCTTGAAACACTAATTTAACGTTTGTCACTATGAAAATTAAAGAGAATTATAAAGTTCGGGAGATTGCAGGTGAAAACCTGATCGTCGAGCAAGGAAAATCCCAGTCTGATATGACTAAAGTAATTTCACTTAATAATACAGCACTGCTTCTTTGGAAAGAATTGCAAGGAAGAGAATTTTCTTTGGAAGATGCTGCAGAGATATTAATGAATCATTACGGCATATCCAAAGATCAAGCCTTAGTTGATACCCAAAAGTGGGTGGATGCTTTAAGTAACTGTGGAATCATAGGATAGTTCTTTCCTGTTACATTTACCGGAGAAATATTAATAGTTTGCTATAACTCATTGCATATAATGAGATAGTATTATAATCAGATAAATTAAATTATTCCTTAATTCCGCAACATAATTGATAATTATTTTTATAAGTTCCTGGGCAACATT